>Ga0065711_1040553_pt1 | contig 16862 bp, 9 predicted proteins | sample Hoacrofraction12_FD_59098 | JGI IMG/M metagenome (GOLD analysis project Ga0065711, IMG submission 59098) | Hoatzin crop microbial communities from Cojedes, Venezuela - Epithelial fraction 12 v2 (version 2) | ecosystem: Host-associated > Birds > Digestive system > Esophagus > Crop | place... | reverse complement strand
GGGGGGGGGGGGGAATAAAGGATTTGAGATTCATTCTCACATCAGCTTTGTGATACTGAATTTCACACTTAAAACGAACATCATGTTGCTGTTTGATGTGAGCAGAAATTAGACTTCATGGCAAAGCTAAATCCACAGCAGTGAAAGTTGCATTCTGGTTGTCTTGGTGATGTCAGAGGATGAATTAGGGGTACCTTCAGTGAATATAATGTCTCAAAATACGGTGTTCTCCAACCCACTCACACAAGTGAAAAAAACCTGTGATTCAGAAGTAACTGAAATCTTGTTGAAAGTTGAGAAAAGCAGGGACCTTTTTGGATCAGTCGGCATTCTTAGTACTGGGACTTTATCCAGATCTCTTGGTTAGTGTCAATGGAAGTCTCTTGACTGATCTCAGGGAGTTTTGGGTCGTGCCTTTAATGAGGAAAACTGTTTTACACCTTGCTGAGGAAAGCAAGGACAACTTGTTAATGAACAGTGGAGGGTCTCTAAGGTGGTCAGAAGGCTGGAGCACTTGCTCTGTGAGGAGAAGCTGAGGAAATTGGACTTAGCCTGGAGAAGAGACAGCTCTGGGGGGACCCAGCAGCTGCTCTGCAATACCTATGGGAAGAGCATCAAGAACATGGAGCCAGGCTCTTTACGGAGGTGCATGAAGAATGAAAGGCAACAGTCATAAAACAAAGCAGGGAATTTCCTGACTGGATGTGAAGAAGACTTTTTTTACCTTGAGGATAACCAAGAGGTAGAGTTCGTTACCTGAAGAGGTTGTGAATTCTCCGTCCTCAGAGGTTTTAGAAACTGAACTGGGCAAATCTCTAACTATCTTGGTCTGACACAGTGTTGACCCTGTTTTGATAAGGTGGCTGGGCTAGATGACCTACCAATCTTCATTCAATCTAATAATTCTATAAATTTTTTCAAAGACAAAAATTAATAGAAATTTCTCCAATAACATTTTAAAAATATGTAAATATTATCAAACACCCACTGGTCTTAGTGACATGGGATTGTGTGATTGCATTGTGCTCTGGGGGTCAATCCTGTAGGGTGTACACCAATTCCAGACATATACATTGAAGAATTCTAAACTTTTCACAGGATCAAGCACAAAACTTGACATTTGTGTCGGTGACCACTGGTGTCCACTGTACTAAAGTGACTATTTGAGTTACCATACTGGTAAGATTTGTGTACATTGTCAGTATAAAACCACTACAAACTTCATGTGCTGTTTATTTATACGTTTTCCTTTCCCAAAAGGGAAACTAGCAAAGGTATAATGAGTGTGGAGCCTAAGAGATTTGACTGTTAGGAGTGAAAGACTTTGATACTTGCACAAAAATAAAGTTGTTCTTTATGGATATTAAGTGAGACTAACTACAATGTCTGTACGGAAGCTACAGCAAACCAGTTTAGCTTTACCAGTCATAAATCAATCCCATTAAAAAGACACCTTCCCCAAATAGGTTTTATTTATAATAACCTAGGGCAGATCCCATAGTGAGTAAGGTGTTCACTGTTTCACCAGTATCTGAATGTGGTTGCACCTTTCCAAAGGGACGTTAGCATACATTGAAACTGAATGCAGACCTGAGCTTCCGAGTATCTAGAACCAGATCAGAGTCAGTGCAGGTGGCTCATTATTCAGCTTTTGCATGGTAAATACAGTCATTAATTTAAAATTAAAAAAAAAAGGGGTGGGGTGGGGGTATCTAAATAATGCCTTAAGGAAATACCGATCTAAAAAGCATACAGAAGAAACATGAGCTAGATCCTCAGTTGGCGTAAATGTACATAACTTTGCCAAAGTCAGTAAAGCTTTGTTTTACAGAAGATGATGGTTAAACTTAGATAATCTCCTAACTCCTCTCTTACCCAGATGTCCTTCAGATATCCGCACTGCTAATACACTGCATGTTCCCACGATCTTCATAATGAACCTTGTGAGAACTCATGCATTTTTCTATGGCTTTTCCCAGATTTGCATATGTTTAGATATATTCGTTAGGTAGAGTGGACAGGATACAGTAACACTAAACTTTTCCTTCAAGTTGTTTGCACTCAGAAATATCTGTCCTCACAAGTGCATACATAGGTGTTTTCCTGGCCAAACAATGTCGTATTCAGTTACTCAGTTTGGGTGCAAGAATGTGGATTTTGTGGATATTAAGATGGTGTATTGTTTCGAAATACATTGTTTTGTGATAGAAGTTGTTCCGTGAGCACTGCAGCTAGTACCAACTGGTTTCTTGCAGATTCGTTTGACTCTGTATTCCTACTTACTTTGTCCAGCCACAACAGCAGTTAATTTCACCTCCTTGTTCCTTGAATCTCTGTCTACATTCACAATCCATCAGGTCCTTTCCAAATCAACCACTGGCTAAGTAAAAGACGGTTTGACCTGTGACTGAGTCCAAAGTATGCACGTACTGCTTGGCTAATGCTGGGCCAATCGAATAAATGACTGTTGAGTTTAAACTGCTGTAATTTTTTAAATGAAAAAAGAATTTGGTTCCCTGAACTCCATTGAGCAGTATCTTCAGAAGAGATTGCCATTCCTCTGCCAAATATGATAGAAATTCACTATCAAATTCAAAGTTACTGGTAGGGACAGATGGATGGACAAATACACAGAAATACAAATTTTCTGAAGAGACCGGGGGGAAATGCCTGGCACGGTCACTGAAAGAACACGAAGAATTCCACAATTTAAAAGACTGTTTTCATTTTGATATCTGGATTCTAGCATCCCTTATCACACACGTGCCATTTTGCTGGAGCACTCTTTGCAAGCATAGTATTCAGCGTGGCAGGGCTTTCTGCGTTAGAAAGACAATGCCTTCAAAGAGCAGCTGAGGAAAGTTATCTCCGAGAGCAATTTGGCCTTTTTATGGGTTAGTTTAGACCAGAAGCTATATGTAAGCATGGAGAAATGGTTTTGATACTGTCTTTCTCCTGCAGTATTCCAACCAAAAGGCTATTTTTCAGAGGAAGAAAATCAACAACGTGTTGCTTTTTTCCCCCCAAAGTATCCAAGCACCTAAAGGTAAGGCAAAAAAATCCCCAGAGGTATTTCAGTGTTTTTTGACTTTAAGGATTTTAATCCTCTTGCTGACATCAAGATACCTTCATCTACAAAAACACAGATCTGTTCCACAGAGGTGGTGCAGGCGGGCACTGTATACATGTCTCTCAGTGTTTGCACACGTGCATTTAACTCTTTTGAAAGGAACTGATCCCAAAACAGCTGTGCAGACAGAACAGGTTTGTGTGGTGTTAGTGGAATGAATCAAAACAACAAAAGAGATTGGAAGGGGACTGTAAAACTTGTACTAAGTCTGAAAAATGATACTTGCACTGTACCTTCCTTCTGCAGAGAGCGAGGAAGTTGTAGCTATTCCTGATGAAAGCCATATGCAGTGCAACAAAAGTATCACTAAAATCTGAGGCTGCTTTTATCAAATTATGATGTGTAAAGTTCAGGCAGTTCAGTCTTGTGATGGAAAAAGCAATCTAAAGTATGAACAACCTTGTAATAATATTTGTTCAGTAAGCCATTCTGCTGATAACAAACAAAGTCAGACTCCTTAGTCTGAATGTTTTCCATAGGGAATATCTACTAATATAAAATGCTTGCTTTATTAGCTAACTACACGCTATGAGTTAGCTATACTTTTGCAAAGATACCCTTTGTGTGTGACTTTATTAAATAAAAATTCCATGAGTATTTTGATTTACTATGAGTTTATTGGCTGTGTTACACTTCACTTGAATAATATATGATACAGTAATGGAAGGAGTACTTTTAAAAATAGAAAATTATTTCTCCAAAGCCTTCCATCTTTCCCTGTATGTGTATTTTAGAGAGGTCGCAGATGTCATCTTATCTAATTTCTGGTAGTTTTACCTCTGTGGTACTGTGGGGAGCCATTTTCTGTGTGTGATCTCTAATAATGATGTTACCCTGCATTGCTGAAACTGGCAGAACTGCTGCTGTTAACATTTTGTACGTCTCATTCTTGATCTTGAGGGACTCCATCCTGTCCAGTTGTTCATACATAAAATATGTAGCTACTAATATGTGTAACATAAAATATGCAGGAGAAAAAGAACAAAGTAAATTTTGAAAGTAATACTTCCAATTCTTTTTTCATGTTATTCTTCTGAGTTAATGGTATGTTAGTGTTTTGGATTCCTTGAAAAATATCTTCAAGTCTAAAGTGTTCTTTTAAGACTTGTTCTCAATCTAAGGTTGTGTTTAAGAAGAGTAGACAAGTCTCACCACTCAGTCCCGTGTAAGCCCTACTTTCTTGCTTGCGATTTGCTAGAGTGATTTTTCTGCTGTTTTGTTGCCGAGTCTCATCTGAGAAAACTGCCACTGCTCCATGACCAACTTTATCTTGAGAATCCAGCAGACATCCAGGGGAGAACGTTTGTGTGGGCTCTGTGCTACATGTCCCCGTTCTGTCTGGATGCCTCAGCACGGAAGTCTGCTCCACCGGTTAGGATCCAGTGATCTAGTTCACACAAATGCCTAATCTCTCTCCCTTCCCACATCACATGGAAATGGGAATAAAGAATAAAAATTTGCCCAACCTGAGAATCCATCACAATACTTTTCAGAGAAAGCCTGTAATCAGGTTTGGATGTCTTTCCCGGGACCAGTATGCACCCCATTGTCTACAGTTGCTTCTCTGCTCTCTTACTTCTGTGATTACGAAAAATAGAAGGGCTAATCAGTGTATGTTTATATCTTTAGAAGCAGAGGGAATACAGAGATGGTATTCACACCATTTATTTTGGAATATTTTGGTGCAATTCAGAGGATCAAAATTCAGACCTAAGTTCCCTCTCTGCTCCAGCGGTCCTGAAGGCTGAGTAATGAAGAATGATTGCATTAAAATACGCCTAAAATAGCTGACATAAACATCTCCCACAGTTAAGAATGAATGTGTAATCTATTAGATTTTTTGATAATGTTATCAAAATATTGCAATATTATTACAAATATAATAATTACCAGTTTCAATGACTTTAAAGCAAAATAATTTCTTCTATAAGTTGTTTTATAATGTACTACCTTTAATATCAGCACCATACTATATACAGATGCAGTGTCAGTTATTTAAACACAGTTGGTTTCACTAAATCAGTAGAAGAAACTGAACTTCCTGACTTCTCCAACTTAAATGGATCTACCGGCTTTGATAGCGTTATTCTTCCTGTCTTCCTTTAATTATCAGGAATAGATTAATAAAATATTGATTAAAAGAGAAAAGAAAAAACAAAGAAGAAAATCCCTTTTTTAGTTCTTAACTGGTCTGGTAAAGAATGCAAGATCCCAAATTGCAGAAAACCAAACACATTATTCAAACCCATTCAATACCAATTACTTTAGAAGAACAAATATATGCAATAGAATTTTCTAGGGAGAAATACTTTACTGGTGATTCTGGAATAACTGATGCAATTATACTTTAAAATAAAATAAGTAAGATAAAAAAAATGTTCATCCTTTAGAAAATTCTATATCGATTTGTAAATTTACTGGAAATGCACATGCAAAAAACATTTGAAAGGAGTGAATCATTATTCCTATAAATAATAATTAAAAGAATTTGAAAGCCCTTAATGAAAATAATTATCAGTAAGCCAGGTGCAGAAAATAATTTCATATTTTGCTGTCATGAAATAACTATAGTAGCTTTCAGAATGGAGATTTAAAATTGCAGTATGAACTTTTATTTTCTTGAAAAGTGTTAATGAGCCATTTAGTATATTGCTACAACTTATTGACGGGGAACAATAATGCATAGCTTTTCCTATGTTGTGGCACTTGTAGAGGTACCATTTCTTTGCTTTAAAATATTTTTCACATTGTGGACAAAAGCAAATGTTTCTAAATGATAAAGCTGTTCAGTTACTTCATGCAGTTGCAGAACGTCTTGTGAAAATATAAACCCACCAAAATAGTGCCATGAATTGGTATCTTCTGAACAACTCACATTTTTAGTACAATTAGGTGATAGTATGCAATTTTGTGTCTTGTGGAACAGCTAAGTGCAAGTATAGCAAACCCACAAACAGAATCTCACAAAGCGGTAAAGGACAAATTATTTTGTCTTCAAAGGTCTAAAACTGAGAAAGGAACTGACAATTCTTTGTATTTTAATCTTCCTTTCAAACACATTATATTATATATATATAGTAAGTAACCCCAGAATTAGACCCAAATCACAAATAAAATAACTTCATCTGAGCTTAATTTCTACCAGTAGAGGGAAAGGGGTCCCAGCATGTGTGGTGATGGCTCAAGAGCAATGAAAAGTTTTGAAAGATTACAGAGAACAGATCATTATACTCACGTAATCTCCACAATACATTTTGATACAAGTCTTCAAGTTCTGTTGAGATGAAAATAGTAGCTTTCCTAGAATAAAACTAACAGCTCAGTAAATTAATTTGTTATTGTTAACTCCTGTTCTGTTTTGAAGAATTGAGAGAAACCATCTAATCAAACCGATACCAAGTACATTAGGCTCCAAGGTAACAATGAAGCAGGAACACTGCTTGGTACTGTACGTCATTGGGCTTTATAGATTCACTGTATACTTAGTCATTAATCATATGTGAGTAAGTATGATTATAACATAAGTAAACAGAGTCATTAGCACAACACCCTCTGTTCTGCTGTGTTGATTTTAAGAATCAGAATATGGCTAGTCAGAGAATGAAATGCTCACCTACAGAAAGTGCTTGTGTTAATGATTTACTTTTCAGATTGGGTCTGGTCTAGTTCCTTTCTTCCTTCTGCTGAAATTGCTCAGCTCATTACTTATTCTCATAACTATTTGTACCTGGTATGCATAGGAAGATGCTTTATAGCCCTTACATGTCACCCAGAGTAATGAAGGCAGATCCTTGGACCTCAGTGGAGCGATGTAAATGAGGGTCTTTTCATGCAAGTTACAATGTGCAAAATCCTGTGAAGAGCTGATAAAAAATCCTGTAACATCACTCTGTTCAAAGACTTGTACAGAATCTGAACTATCTGACAGCAAACCCACCTTTTTCATAGCTAATACCACGTTTTTTTCTGTTAATGATAACTATTATTGTGATAGAACACTGAGAAAATACAAATTGCTCCCCCCACCCAAAAAAAAAAAGGTTTAGAAAATAGAGGTGCAAAATTAGTCTGTATATCCTCTAGTACAACTTGAATGGAAGGTATAGGCTACCATTATCCTGACTGGGTACCAGTATAGAGACGTAATTTTTCTGCAATAATTGGATAGGAATAGTAGCTCAAAATGTGAATTAAAATGCTTCAAATTTTCTTGGTTTTCTTAATGTATCCATCACATGCTTTGTAGCAATTACAAAAAGCTGGATTTTTTTTCCCTAGAATTTAGGAAGACTTTGGAAATAATAAAAAACCCACTTTATTTTGTAGCCTTAATATCTTACCACCTCTTATAATCATTAAAAACTATCTCTGTACTTGTATGGACTCAGCAGTATTGATATGAGCACAAGGTTTTGCATGTCAGCCTGTGTGATGCATAAGGACTACGTGTGTGTCCTTAGAAACAGTTGGAAGAATTTCACAGAGAAGCATACACATGTGAAACATGGGCTTAAGACTGGCAAGTCTTTGCTTTGTATTTTTTTGTTAGGGCTGTGGTAGATATTTTTCTTTATTATAGTTGTACCAAGCACGTATTTTAATCCCTGTATCTGAAGTGGTCTTTGAGGATGGCTGGGAAATAAATAGTCCCACTATACAGGTAAGCAAAATGATCCAGAAAGGATCTGGTCTGGCTGGTTAGAAGATGGCACACGCAAGGTGCTGAAGATAGCACCTAGAGTAGGATCCAGTCTCCTGACAACACATATTTTAAAGTGGTGATAAGAATATGAGAACATTTTAAGCCTCTCTTTTTCAGACTCTAATTTTACATGCATTTCCTTGCTATGATTAAAATGTAATACAGTTAATCTTCAGTACAACACAGAAAGGATTAAGTTTACAGGATTACAATAATGTTTTAGTCTGCTTGTGTCAAAACCTTTCATGGTGAGGAACCACTGGGTGTAAATAAGTAGACAAAAATTATTGTTCTATGAAATACTAATACCTGGTATATAATGTGAGAAAAGCACTTAACTGAGTACTGAACTAGATTCTGGTTTGAATGAATCTTTCTGAGAAAAGCCATGAGAGAGTCTAGAGAAAATGAGAGAGAAAATGTTCAGCAGAATATGAGGTTTCAACCTCCTTTTCCCTGTGAATGTCCTTTGGCTGTCCTTTCCTGCCGTCTCCCCTCCAATGCAAAGGCAGGGCTTACAAGAAGGAAATGCAAAATATATTTGTTCACATGATGCACAGTGTTTGTGTACCAGAGTGAACATGTTGAACCTAATCTCACCACTTCATTTTTCTTCTTTGCAAGTCTCACCCAGTTATAGGGTGAGATTTTTGCTACAGTTCTGTTCACCTGGTTGCTTTCTTTCCTCGTTTTCTTGCTAAAAAGTCCCTGTTTCTGTTCCTTCTAAATTTTCTCCTCTCTCACTTTGTTACCCATTATTCTTTTTTGGAGAAACTTAATTCTTTTCTGTAGGAGTGAGGAGGAGTCTGTTCCTGCTCTTCAGGTCCTCCCAGGCAATGGAATTTCTCACCTGTGCTAAAGGTTCTTCCTCAAATTTCCCCTGTCCTGCTTATTGATGTGCATAGGCTTAGACATTGCACCTGATCGTTTCCATGTTGTTCTAATGGAAATCTCAAGTAAAAATAATAAGACATAATTAACTTCTAATTAGAGATCCATATATTTCTGAAGAAGTATGGTTTAATTAAGGTGAGCAGTAAAAAAGATTTAATATGAAATTATTCTATTTATTTTCCCTGAAAAATAGGTTCTAGCATATCAGTTACATATCAATTAAAACCAAAATTCACATCATTGGTATAATAAGCTTCAGCTCTAGCTCTGGAGTCTCTTCAGACGATCGAAAGGTGAACACTAACAACACATTTCTGCTGTTGATTTTCTCCAGTATTACCACGGTGGCAAGCAGTAATGTGTTAAAAGCACGGGACTTCTTACCCTGTGCTGCTGAGCATGTGGTTTATGTGGTGGAAAGAAAATCTGAAAATAAGTAGAGCTGGTGCAATTGCTAGCCTTCACCAGAGTAGAGAATGCATGAGCACATGACAGAGGTCAAGAAGGGGTGGTGAAAAGGTAATCTCTAGCTCTAGTGTAATAGTAACAGTCTTGAGCATTTGAAAAACGTGGCAGTTACACTCACTGTAGGAGCTTACCAGTATGTGTAGGATCTTACAACGATTAAGTGAAGTATATGGTCTTAAATACCTTAGTGCAATGAATCACTGTAGGATCTATGAGTCAAATTTAACTTTCTCTTTTCCCAAGTCTGCATTTAGAACACAAAAGAAATCTGGGCACTTATCTGTCTGTCAGTTCCCCTTAGGGCTGCCAGGGCCAAGTTCTGCCCTCTTTCTGAGAAGAGCTCTGAGCACAGTATGTGTACGCAGGAGGCCATGCCAAATGCCGTGAGGACTGTGGGGCTGGCAATCTGTGCCTTGGAAGGGTGACTGCGAGCTGCCATTTGGGCTATAGCCAGAGACAGCAGGCTGACCACGTGCAGTGATGGAGGCTTTTAAAGAAGAGAATAGGGTTTGAATGAGACAATGGGTAATGGAAAGTGTAGTGGGCATAGCTGTCTAGAAACAGCAGAGGCATAATTACTTAGTGAGTGTAAAATTCTGTTTTCATTATTGTGTCAGTATAATTTAGAATTGCAGTTTCTAGTGGTTCATCAGCAGAAGAAGGTGAAAAAATCTTGGAACTACAGAGAGTTTCTCAGCCCTGAGTGTCAGTGATTTGGATACTGGGGAATTCTGCTAGGCTTGCACTGCTGTTTTTGCAGTTCTGGAAGTGCCCTAGCTCAGAGTCCTGTACTATAAAGTACTCCTAAGTAGTATAATAATTGTAGTGGAGTAGTAGTTGCCCAGGGTTCTACTTTGGCAACCGCTAACAGATTATTTGTTAAAATATTTGCGTAATGGCCACCCAAAGCAAAACACCAACACATTTGTGGCAAAATTCTGATCCTCCAAATTACCAGCTTCACCACTATCGGAGGCGCTTTCATTTTGAAGCATCAGTCAGTAGATTATTTAAAGATAGAGGAGATGCAGAACCCCTTCCTTTAATTTCTTCGAGTGCGTACTGTTTCCCACAAAATATTGCAGGCTTTTTCCACAATACAAACCATAAAGCCCCACAATGCACATTTTGTGACCTTTTCATGCCACCACAAGCCGTGAGGTAGCCGCAAGTCTCCCAGGCTGGAGGGTAGAGCTGATCCCATTGCAGCCACCATTTGTGGTTTTGGCATCCCAGAGGGAGCTGCTGAAAGCAGAAGTCCAATGAATCTTCTCTCTTCCCTCTTCCCTTTTCCTTCTTCCCAACCTACCGTGCCAATACAGAGCTAAGGCCAACAAGCCTGTTCAACTCTTCTTGGTCTTATGTGATGTGCTGCAAGAAAGATCTATTTGGAAGGAGTTAGGGATTGCACCAGCATCTTCTCAGGCAATATTTTTTCTCTGGGACAGAAGTGCTCTTAAGCACCCCTGGTGATCCTGGTCCCATGATTATCCATACTGGGTGTGTACACATTTAAACTAGGCATAATGGCTGAAGGAGCAAATCATGCTCGATTTTTGTTCCATTATAAAGCTGAGGTGTGATAAGGATGCCTGCCTCTACCTGGGAGCTGGGCATGGCGGTGAAAATTTGAGACGTCAGTGTCACACAGTCTTAGCTGCCTAAATTGGTAACCAGCTAGCTAAGCCTTGCTGTAGGCTGGAGCTCTGAAGACTATCGAGTAGTTCACAAGTTGGACTTTGCAAAGTTCAATGTTTTTTATTTTAAACAGAGACTTTCATCTATAAAAGATCATGCGTGGTATTACAGGACTAGCCATGCAAAGCTGGGAAGGGAAAAGAACTGAAGGAAACTTAAGGATCTGAGAGAGACTCCAGATCTTTATGGCTTGTAAACCCAGAGAGGATCTAGGTGACTTCTCTTGGGACAAGCATATCTTGTCTAAAAAGAAACACATACCAAAAACACAGATCTCTGATTTGAGAGAAAGTATTGACATTAATGAAGAAGAATAATTTAAATGAATTTCACACACACGCAAAATAATTTGTTTCTGTGTGAAGCAGTTCAAGACTCTGAATGCGGTGAAAGGATTGGCAGATTCTGGCAGTCTGTGTGCAGTAGCTTGCAGTTCTGGTGGAAGAGACTCCTCTCTAGCTCTGCTGCCTCACAAGAAACCACCCACGTTTGATCCTTCAAATTTTTTCTTTCTATCTGTTCCTCTCAAACGTGCGAGCTTCATTTAACCTACTGTTAGGCAAGGGAGGGTAAACATGAATATATACGCTTGTCACTGTATTCGTGATTTTGGACTGTTTTCTGGGTAGAGTTTTTGTTTTTAATGGAATTAATAAAGAAATTTCTTCTGTGTTTTTTATCTTACACTATAGACTTTCTGCCACTGTAATTGCATTAATTTATAGCTTTTTTGTAGCTCTTTCATGTTTAACCTGTTGAAGTTATCATAGAATCATAGAATCATAGAAAGTTTTGAGCTGGAAGGGACCCCTAGAGGTCATCTAGTCCAACCCCCCCGCAGTGAGCAGGGACACCACTAACTAGATCAGGTTGCTCAGAGCCCTGTTATGTTTAAAACTATGGCAGATAAGTGCCCCTGGGTTCCTGGAGTTCTGATCACTTTGTTTCGGGAACTGCTTGGAGCATGCTTTTCTTAACAAGAAGTATTGCCTTCTTCCCACTGAAAAAGGTATAATTTCTATATATTATTTAGATATATTACTTAGATATGTTTTCCTAACTTGATGCTGTGTTCTTCTATGAAGTTATTCTTGTTTTATGGGACAGTGCTAGTGTTTGTTGTAACTTGTGTTTTTTAATAGTGCGACTAAATAGCTATTTCTACAAATTTGTGTTTAGGAATGCAAGCAGTTGATGTGAATTCATGTTGAGGAAGATTACTCACTCCTTGGATCTCACTTCGGCTGACAAGTTCACATGTGTTTCTAAAATTCCTAGAATTGTTTTCCTGAACCCTGAGAAAGTATTAAAGCAAACAACTGTACACTGTGATATTTTTAACACCTGTGTTAATGAAGTACTCGACATTTACATTCTCAAAGCTTGGTAGCTAAATGAAAAATGACTGTATGCTTCCAGCCAAGAAAAGCTTTTAATTAGAAACCTGTTAAAGCTGTATAAAAGTATTTTAGCAGAAGTTCTGACACTTTTGGGATGGTTGTATTTGAATCAACATGGATGCCTTTTTTAAAGTTTCATAGTTTAAATACAAAATTGGAATGCATATAAGAAAAAAAAAACTAACAGTGACAATGGCTAACCTAATACTGCAATGAAAATCACAGCATTTCAAAATATTTTTCTCTAGCTACCGTGGAAGGAATTTTTCGCTATAATAAAGCTTCCCAGTTATATGCTTTAAAAAAAGGCAAAAGGAGACAGCCAAGCATAATCAATAGTGTTAACATGTAACTTTAATGGCAATGTGTAAATGCCAGTACGATGAGTATCTGACCCTGGTATTGTCTTCCTACAGACATTTGACTTTCTCTGTGCACCTCTCTGGGAAGCAGATTGTCTAGGCCAAACAAGCAAAATACGTATTTCTTGAGAGTCAGTTATTACCATGGCAACTGGTAATTGGTATTAAGAATTATTTCACTTTTACACTGAGCTGATTTTTATCCTCATTCACAGAAGTTGTTTTGTTTACAGAAGTTAGTTTAAAATGTTTAGTCATGGATAGCACGGTAAGCTGTGCAATACAGATGGAGGGAAATGTCATTGTAATTATTTTTATGACTTTAAATACAATACAGATTTGTCAAACAAATGCATAGCACTTTTATTGCCTCAAAGGTTGACTATACAATAAAACCATTCTACTTTGTTTAATTTATTACTCCTTTATCTGGAAGTTGGCTTTTTTTGGTTGTTTTTTTTTTTTTTTTTGCATTTGATAATTTATGTCTAATCCTGTTTCCTTTGTTTATCTTTCAACTATTGTATTTCCCAAGATTACAGTAAAACTGAGCAAAAGATTAATGACTCAAAAGGATAGACATTCAAATGAGCAAATTAAAGGCAAGGTCTTTTCATAACTGTAGTTATTTGCAGATTGTATCTCATGGTGAGCCGTATTCTGCATATTTTACGACTGCTTAGTAAATTATCCTGAAATTTGGGAAAGTTTTTATCGACTTCAGGCTTTGTTGAATATGAAGCTTAAGGGATCATGTGCGTGAGTAAAAACTGTGTGATTAACTTCATAATTCCCTTTTCCTAGCAATGTCTTGCTTCGGAGAAGTATCTACTAACCATTCATGTCTGTATCACCTTACAGTTAATGATTGTATTTAACATTTTGATTTATTGTATGTTGTCCCCAGAAAAAGAATTTTCTTATTTTCTGAGTGAAGGAAATCATGATTAAGTGGTTTATGTAATGTCACCTAGGAAGCTGGTAGCAGAGCTGGTAGCAGATGTCAAGGCTTTCAGACCATTTGGTAAAACTGCTCTCCTATGGTTAGCGCAGATTCCCATTATAGGAAGACTCTCAGAAATGCTGGTCTAGTGAAAGCAATCTTGTACTTTGATGGGTTGATTGAAGTGTATCCCATTAAAGTTATCTCAGGGGAGCGAGTACATACCACGTAGTCTAGTTGGTGTAAACTAGACTAGCTTTGATTTGCTTCCGAGTGGCAGGGCTTGTTAACTCAGGCTGAACACAGTGCCAACAGCTCTGTACTGCTTTTGGGACATGCAGTTATACATACCCACTGTGGGTACGTGCCGTGTCGGGGATCTCTGTGCCACGCTGTGTTGTGTGATGTGCCCAGCTTCCTTGCTGTTTTCTTGTGTAGCTGTGGTTCAAATGATTGTCTACTGTCCATTCAAGTAGGTATGCACATGTCTACGCTTAATTCCTATGGTGGCATTTCTCTGAGTTACACTTAATGTATACTAAAGTAAAGAGAAGAATACTTGTAAAATTCTCAAAAATATGATTGGTATGGATACTGAAATGAACTATATCATGAAAAAGCAGATGAAAAAACTTGCATAGGAATTTGAAGAGAAGTTTAGTGAACAGAGCTGTACTTTGAGGCATAAGGAGCCCTTCCAAGGACCCACATAAAAAAAGGCCTCGCATGTTCTTCTTTCACCCTTTAAATGTATGAAGACGCTTTCTTTTAACTTTGCCCTAGCAGTTCTTCTCTTAGAAATTTCCCTTTAGTCGTTTCTCTTTGATAGCTCAGAAGGCTAAAGTAATTAACATTTATAAGAAAAAAAAGAGTTTTAAATATGTTCACCACAGGAAGGAAATATTTGTGTCAACTAAGATGGATTTCTGCTGACCTAGAAAAACTGGCTGTAGTCCAGCAGTATATGAACTATTTCTTTATTTTGACTTTTTAAAATGAATGTTAGGCTGTTCAAAGGGTGGCTGGGCAGGACAATTAACATGTTTTGTGGAGAGAATTAATTTATGCCTGAGGCAAATGTAAACTTAAGAAATACAGTGGATCTGTGATATATTCAGGAAGTTATGTGGTGGGGTAGTGGAAATACTGGTGAGTGGAAATGAGTTCCCCCAGGAGTTGATTTCTTACGCTTGAGCAGAATTGTTCTGAATACTACTTAAAACATTTTTCTGGATGTTTTGCATAGTGTTCAGAAATGCCTTGTTTTATTAGTTTCAACAAAATCCACTTTTGCTAGAGAGCCATAACACAGGGAAAAAGGTATTCCTTTGAGAAAATATACACAAAAAGGAAAAAAAAAATGTCCAGGAAGGGGGCATAAACCACATAATTATCCCAGCAGTAAGGTTTCTAAAACAGCTGCCTAAAATATTATTGCAAAATGAAAAGGAAACGGTCACCAGATTTCTTCACTACTGATTCGTGTAGATGGCAGCAATGTTTCATAGCATTCTTGGTACAATGGTGTTCCAGTTTAAGATTAATATAGTTCTCTGGAAATACAGCTATAAAAGGATGAATTCTCGGTTCTGGTTAACACAGTATTTTATTACTAACTGTTAGTTTCATGGCAGATAAATCATATAGACGTGCAATTTATCCGATAAGGGTTTCAAAACAAATCAGATAATTATACATATAGAATTTACTGCAAGCACTTCAAGGATTTGGTATGTTTTATGAAGAACATTTAGGGATTACTTTATTTATACAATGAAATGCTCAGTATGCTCCCATAGACAGCACATTACTTTTTTAATGAAATGTGTATAAATAAAATCTGAAATATTATAAATTTAGGCAATTTGTTAAGCCCAGATGCATTTGGAAGATGTAGCTGTAACTTTCCTCATTGATGCCTCGTTTAAATATTGTAAGTCTTGTCACGTATTTTAAGTTATACCAGAACCACCATATACAATGAATCAGTGGTTATAGACCACTGATTTCCACAGATGCTTGTAGAAAACATAATGAATGCATGATTTCTTGTATACTAAGCTGTCAAATTACAGTGCTGTTTCCATTGTGCAAGCACGTGATCTTGCAGAGGATGGAACATTTCTCTGCTGCATGCTTGTACTGATAATGTCTCCTATGCAGGCTCTCAGAAAGAAGCAAAGTGGCTGTGGGTGTGTACGTGGGGCAACTACAATTTATCTGGAGAGCGGGGCTTATTTGTGAGCTTTTGTTTCTCGCAAGGAACTTTTCTGTTGTAATGACATGCTTAAATCCATTAGCACTGTCTCCCACCACAAAGACTGAGAAATACAATTAGCAAGTTGTTTACAGCAGAGCTGCAACTGCTGTGACTAAAGTGTTATTGATAGAGTGAATCAACTTCTGTGAGAATTGTTTTCCAAAGGTGAGTTTAATAAAGGTTTGATATGATGCTATAACTTAGCTTTGATTAGGTACAATGTAAGGCTCAATATTATTGCTTCACTGTCAGATTACTTCACATGAAAGTTACATGATATTTTGCCTACATTATTCCAGACAGTTAAGCCTGTTCTTACCTCTTTTAATCCTGAGCGGTTCCACAAGCCTTAGAGCCTAGAAGTTGCTTGATGCTAAGCGCTGCTGAAATTTCATTTATTTGGATGCCTGAATCTGAAGGAAGGAATGATAATAACTTCCATACTTAAGGTAGAACAATTTTCTGCTTGGGAGTGAAGTCAAAAGAACATATGTGAAATGTGATGAAAATTGGTGCGTGCAGCAGAATAAAGAGTAAAATTAATGCTGCCCCTTTAATAACCTAGCTCCAGTAGCCTGTTTTTTAAAATCTTTGCCAATGCTGATAGTCACAACTCATGCATAAACAGAAGTTGATTTTATCTGGCTCGTGCATTTTGTGTGTGTGTATGTTCTCCTCGTTGCCCTAGTAACTGGAGTAAGTTTGGCACTAGCATATACACTTTCATCTGAAAATTAATGTTATTTATATCTACTATGCCTAAGGAGGAAGGCTTAGAGACATGGCCAATAACATAAGCCCAACTTTCCAAAGTTAAAAAAGTAAGAATCATCTTAAACCCCTCCCCACTGTTGAGAACATGGCTCTTTACTGTGATAATTTGAGATTATCACAGAATCACAGAATAGTAGGGGTTGGAAGGGACCTCTGTGGGTCATCTAGTCCAACCCTCCCGCCGAAGCAGGGTCACCTACAGCAGGCTGCACAGGACCTTGTCCAGGCGGG
>Ga0065711_1040552_pt1 | contig 16862 bp, 3 predicted proteins | sample Hoacrofraction12_FD_59098 | JGI IMG/M metagenome (GOLD analysis project Ga0065711, IMG submission 59098) | Hoatzin crop microbial communities from Cojedes, Venezuela - Epithelial fraction 12 v2 (version 2) | ecosystem: Host-associated > Birds > Digestive system > Esophagus > Crop | place... | reverse complement strand
CGCATGCCTGCTGCAGCTGCGTCCCATCCTCAGAGCTCCTTTTGCTTTTCCTCAATGGGTGAACACTGCTACGTTTTCATATAAACCTTAATTTTCAGATGTAAAACCTTAATTTTACTAATAATTCCACATCTGCACTACTCTAAGCTGAACAACCCCAACTTTCTTAGCCTGTCCTCATAAGAGAGGTACTCTAGCCCTATGATCATCTTCATGGCCCTCTTCCAGACCCGCTCCAGCAGCTCCATGTCCTTCGTATGTTGGGGGCTCCAGAGCTGGATGCAGGACTCCAGGTGGGGTCTCAACAGAGAGGAGTAGAGGGGCAGAATCACCTCCCTCAACCTGCTCATTGCCGGCTCATGTTGAGCTTCTCATCCACCAGTACACACAATAATAATAAATAAGTTGGGCTTCCATGCCCTTCTTCTTGGCCCCTGGAACCCTGTGGTCACACCTAGCACATTCAAGGTCTCTCTAGACAGTACTGTTGGAGCAAGGGGTAACAGCTGGTGGCCTGCATGCCTCTTGGCAGTCTCTCCAAAACATAGCAGATCTTCGCCTCTAGCAGGTAAAGTTAGAAAGTCAGCTTTACAGTGAGTGCCTAAGCTGATTGAAGAAGGGAAGCTCTGATCACAACTACCTATTACCTTCTCCTAGTGGCACGGTTTCCGGCCTGCAAATCCATCCCAATTGACCGAGATGCCTCTTGGGTGGATTTTGTTCATCTTTTCTAGTTACCACGGTCCTATAACTTGTCAGTGACAAATGTGAGTGGAAAAATAACCTTCCTGCTGCTGGAAGTCACAAGCTTCCAGTTCTCACTGTCATAGGAGTCCCCCTAACAGCCTCCATTCAAGCATATCCTCTGCCTGTCCCTCGTTCTGTGCAACATAATCTTGCACAGCTCTACCCCACCCACAGAATCTCTGCAAATGAACTGCAGATGCCTCAATCATCCTCCTTGATGCTGTACACTCATTGCTTCTTTCAGCCCAGTGGCTCCACAATCTGTGTACATGCTTCATAGGTAATGCTACCAAGACAGCAACATCCCCCTCAGGAACTCTGCCAAGGCCAAAGTCTCTGACTGATCAGGACAGTCAACCCTGATGGCGCTGGGGATGACCCTACAATATTGCCACTGTCACCATGCTATGCCCTGCAGTCCATAAGGCCCTGAGCAGAAGCTCAAGGCCTCCTGGGTGCTCCCATCCACATCAACTGCCAAATCCTCGTTTACCCATTCAGGTCACTAGTTAAACATGAAATTATTAAAGAAGTGTTAGTTAAATAGCAAACTGACACAAGCCTTTTCTGAATCATGGTTAGGCTCCCAGTTTGTATTCTCAAAACATTTTACTTTCTTGGTTGAAAGCTGTTATTACTAATATTTGCACCTGTGGAATAAAGGTCATGCCTAGCTATACTGGCACCTTGGAATTTTCTGCTTGTTTTACTACAAGCAATACATTATCTTATGGCTGACCTGAGAGCTTTAAAGTGAGTGATGCTCATCTCAAACTGCAAAATAAAGAAGGCATACTTCTCCCGCTCCGCCTTCTCAAATGTGAAATTAGTGTTTAATATATGACATATGACAGCAGAAATAGTATTTACATTAAAATGTATGACTATTATTATTCAAATGTTAAAATAATACCCTTTCTTCTATGTGTTTCTCTCGCTGATGAAAGAATTACAAGTGTCAGTCATGTTCCTAAATGCATACATACAAACTAGTGCTTAAAAGACACAGAAAGGATGTAGTACTACTCTTTTATAGCTTTCCCTAGAATTAGAAATACTTTCTTTTTTCAAAAGATTACAAGCTGTTACTATGTTGTGGGGCTGGGTGGTACCATCTGCCTCCTGCACGCAGTTGTTGCTCTTTTGCACTCATGGGCATTTTACAGCAGCAGCTCTGCAATTAAATGATGATTAGTGAGTTGTCCAGTTTTTACAGAACTAGTTTTGTAGAAAGCAATGCACCAATTGCACATCTGTCCAGACATTCTTTGCAGAAGGTATACTTCTTTCTGGGAGGTATAAATAAAAAGGCTCATTGTAAGGGCATATGTATGCATGATCTCCTCTACCCTTCCGTAACTGGTTCTGAAAATTATTTTCAGCTTTTCATTCTCAAATGATTCTGTTCTAACAAAAACTGTTAGAATGCTCATAATTCTTGACGGCCTGAGACTATCTTTATAAAATTTAACATTATCCGTCAATTATCTCCTTGGCTGTAGAGAACAGGTCCTGTTTTCACCAACATTAAGTGTTATTAAAATATATAATGAAAAAAAAAAGAAACTAAGAACCTGAAGAACAAAAGAAATCCTTCAAATTAATATGACTCATCCTTCTGAGAGTCTAACGTCCATAACTGTTCTGCGTCATCTGTTTTTATGTTGGTATTGGACCACAGACTGGGCCCTAATAGATCTACTCTGTACATATTCATTCATTAGTTAGAACATATATGCTTTAACCAAGTATTGAATGTTAATGTAATACCATGACTATCCTGTTGACCTGTTTATTACAGGATTATATTTCTTTTGAAATGCATCAGCAAAGGCCATGCTTCATATGAATGGCAGACACGTTATAAAATGTACTTCTATCTCTATTCTTGATTGTAGCTAGAAGAAATATCTTTTTCTTGTTTGTGGCTAGAAGAAATCTCCTGTAGGTTTCACTACAAATCTCCTAGAGGAGATTTCTTCTCCCTCTTTGCCCAATACATGATGCTGATGCTTTCTTCCTCCTCAGTCTGGGGTATATTTAATTTTGATTTTAGACATATTCTTACTAAAGTTTACTTTAGTGCTTTTTTTTTTTTTAAAAGGATCTCAGCTCTTCAAGTTTTCAGTTCCTTTTTGTTACCTGTGAAACTGAATTTACCTGATCAGCACAAAATTGTGCTCCTGTAGTGGCCATAGATTGTTGAGTGTAATCTATTATACCATCTTATGTCTGCTTTCTTTGACATCATATTTTCTCTGGAGTCAAAAATAGTTCAAATATAACAACTGCTTGTTAATCTTATAAATGAAAGTTAAAATGAATTTGGGCAAAACCAGCAGCTAAACAAAACTAAAATTAATTCACCACAAGACAAGCCAGAAAAGTCCTGAGACTTGCACTACCAAGCTATTTAAAAATCTGTGGTCTTTCAGGAGTTGTTTCAAAATTGAGTTGGCAGGTCTATCAGGAGTGAGGATGCTATTACTTTACTGTATAATACATATTTTTACTTCGTTATTTTAGATTCATTACCCTGAGCAAAAGTCCACTATTAAATTGAAGGCTAGATAATTTTATTCAAATTACATAAAAGTCATGTTAGTTGTTATAAATGTCTTGGCCAGAAATTAGTTCTACTCAATTTCTCCATTTTAAATTTTTCTTTATGTTTTGGTTCCTCTTCCTATATGACATGAACAGCAGATGGGATTTCAGCAGACAAACTGACTGATTGCCTATACAGAGAAAATTATTAAATTTTTTTATATGTCTATTAATATACAATGGTTGCGTGTGTTACTAACCCCACAGAAATAAAAAAGCCATCAATTTACAGTGCATCTTTATGTTAGAGCTGTTTACTAAGGGTTAAAAATTATGGCATACTACAAATATAAAGAAAGGTTTAGTACGTGATTATCAAATTTGATTGTTACTTATCTACTGACCTCCTCTGAACTCTATCTTTCTTAACAGAAGAAAAACTTATGAAGATAAGTGTTAATGGTACACTGTACACAAAACCAGATTTAATGATAGCTATTTTCTTTGTAAGCCTCCACTTCATATAATTTTAAAAGTTAACTCTAACTTCCTCTAACTTATAGCTTATTAATTTTATTAATAATATGATTTTTAATTTGATCCCAATTGTCTATTGTCAAGCAATTTGTACAGCTCTTTATATGAGTTTGAAAATGTTACACATGAAAAAATATTATTCTATACTCACCTTGATGTATGTAAAAACTAAGGCATGATACAGAATAATCAAAATTTTCTTTTCCTTTTGACATACATTGCATGCTTTCTTCTTAATCTTCCTAGAAGTTCTGTTCTGTTTTTATAGCACTCATGTGCTACCAGTATTTTGTAAATAATAATTGTGATTTATCACAAGTCTAGTAGGATTTACCAATTAGTTTGTCCTCTTGCTCTTTGCTATTGGGAAATAATCCATGGTAACTAAAATAATATTTTCAAAGGTAACATGATTAGTCAAATATCAACGTACTGTGTTAATTAAATAATTTTGTGAAATTATCAGTAACAAAATTATAGGCCAAACCTCAGAACAGGGTATTGAACTAATTCACCTTCTGTTAGTCTGCTATATTTATACTCAGTTGATCCGTATTGTATACCATGGAAATTTTATAGATTTATGTCAAGTTCTATTTCAATAAAAATGGTTTGCTTCTAAATGTGGAAAAATGTATACTACGAAAAGTCATAGGAGAGAATCTTAATTTAGGAGACTGGTCATGCTTAAAAAATTGGACAAAAAAATTAAGTGGGACTGCATAATTCTTACAACATTAAAAGACAAATGCAACACAACTCTTTTTTTGTAAAGACAGAAGAAGAAAGTCCTACAGCAACTGAATTTAATTAAAATCCTGAAAACAATGTATATTTCAATCTTTCTAGCTTTTTCCACTTAGATCTTTTATTTTGTAATGTCTGAGATGCTAATCATTGCAGGGATTCAAAGCCATTTCATTGCAATTTAAGTGCAAATGGTGATAAAATCTGTTATAATTTTGCTAATTTCTTTGAAAGAAAAATCTCTTATGAGATGTTATCTGCAGGAAGAGAAAGAAAAAAAGACATGACAGTGGAATGAGAAATATTTTTCCTTTTTCTTTTTCTTGTCAGAAGTACAAGTCTTAAAATAGTTAAGGTATTTATTGCAAGCTTGGATTTTTTTGTTTGTTTTAGTGAAGAAGTTTTGAAAAGTGCATAGGCATTAAGGCGCATGACACTATTGTTTTATTTCTTTCCTTGGGAAAATAATTTTTTCAGTGAAGCATTTTGAACCTCCTTGACTCTTATGCCATTTGCCACTTAATAACAGCTTCTTTCTAATGCAGTTGTCCTTACAATAATCTCTTCCTGTCAGTCCTTCTGGTTGACTTGGACAAGCTAGGTGCTGTTAGTGTCTGAGCCATAAAAGCCCTTGTCATATAAAGCCAGAACGGTACATCTTAAGTTTGTATTCAGACAGTTAAAACACCAGCTGCTCACTGCTAGAGGCAATATGTAGTTTATTTCTCTTTCAATCATGATCCTCAGCACTTCTTAGGAAGGCAGCCTGAGGAATGATGGCCATTAATATAAATTTGAAGTCAGAGAAAAGATTAACACAGAAAATTTCCATGCTTGTGCCAGAAAACATTGACAAACCCCTGTGATTTAAAATACCTACCTGACAGTTTTGATTATAATTAAATCAGGGACATCTAGGAGGCGAATAACTGGATGTCGTTTGAGCTGTCTGAGTAGCAAAGAGAAGTTTTAGAAGCAAAGAAACAGGGAACTTGTTTCTTATTAAATGTCACTTGTCTTGTTTGTTCCCCATTCTTTGCTTTGGTAACAGATCCAGCAGTGTAACCAATATTTTATTGCTAATAAAGAGATTCCTTGTTTACAAAAGGATTTGTATTTTATTTGTAGTCCAGAATTACAGTAAATTATATTTTCTGGGAAGATACTCAGGGCTTCAGAGAAAACAGGATCTGCTTACCAGATTGGAATACCTTCTGGACTGCTTGCTTGATGTAAAACATCAGCAGTTTCTTGAAAATGATCTATCTGTTACAGATGTATATAACAGCAAGGATATGGTCTGATTGTTTATGAAGCGTCAGTCTTGATTCAGTTCTGAGGAGATTTAAAGTGTATAGCAATGAATAAGACAGCTGTGTTGATGACTATAAAGGTTAAAAGGAAAGAATCAATATCTGGTTTTAAAACAATGAAGTGTCTATACATTCTGTTATTTTTATTTTCTAAATTAGCTTTTATCATGCTGTACATGAACTAAATGTGATCCTCAGGTGAATAATTTGGATTCCAGTGAGCTTTTGCCAGTACTTTGAAACGCAAAGCTTAACTCTAAATTCTGTTTACCAGCAGCTTAAATAGCTACTTAAGCTAGACTTTAGTTTAGGATGATCTAATCTTCATTTTTACAAGCATTTAACAGCTAAAATTAAATCCCTGGCCTTATCAATAACATAAAAATGTTGCATATATACTTCAAATACTTGACACTTGTTATTTCCCTCAAAAATATTTGAGAGATGAATTTTTGAACTCTTATGTCTTACCAATGTGTTTTCTTGAATGTCACACATCTGTAGCTCTACTTGGTAATTTACATGAAAAATTTAATGCAATGAGACTGAAATAAGAAGAGTCAGCTGAAACTTAAAACACAGAAATAAAACAATGTAATTATAACTTGAAATTCTTTACATACATTGGTAGAATAACCACAAAGGAAACTAGAAAAAAGTAGAGGGAAAGAAATGGAAAAGTGTAACTAGATAAAGGTAATGCAACAGTAGTAGAAGATTCAAACAAGCGATTGGTGGGAGGTTAAATTGCTGGGTTATGGAGTGTCTAGCCAAGACAAACCAGTTACCATAATTTAGCTTTGCAATAGCTACTGCATACTCTTACCCCATGTAGAAAAAGGGATAAATAACCTTGAAGTAAACATAGAGCAAGAGTAGACACTTTGGCAGTTACCACAGAGCACCTGACAAGTTTAAACTCTTACTCTAGGTCAGTATAAAACACTTGCACATACGTCCATACTGCTGTATTATTATTACCAGTTCCAGTGCTTACCATTCTTTCAAGATGTCCTTCCGTATGTAGTCCAAACTTATAAGATCTGCTAGAACTATAGCTAACTAATTGAATTTATCTGAAAAAAATGCAACTTCTGCTGGTTTTTTTAAACATCAATGTATTAGATTATTCTAATTCTATTTTCTTTGTAGTAAAAGTATTTTCTACTGTCCCTTAAATTCTGTGGTTCTTGGCTTTTGCTTTCTGTATACTACCCACTTAATTTCTATCATACTGCACATCCAGATACATCATCCAACAATTTGATATTGACCTAAACCATTACTGAGATAATACACATAGGAGTGTGCATTCTTTTGTAGTTTTTTGCCTATTTAATCTTGTATTGAAAGAAATCAAAATTAGAGTAAGACAAATATAAAAAGATTACATATCAGACTGTAGACATAGATAACTCTGAACATGAATAAGCAAATTATTGAATGATTTTTGATGCAGCTGTCTCACTGGTAGGAATAAACCACAAACACTTCTGTCTGTTGGCAATTTTGAACGTTGGTATTCTGACGATTCTCTCTAATAACGCTAAGGCTGGACTCGAATCATATAGTACAAATCACGAAGAAACATGCTTTTTCGACTTGTCCATGTTTACAGGTTAGTGTAATGTAAAAATTACTATTGGAATGAAAGTTCTTTACCTGCTGTGAACGTATGTTACCTACAGCAATTTAGTCTCTTTGGTGTAGAACTTGCTCTCTTATATACTACCGTTATTCTTTCCAGCCGTTGTTCACAACTGACCTATGTAGTCTTTGTCTAGAAATTGCTTATACGCTGTGCACCAGAGACATATCAGCTTCAGAGAAGGTAAGGTTAACACCAAAGGATTCTTAACCATAGAAGAAAAAAAAAAGAAGAAAAGAAAAAAAAAAATTATAATTCCTTAACAGTTTGGAAGCAAGGTGTAATTTCAAAGCTGATCATTGTCTTAGTAGCAGAATAAAGAATCATCAGGTGATGAAAATATCTCTCTCAAAATGAGCTTTACAGGTTTCAAAAAGGGAACTCTAATGACAACTTTTTTTCTGACAATGATTACTGAATATGGGTAAAGAGTTAAATCTTCCCTTATCTCCCCTGTTGTTTTCTTGTGATATACACAGAATGAAAGCATGGGACTGTGGAGGACACTAGCTCAAAACGTAATGCTGGACAAGAAGCTCTTTACTTCTCCACCCAAGACAATATATTAAAAGTAGCACTGAGAGCGAAGAGTGCATCTCGTATGAAGAACTGCTTCCTCCTTTTCAGAACATAAACGATTGCATAAACAGCATGGATAAAGGCTCTGGACCTCACATTTCCCAGTGCAACCAGGTTGCTGTGGGGGGACTGGAGACAGGATCCTTCTCTTGTTTCTAGCACAAGAAAAGGATGAATCAAAAAACTAAATTTTGACTTATTTGGGTCTTTTCTCTGTTCCTGAAGATCTGAACTTTGATATCATTCTGTTGCAGGTTTGAAGGAGAGTAGAATTTATACCTCAGTTGTGGCTCTATCTGTATGGTTTATGTAAAGGACTAACCTGTGTCAAATTTTTGCTGGAAACACCCTCTATTTCTTTTTTCAGAAGTCTGCAAAATCTTCTGGCAAGTGCACACTGCACCTATATTTCAAAAATCTTCTGAGATACAGGTTAGGAGCTTCATTTTTCTGTGGAATTATTATTGCATCCCCTGAGGTGAATTAAACACACATTTGTCCTTAAATATTTAAAAAGATAATAATGAACAATGACAGAGTCCTACCACCGTAAGTTGTTTTACAATGACCCTGCAAACGTGCCTCGCAAGGTGATTCCTCATACACACTTGCACCAGCACCAATCCTGTGAGTGTCAGCATAGGGGACCTCAGCCCAACCTGGGCTCATTCCCCAGCCCAGCCTGAACTTACAGAGAAGTTGATGGCTAATGAAGATGTGGGCTGTGAGAGCTATTTGAAAGACACTTTAAGGCTCATCTGCTTGATTCTTTTTAGAGGTTAGTATTCCCCCCAACCTGTCATCCTCCCCAGATACTACTGTGCATTTCCACCTACTCTTTTTCTTCCACCTCCTTTGTTTCATTTCTAGTTTTCACTTGTATTTTTCTGTTAGTCAGAAATATGATACTTTTACATATTGAAGACTTGCTGTATTTTAGTGACTTAGTGCACTAGTTTTGGCTTGGATAGAGTTTATTTTCCTCGTAGTCGCTCATAAGGACCTGCATTCTGACTTTGTGATGAAAACAGTGTTGATGATAACACAGCAAAGTTTTAACTGTTGCTGGGCAGTGCTTACACAGCGTCAAGGTCTTTCATGTTTCTCACACTGCCCTGCCAATGAGTAGGCTGAGGGTGCACAAGAAGTTGGGAGGGGACACAGCTGGGAGAGCTGACCCCAAATGACCAAAGGGATAATCTGTACTGTATGACATCATGTTCAGTGATAAAAGCTAGGGGAAGATGGAGGAAGGGGAGATGTTTGGAGTTATTGCATTCGTCTTTCCAAGTAACTATTACACATGATGGAGCCTTGCTTTCCTGGAGAGCGCTGAACCACCTACCTGCTGATGGGAAGTAGTGACTGAATTACCTTATTTTGCACTGCTTGCATATAGCTTTTGCTTTGCTTATTAAACTGTCTGTATCTCAACCCATGAGTTTCTCTCTTTAACACTTCTGATTCTCTCCCCCATCCCAGTGTGGGGGGGACTGAGTGACCAGCTATGTCGCTTTGAGCTGCCTGTCAGGTTTAAAGCACCACACTTCATGAAATGCGTAGAGACCTGAAAAGAAATAGCGTACATAACAGATGGCAACTCTCATATTCCTTCCTTACTACAGCACAAGTAAATCTCCTTTTCTCGTCTTCCAATCCTGATCAGCATATCGCTCAACTATAGAAAAAAGTCTAAATAGATTGGGCTTTTAGCAGACATTTTAAGAGCAAAGTTTGGTCAGAAGTGAGAGGACAGCATCAGATTTATTCATATTATCAAGAGCCTTGTTACCTAATGCAGGCATATCCTCCCTCTCTAATTTCAACTTCTTTTATTCACTATGTGATCCCCATATAGCAATCACTTCTATGTGTTATATGCTACCAACGGGAATATGTAGGGAATGATGATACAATAATTTCAGGATGTAGATTAAAACATGCACATTTTTCTTATAAATACTGGGATATGGTGTCATAAATACACTGAGTACATTTTCCTGTCTGGCCTAAAAAGTCAGGTTATCAGCTGACTCTTCCAGATTCAGCTGTTAGGTTAATTACTTTAAAACTACCACACCCTGGGCTTCATCTCACTGCAGCTTCCCGTGCAGATCAGGGACATTAGAAATGATGTCCAAAATTCTTGAGTTGTCTTGACATTTTTGATATTTGAAATATCATGCTGGAGCCTGATGTCTGTTTCTGGACTCTTGGCTGGTTAATAATGCCCAGGACAACCTCAAGACTCGAATACTTCTTAATTGGGGCTGGTTCATTTTTTACAGAAAACAAGGGCACTCCATGCTTAAAATGCAGGTTACATCTTGAGTATAGATGCTCATTGCTTGTCCCTGCAGGTTTCTTTTCTGTTGCTGCAGTAAAAATGGAAGTTAAATAAAATGATTAGGGTCCTTCCTTGTGAGGTCTTTAAGATACTTACAAGAGACATAGGAGCAGATGTGATTTGCATAGATCTTCAGCTCAAAGTGATTGTAACTGCTTACAAGACATGACTGGGTGTCAGGTAAGGAATCAAGGAGATCTTTTTTATCTCAGAGCACTTTAGTAAGTACACTGCAAATGTATCTATACAGCTCATATGGCAAAACATAATGTTCTCAGCACTGCTTCAAAACCATTTTCCATATCAAATTATGCATCCCAGACAAGAAACCAGCTACCGTGACATGTGTACTGCTAGGTCTTAATCTCAGGAAGTTACCCACACAGAGAATATTTCCATTACCTTTCATGTTTTAGGACCTGTTTTGCTACCCAAATGGCATACAGCAATATCTGTGTGACTGTGACACAAATCCACTGTGTTTATGAAAATTATTTGTCTTCTTTTTTCAGAAATGTATAGAAAAAGTTGTGATATAATGTCTAAAAAGACAAACGTATGGGATTACTTAATGTCTGGACTAAAAGAACTTTGCAGTTATAGGGATTATTTGTGACACTTCACAGCTCACAAGCTTTGTTTATAACAGACATAATTTTCAGTGAAATTCTTGTGCACTGCTGCAGATTTGCAGTTTGAGAACTCATGATGGTATGTTTTTGCTAGCTGACAGCATTTGACTATGTCAATATATGATTACACTCTCTTGGTTTCTGAAACAGAAGCTGACATTTGCTAATGATCCCTGGACTGGGCTAACACCCAAACTGTGCAGAAGAATTTTGGGAACTGCTGGCTATTCTAACAGTTTGAGAACATAGATTTCCAGTGCCTGGGCTATTGCCCTAGCACTTTTTGTTTTACTGTCACAATCATAAGCTTTGAGTGTCCCTGACTGGCTTTTTTGCTCCTGCTTCATCTCTTAAAAATTCTGTATCAGCTGTGAGCTGTATGTGGCACAATGCACCAAAAGGGACTGACTTTATAGGCTCTCATTAAGCTGCTCCAGTGCACAGCAGAATCACCATGGTTTCATTGTCTTTAAAACCTTATAGTAGAGTGTACATTTTGAGCCTTGAATGTGATGTACAGGTCTGTACTCTGTAATGTTATGAACCAGAAAATCATGCAAATGGTTGTACATTTCCTGTTTATGGATAAGTTTAAGACAAGTTGGTTTGGTTTCCAAAGAAGTGTGAGCTGTGACAAATGCATATTCTTTCATTCTGACAGTAAGAGGGAAGGGATTTATTTTTTGTTTTAGTTTTGTACCTGCATATTCCTTTTTTCTTATCTTTATCAGGTAATTCAATTTTTCATTTTCCTTTAAAAAAAAGAGTATATTGTTCAGGGATATCTCTTTATATGTTTGTGACAGAATAAGATGAAGATCCTGACAAACTGAATCTTCTTTAGCTTAGAATAATCCTGAACTGAATTTATGATAGTAATATATTTAATATAAATTTTTCAAACTATTATCTAGCTATTTATAATCAAAATATGTTTAGATAACTTTCTTGCTTGAAACTGAATTGAATTTATATGGGAGAAAGTTGTTGTAACCTATTTGTACCTTATTCTTACCTTTTACTAGACCTAGTGATAAAACTGGAAAAATGTATCAAACTTTTGGTCCTACAAGATTTTCCTCATGATTGTCCCATGAATTTTTAGTATCTCCATCTTCTGAACTGTTCATAACTCAACGGGACAAGGCTTTGAGCAATGTGATATAACTTTGATGTGAGCCCCTTTGAGCAGGGTGTTGTGATAGCTTACTTGCAGAGTCCCTTCCAATCTAAAAAGTGTAATGATTTCATGATAAAAGAGGATTAAAGTCTTTCCTTCTCTTATCTATCTGTCACCTTTTATACTCAGTTGGGATGGAGGTTACCAATACATAATTCATAGACATGCATACTTTTTTATCAGCTGGCCAGCCAAATTTCCCAACTTTCCTTGCTGTTTACTCTTCAAGATATCAAGAAGACTGGGGTTATAAGCAGTCGGGCTGGTATGACTCTAAGTATGATTTGAACTTCTGGACATACTGAGGCAATTGCTGACTTCTAGAGATGCCAGGACAAGTCACACTGCACCTGCCTCAGCCATAATCCAGATATCTCATGTACTTTTGAAACAGTGTCCTTTCATTCTCTGCAGATGCATAAGGTGATGTCTGGATCTTCCTAATACTGACCTCTTGTGTTTTACATGAGTAAATGAGCTATATGAGCCCCCTGGATGCAGACCTTTGCAGATGATTTACTGCCAAGGCTAAATTCAACCTGCCCTCTGTTTACTTCCTTAATTTTTCACCACTAGTAGAGTTACTTCTGCAGAAGGTGCCCTTCTCATAATACTTATAATCTGGATGGCCACACTATTTGAAATTCTTATGTCTGGGGAAGGCAGGTATCCAAGCCTGCCACTTCCTCAGAAAAATGTTCTGACCAGTAAGTTCTTTTACAGAAGATGGATGGTAATATTAATGACATTGAGCTTTGGAGAAGTCTGGCCATTAGGTGTCATATGAACTTCTTGTAGGTTTCTGGTTAAATGGAATATTGATGTTTCCCACCTCCGATCAGGGAATAGGCAGTGCTAGGAAATGCAAAATCTGAGTCATTTTCTGAAACTTAGATGCTCTCCAAGCTTTCCAAGTTGGGAATTTATGTGGTAGAAGTATCCGGCTTTTCTGTATTCATTCCCAGCTCTGCCATTATCTCCTGCATAACTGTGGGCAGTCAGTTCTCCTATATGCATTTTGTCTACTTAGAGTAAAGGATCTTTAAGCGGTTGAATTTTACTATCTGTATATGAAGTGCCTAGAATGGTGATGCTAATTAGGCAGCATGAAGATACAAATACCTAGAAATGGACCTTAAATGGTTGAGCATTTATGCATAAAGTTGCTCCAAAGAGTAAGTAGTATATGCCAAGCGTGACAGAGCACTGGAACAGGATGACCGGGGGGCTGTGAAGTCTGCTTCTCTGGAGATATTAAAAATCTGCCTGGTCGAGGTCCTGTGCAGCCTGCTCTAGGTGAACATGTTTTAGCAGGAGGATTGGACTAGATGATTCCCAGAGGTCCTTTCCAACCCCTACCATTCTGTGATTCTGTGATACATCATATCCAATGTTTAAACTCTATGGTTCTTTTGGTGGTTAAAAAGTGTATTAGCCACAAGGAATATGTTTTGTTTCATTATGAAACAAATTTTTCAGTGAAATAAGCAGTGTTTCCAAATTTACTTTCTTTATGTCAAGGTAAAATCTGATCTGGATGACTGTATTTGTGGTGTGCATTTATAAGTGAATTGTTATGTATGATCCTTTTAATGTTCTCCAGGGTAAGGGATTTTTAAATTCATATCTCTTATGAAAACAGTTCTGTCCTGAATATTAAAATAAATAAATGTCCATGAGTGGCTTTAGTTCAGAACTGTGTTCTTTTAAAATTGTGGACATTTTTCATGCCTCTAATAGGTACACAATAGCTTCATGATACTACTGGGAATACTGATGGATAATTCATGGGTACAGAAGACAGGTGCTCTTTGTATATACTTTTAGAGACTTTCAAGGAATAATTAAGAAAAAAAAAAAAATCCCAAAACTCAGAAACAAAACCACCACAGCAGGACAGAAGAGAAAAGTTTGTCCTAAATTCCTCCAAAGGTGGTCACAGTTATCTTGTTTCTAGAAGGAGGTTACAAATTACTCCCTTGCATCTTTTCTGAGAAAAGCTGGGAACTGGGACTCAGATCTTTAGTATTAGACATCTGCTCCATTTAGCTGGTTTTTGTTCGCTAGCTTGACCTCAGAAAACTATTTCAGTTGACTCTGCCTTAGGGGGTCTGCCACACTGCCACTTCAATCAAATATATGATTAAAAGGGATCATATGCAGTGATAAACTAAAAGACAAAGTAACCCATTATATCTGAGAAAAAGCTTTCACTGAACACGGTGAAAACATTAAAAGGCGATTATTTTTAGTATGTAAATAAATAATGGATGCATACTGGAAGACATTGAAAAATAAACTGAAATAATAAGGGTGAAGTGTTGTCTACTTTTTTTAGATCCAACTATGCAATTAATATTTCTAGGAAAGCGTATTTCTGAAGAACCTTCATTATTTTTTGTTTTATTCCAGAGAAGAAAGAAGTACATCAGTTTCTAATATTTGAATTTGGTGACGACCTACATTCTGATTGTCCTAATGTATATTTAACTTCATACACCCAGGTGGAATTTTCATGCTTGTATAAAAAAACTGCCTAAGTATTAATATTTATGGGTTATTCATGTATCCAGAGATAAAAAAAAAATTACTGGTCAGAATTTGTCTTTTGACCCAATGGTTATCCAGCTTGATAAGGAGATTAATGGGATTTACATGAAGAGGTGGTTCATTGCTGCTTCTGATAAATCGTATTATGTTCACTTGTCACTAACCAAGTATTGAAATAAATGGCTGATGATGTACAATTCAGATAGCAAATGTGTGATCAAAGAAACCTAGTTGAGAAAGGAAAAGAAAATCACTTTAGAGTACATATAGCCTGTACCCCTACTATCAGAAGACTTTTATACTCTGAATATATGTTATAACTAAATAAAACTATAGAGTTCAAATGGGATGGAAAAAAAAGATATAAATATTATGACAAAAAGATAAAAACCCTACACTTTAGTTTTCCATGTTCTAGGGTGGACACACAGGGTAGAGAGGAATGTCATTCATATACATAAGGTTCTTGCTGAGGACCTTCTATGATGCCTTTCAGGGCTTAGTTTTTTCTGTGTGTTGATTGCTATACAGATTTGAAAAGATATGACCTATCATTAAATAGTTATTCCTTCTTGCAGTCTGATAATCTGTAGGATATAGCAACTTCCAGTGAATGAGACAAGTCAAATGGACTAGGATACAGAAAGAAATAACAGGAATCAAAGACAATGAGAACATTAACTCTCTGAGAACACATAATACTAGAAAAACATTTTCATTAAAGGTATCATCAATACCAGTGCAGAAGGTCCTGACAGTATAGAAAATTTCATGTCATTCTGAATTCGCATTTTCACATTATTAATTACATATTAACATATTACACTTCAGGCACAACCTACTAATGGTAAGTCAGTTTGGACCTAGTTATAAAAATCACATTTCAGAAGGCAAGTACTGGCATCACAAGAGCAAACAACAGCCACAGTGCTGCTCTACATGTTGCATGCTTCGACAATGTTAAGTTCTGAGATAAAGGTCTTACACTGAAATCTGAAGCAAGGGAGGATGCTTCCTGATCAAAGTAAAAAGACAGTGTCCCAGTTTGCACAAAATGGAAAGTAATAGATGTTCCTTTAGAAGAGGACAAAAAAAGACTGGAAAAATGCTACGAGCCTGTGACGAGATCCGTCAAAGCTTAAATGTGCTAAGGTAGAATGGGTGCAAGTATTTGAACAAAATTTAAATGTCACGTGCTTTTTGAGCAAACTTAATCCAACAGTCAGAGTTATACAATGCCAACATTTTGTCTCTCAGTACCCTAATATTCTTAATAGCATCTCTTCTTAAGCATAATGTATCTTAAATTGTTACCATTTTGTACTGCTACTATCTTGGAAGAGAAAAAAAAGCCGTATAATCAATTTGTCTTGGAAAAATACTCCCTGGAAGGATATGACAGACATCTGGTAGCATGCCAGTAGGGTGTATCGGGAAATGAGGGAAAAAGACGCACATGCACTGAGTATCAAAGTTAGTACCAAGACCTGTAGATTCTGCCTGGGCACGATGAGTTCAGGCTATAAATGAAAAGATTTCTATCAAATAGTGATGTTCTGTGACAACCTTTTACTAAATTTTGGAAAGCTATAAACTCAACTACTTTTAAAAATAATTTGTTTCTAAAAGGGATCACTTGGCCTATTTGTCATGCTAGGAACACAAGTCTAGAGGTTCTATTGAATACCTCTTCAGTAAAAAAATACTGCTGTCACAATTTTAGACTGCATCTCTACATGATATGAAAACGTTCTTTATCTACTTTTTCAGTAATTTTGTTTTTAATACAATTCACAGAATCACAGAATCACAGAATCACAGAATAGTAGGGGTTGGAAGGGACATCTGTGGACCATCTAGTCCAACCCTCCCTGTCAAAGCAGGGTCACCTACAGCAGGCTGCACAGGACCTTGTCCAGGCGGGTCTTGAATATCTCCAGAGAAGGAGATTCCACAACCTCCCTGGGCAGCCTGTTCCAGTGCTCCGTCACCCTCAGAGGGAAGAAGTTCTTCCTCATGTTCAGATGGAACTTCC
>Ga0065711_1008832_pt1 | contig 16862 bp, 11 predicted proteins | sample Hoacrofraction12_FD_59098 | JGI IMG/M metagenome (GOLD analysis project Ga0065711, IMG submission 59098) | Hoatzin crop microbial communities from Cojedes, Venezuela - Epithelial fraction 12 v2 (version 2) | ecosystem: Host-associated > Birds > Digestive system > Esophagus > Crop | place... | reverse complement strand
GAAAGAAAGACAGAACGGGCCGAACAGCTGAGCGACAACATTCTTGCCTATCCTGCCCTGATTCATATTTACCTCTTCCTGTGTCTGATTATCTTCAGTGCAGGTGCTGTCACATCTTCCTTTTCCAGCACTCTGATGTATTACACATTACTGCTGTTCATTTATCTGACTTCCATGTTTATCTACAGAAGGAAGATCAAAGTCAGCTGGAAAGCATTATGCATATACGGTGTCGGTGCTGTTGTTTCCGCAGGACTTGCGCTCACAGCCTGGAACACAAGGTTCTTCGGACTTGCGGAAAAGAAGCGGGAATTCGATGCGCCCTATACCATCTACTTCTATGACCAGAATATTTCCGGTGCGGATATCGGCGCCGATTCGAGCAGTGACTATGCGGACACGGATATCGGAGAAATCCGCATCAGCCTTGCGGTTCCCCGGGGGCAGGAAGACGAGTATTTCGCCTCACTGACAGTTTTTGAAAAACTGCGCATGGCAGGTGTGGAAGACTTCTATCAGAAAGGTGAGATTTACAACGGCACGTATGCGCATCTGGATATCTACCCCAGTGAAGAAAAAACGGAAGGATATACGGATACGCCGAAGGATCTCTACCGCTACTTCATTGCAGGAAAGCTCACTGATGAACAGCTGATTCTGCTGGATCAGGAAGCGGATGTTAAAATATACAGCTGGACCAGTGACAGGACATTCACGGTCAGTGAAATGCTGGACGGCACAATGAAAGCCGAATTGGATGAATTTGATGGATGGTAATGAAAAGTGCCATGTACAGAATTTTGTACATAGCACTTTTTTAATTACAGCTGTGCGCCGTTTGACGCAATCACATTCTTATACCAGTAACAGGAATCCTTCGGCGTACGGTTCAGTGTACCCGAACCGTCATCGTTCATATCCACATAGATGAAGCCGTACCGCTTTGCGATGGTTCCTGTGGACAGAGCCACAAGGTCAATGGCAGTCCAGGGCATATAGCCGATAATCTCCACGCCATCCTTCACCGCTTCCTCCATGGCTTTGATATGTTCCTTCAGGTATGCGATTCTGTAAGGGTCATGGACCTGACCGTCATCCGTCAATGTATCCCTTGCGCCGATGCCGTTTTCCACGATCATCACAGGAATCTGATATCTGTCATAGATACTGTTGAGCAGATATCTTAAGCCGATGGGATCGATCTGCCAGCCCCATTCCGAAGCTTTGAGATTGGGATTCTTCAGTGTCGGACCATTGGCCAGATTTCCCGCCGCAAGGTCATTGTTATCCCTGTCCGCGCTGATGCAGTATGTCTGATAGTAGCTGCAGGAATAGAAGTCCACAGTACCTTCCTTCAGGATTTCCGCATCTCCTTCTTCCATATGCACGGTGATGTTATTTTCCTCAAAGTATCTCTTCGAATAAGAGGGATAATAGCCGCGGATCATCACATCACTGCAGAAATACTGGTTCATCTGCTGGTGCAGGAGGCAGGCCATCACATCCGCAGGATCACATGTATAAGGATATGCCGTCATGGTCGCAATCATACATCCCACTTTGTTTTCCGGATCGGTTTCATGGGCAGCCTTCACCGCCAGAGCGCTTGCCACAAACTGATGATGCAGGGCATTGTGACGCATTTCCGGTGTGTTCACCGGATCATCCATGCCCGCCATCAGACTGACTGCGGTACGGATGCCGAACTTTACCAGCGTGCAGTTGATTTCATTGAAGGTCAGCCAGTATTTCACCTGTCCTTTATACCTTTCAAACAGCGTCTTTGCATACTTCACATAGGCACCGATCATATTCCTGTTTGTCCAGCCGCCCTGTTCCGAAAGATACAGGGGTGCTTCATAATGGGAAATCGTCACCACCGGCTCAATGCCGTACTTCTTCAGTTCCGTAAAGACGTTCTCATAGAACTGCAGTCCCTCTTCATTCGGTTCTTCCTCATTGCCATTGGGATAAATCCTCGTCCAGGCAATGGACATGCGGTATGCCTTCAGGCCCATTTCCGCCATCAATGCAATGTCTTCTTTATATCTGTGGTAGAAGTCCACTGCATTGTGGGAAGAATAATATTCATCCTGATAGGCATCCGGTGTCTCCAGATGCACGCCCTTCACCGGATCCGTCGCAATGGTATCCATAATACTGACACCCTTGCCGTCCTCATTCCAGGCGCCTTCCACCTGATTGGCTGCGGTGGAAGCACCCCAGAGAAAACCGTTTTTCAAAACTGCGTGATTACTGTACGCAGAGGACACCATGCTTTCCATCTGTCATTCCTCCATTTTCCACTCTGACACTCTGATACTCCTGTGTGTTTGTCACAATCATCATTGTCGTCATGTCATAGCCTTTTTCTTTCAAAGCTTCAAGATCGAAGTCAATCAGTTCCTGACCCTTTCTCACATGATCGCCCTGTTTTACAAGAGCCTTGAATCCTTCTCCATTCAGATTCACCGTATCAATGCCGATATGAATCAGCAGCTCCAGACCATCCGCTTTCTTCAGACCTGCCGCATGTCCTGTAGGGAACAATGTCACAACTTCTGCATCAAAGGGCGCATATACCTTTCCTTCACTCGGGATGACCGCAAAGCCTTCGCCCATCGTCTTCGAAGCGAATACCTGATCATTGACTGTGGAAAGATCCACCACTTCACCCTTTACAGGAGAGACAATCTCATCCGTACCTTCTTCGGGCACATCCTCAAATCCGAAGAGATACGCCAGCAGGAAGGAAATGCCGAAGCACACCGGAATGGTGGAAAGACCAACCAGGAAATTCATGCCTTCCGGAATATAAATCGGAATGGTAAGCAGGCAGGGTGTGACGAATGCGGAAGTCTGCAGTCCCACAAATCCCACATAGAAGCCGCCTAACAGTGCGCCAAGCAGTACCGCAATGAAGGGTTTCTTGAGACGCATGTTTACACCATACAGCGCAGGCTCCGTAATGCCAAGCAGAGCAGAGAGGCTTGCGGAAACCGCAGTGCTTCTCATATCCTTGTTCTTCGTACGGACTGCCACCGCAGCCGCCGCACCTGCTTCAGAGATATTCGCAGCCATGCCGCAGGGCATGAAGATTGTATCGAAGCCCTGTGTCGCAAACAGCTGAATCAACAGAGGAATCGTCGCATTGTGCGTTCCTGTCAGAACCATCAGAGGCATCAGGAAAGCGTTAATACCGACGGCCAGCCAGCCCCAGTCCATCATCACTGTGCAGGCAGCCATGAGCCAGTTTCCAAACACTGCGGATACAGGGCCGATGAAGCACAGCATCACAGCAGAAACGACAATGAAATTGATCATCGGTCTGAGCCAGACCTTCACAATACCGGGTGTGTATTTCTCTGTCAGCTTATCCACATATTTCAAGAGCCAGATCGCGAAGATCACAGGCAGCGCCTGTGCACTGTAATCCAGTACCGTTAACGGCAGTCCGAAGTAGCTGACAACCGTACCGCTGTCCGCAATCCCTGTAATCGTGGGATTCATCAGGATCGCCGCAAGTACCAGAGACTGGAACACATCCACATTCATCTTCTTCGCCGCATTGTATCCCACAAAGAACGGCAGGAAGTAGAAGATGGAATTACCCACCGCATTCAGCACCGTATAGCTGATGGAATCCGTTGTAAGCAATCCCGCATATGTTAACAGTGTTGCGAGAACCTTGATCATACCGGAGCCGGCAATCACCGGAATCGCCGGTACGAAGCAGCTGATCAGCGTATCCAATCCATTCTTGAATACGCCCTTTACCGTCAGCTTTTCTTTTTTCACTTCAACTTCTTTCACTGTGCCGGTACCTGCCAGCTCAACAGCTTCCTTATACACATCCTCCACCGCAGGACCGATGATGACCTGGAACTGGCCTGCGCTTTCCGCAGTGCCCATGACACCATTGATCTTTCCGATGGCATTGGAATCCGCTTTGGATTCGTCCTTCAACGTAAATCTGAGTCTCGTCACACAGTGTGTCAGCGAGCTGATGTTTTCTTTTCCGCCGACCTTTTCAATGATTTCAGCGGCTGTCTTTTTGTAATCCATACCTGATCTCCTTTTTTGAACAACCAAAGTATGCCGTTTTTAAGAGTCTCCTTCTTCCGGTTTCAAACGTTAAAAACATTCTGATTTTTCATGTGATTCTTCACATTAGATCAGAATGTATTTATTCAGATTAATTTTCAGATTCCAATTATTGCTTTTTCGGCAGAATATGCACATGACGGATCTCATTCGGGCCCAACGTACAGCTGAGAATCAGCGTGCCGTTCTCCGCCTTCGCCTCAGAGCCTTCCATCCGGGGCTTGCTTAAAGCATCCAGATACTCCCGCTCATCCCTGCCGAAATACACCTCATCCCCATAATGCATATTTTCCAGAATCCGCACCGCACTGCCGGACTCCTCATTAATGAGACGCGTCTTGATAAAGTAATTTCCATCCGGTATTCCTGTAAAGATCAGTTTCATTGTCAGAGGCTCCTCATCCTCAAAATAAGAAGAAAGCTCTCCCCCACTGCCGCTCATCTCCGAATTGTAAAACCGGTAGTTCAGCTTCCTGCAGTTATGCGTGATCACCTGCAGGTAACCCGGATCCGCCGCGCTGATCAGAACATGATCCGTATGGGTCACATAATTCCGGTCCGTCTGCTTTAAAAACCGGTAGGCATAATAGGCAGGCTTGCGCACGCCCCGTTCCGTCAGAAGCCCCGGAAGCCCATGCAGTGCCTGAAAGCCTCTGCTCTTTTCGACAAGAGCGTCAAAGGGGATTTCCATAGGCAGGCAATCCACCTCGCCAAAGCATGCCAGCACATTCCGTATAATATCCGCCCCGCGGAACTCCGAATCATATACCATATGCTTATCCGCCATCAGGGCTTTCCACTCCGTAATCAGAAGATTCTTTTCAACGTGCAGGTCCCGCATTACTTTCTCCGCCGTATGAACCTGACGGAGAATATACCCTTCATCCGAAAGACGATGGATAAAGCTTCCCTCATCATTCTCCTCCACCGCATAAGGCACTGCCCGGATCGTCAGCACATCCACCGCAGGCTCTGCCTGAAGCAGCACTTCCAGATTCTTTCCGGTTCTGTCCATGGAAAGACAGGGTCCTGCCAGAGTCACACCGCAGTGTTTCTCTTCAATCAGATCATGAACCTTCCGTGTCAAAGCACAGTACTTTCCTGCGCTTTCCTTCGTAAACCGGCTGTCATACACCAGTTCCAGCATCCATTGTCTTTCCGAGCCGTACCGGTTCATGGCCGCATTCGTCAGCCTGGAAAGCAGCGACAGGAAAACATCCTCATCCTGTATTCTCCGGTACTCCACTGCCAGAACAGGACGCATATTCATCTCCACAAGCAGGTCAAAAATCCGGATTTCATCCTCAATGTCTTCCGTTTCCACATCCCGGTCCAGAGTCACTCTGCCCTGTTCAATGCCGAACCCCTGCAGCACTTCTTCCATCTCATGACGGTTCATCCGGATGAGATCCGACACATTTCCAAGATTGCACATGCGGAACCAGAAGCGGTCCAGCGGAGAACTTTCTTTTCTCAAATCCACCGTGACGGTTTTCATTTCCGTCTCTTCTTCCTGTGAACCTCTTTTCACCGCATCCAGAATTTCATCAGCCTCGACGAGAGACTCCTTCTCATCAGTCCGGCACTTCTTCCGATACTCTCCCGGAGTCATGCCGTACTTCCGCTTAAAGGCAGTCTCAAAGGAAGCCATACTCCGAAACCCCTGATCCAATGCAATATTCAATATCTTCCGGTCCGTACCCGTCACATCCTTATGCGCCTCTTCCAGACGCATGTCCGTTAAAACATGCAGAAACGTATCCCCGAAAAGACTCTTGAACAGATGGGAAAAATACTGGGGCGTGAAATGGAAATACGCCGCCGTCTCCTCCAGGGAAATATCATCCGTATACCTTGCCTGCAGATACGCCTCAATCTCATTCTTCCTTGAAGCACGCTCCATCTCATAATAGCTGTTGTTGGAATAATGTGTCACAAGATTCAACACCAGCTCCGCACTGTACCTGGACACATTCAAATCCCGGAACTCCTCCTCAAAGGAAGCCGTAATCAGACGGTCCAGAATCACTTTCGTATCCGCATAGCTGTCATTTTCCTCACCGGCAGTATTGCACATAAAATACCGGCGCTGATAGGACGTCTCCTTTAAAAGCCCTCTTTCATCAATGGAAAAAACCGCAGACAGGCTTTCATTCCTCTCCGGCATAAAAGCATCCTGCGGATTCACCATCAGAAAATCCCCGGCAGACAGCAGATACTTCTCCCCTTTGTACTGCACAGGAAGTTTTCCCTTCAGCACATACACCAGAGAAATTCCGCCGGGCTCCGGAAGACTTTCCATCTCTTTTTCAAATGTCAGTCGGACAATTTCTTTCATCGGCATTATTGTAACACGCCGCCGCTGATCTTCTCCCGAAGATCAATCTGATTCTCCAGCTCTCTGGCAGACAGTCTCTTTCCTCCTGCCGCAAAAGCCGCATTCTGAATCAAAGCATCGGAAGTCGCCACCGTCAGGTCGTACTTCCCTTTCATTTCCCAGGCAATACGCTCAATATACTGGTCCGCCGTCTCCTTGGATCTGGTATAGACCACAGAGAAATTCTTTCCCTTTTCAAAGCTGGAACCGCTGTTATCCTTCACCTTATAGCCGTCAAAGACAATAATCATCTTCTCATTGGTATACGGCTGATAGCGGAACAGAATATCAATCAGCGCCTCCCTGGCAATGGAGATATCTCCGTTCCTATAAGGCTTCATCCTCTCCCAGCCGAAAATCATATTGTATCCATCCACCACCAGGCACAGAGGCAGCTTCTCCTCCTGCTTTTTCTTCCGCGCCTTCTCCGCTTCCTTCAAAGCCTTCTGGCGCTCTTTCTCTTCTTCCCGCTTCTTTGCCTGATATTCCGCATCCTTCTTTTTCTGATTACGGTTGTTGGATCCCGCCTGATTCAATACACGGTCCAGATCATCCTCCGACAGCGTATACGTCCTGTGCTTCAGTCCTGAGCTTCCTTCATTCCCCTTCTTCAGCTGCACATGCATACGCTCATCCGCTTCATTCCACGGAACCTGCACACCGCTGCCGTGTTCACAGAAGACGGAATTGGGAGAATTATGATAATCATCCAGCGGATCATAGCTGATCTCATTCACAATCTTCTCCGCATCGGAACATACGTCATACCCCGCCTGCCGGGCTAAGAATCTGCCTCTGCCCTTGGTATAGGCAGTCACTTCATTCTGATAATTGATCAGCGTACGCACCGGGCCTCTGCCCGATACCGAAACACCGGACTCATCTTCACTCACTTCCACCGTGCATCCTCTTGTCTCAAGATCATACAATGCTCTGCTCAAAGACTCCTGGGGCAGCTTCAGCTCAAAGGAATAATACGGCTCCAGCAGAATATTCTCCGCCTTCATCAGAGCCTGTCTCACTGCCCTTGTGGAAGCCTGGCGGAAATCTCCGCCTTCCGTATGTTTCAGATGGCCCTTCCCTGCGGTGAGTACAATCTTCACATCCGTCAGTAACGAACCGGTCAATACACCCTTATGCCTTTTCCGTTCCAGTGACTCGAGAATCGGACGCTGGAAATTCATGGACAGATCATCCTGCGAACATTCCGAAGACACGAGAATTCCCGTGCCTCTTTTCAAAGGCTCCAGACGCACATGAACCTCCGCATAATGCCGCAAAGGCTCAAAATGCCCTGCACCATCCACCTCATCCGCAATGGTTTCCAGATAAATGATTCTGCCTGTTCCGAAGGTCACATGCACGCCGCTGCGTTCCAGAATCTTCTTCTGCAATACCTCCATCTGCATCTCACCCATGAGCTGCAGCTGGATCCTTCCGCTTTTCGGATCAATGGAAATCTGCAGGGAAGGATCCTCCTCCGCAATCCTGCGGCACGTTTCATTTAACAAAAGACGGTCCGCATCCTTTGGCGCAATCAGTTCATAGTTCATGCATGCATTGATGAGAGGTGCTGCACTGTCCTTCTCAAAGCCAAGGCCCGTGCCTGCTTCAATGGTCTTCAGACCCTTCACCACGCACACTTCCCCGGCTTCCGCATACTCCTTCATTTCATAATTCAGGCCGGAATATCTGCGGATCTGATCCGCCTTTTCTTCTTCATTGATCTTCTGCCTTGCGTTCAATCTGCCTCCGGTAATCTTCATATGGGTCAGACGTTCGCCTTTGGATTCAGAAATCTTATAGACAATGGCGCCGAATTCCTCCGGATATTCCTTTTCCACCTGAAGATCAGCGATGAGATCCATCAACGCCTTCACCCCATCCATCTTCAGCGCGGAGCCGTACAGCACCGGGAAACACTCCCTGCGGTACACCGCCTCCTTGATCATGTCAAAAGGAATGTCTCCTGTTTCCAGGTATGTATTCATCATCTCCTCATTGACCATGGCCAGCGTGTCATTCCGATCATCCGACACATAGTCAAAGCAGTTGTCAGAACAGTGCTTCCGAAGATCACTTAAAAGCTCTTCCTTCGTCCGGTAGCTGATATCCATCTTATTCATGAAGATGACCGCAGGAATATGATAATGTTCAAGACAGTTCCAGATGGTTTCCGTATGAGCCTGCACGCCATCCTGACCGCTGATGAGAATCACCGCAAGATCCAGTACAGAAAGCACCCGTTCCATCTCACTGGAAAAATCCACATGGCCCGGAGTATCAATGACATAGGTCTCCGTATCCTTCCACTCATACCAGGTTTCCTTGGAATAGATGGTAATGCCATGGCTTCTCTCCTCCGCATCAAAATCCATCACCGTATCCTGATGGTCCACGCGTCCTGCCTTCCTGATCCGTCCGGATTCATAAAGCATGGCTTCCGTCAATGTTGTCTTTCCGGCATCCACATGCGCCAGAATGCCGATCACCTGTTTCTTCATCCTTCTTCCTCCTTACGAATCCTCTTCCTGCTTTTCACATGAATCTCTTCTCCTGTGAAAGGCTGGATGCATTTCACTTCACAGCATTGCAGCAATACCTGCCCAGTAACCTTAGAGCCGTATAACGTATCTCCGATAATCGGATGACCGATCATCCCGAATCCCGCACGGATCTGATGGGTTCTTCCTGTTTCAATGTTCACTTTCACCAGAGCAGAATCTTCATCCTGTTCAAGTACTTCATACCTTGTAACGGCGTTGTATTCAGAATCAAAGGATGCTTTTCTTGCCCGCTTCCCCTCTTCCTTTTCAATATGGAATACAAGCGTATCAGACTTCTTTTCAAACACGCCTTCACAGACCGCAAGATATGTCTTGGTTAAGACGCCTTCACTCTTCTCCTTCCAGAGCCTTGCGGCACTTGGCTGGTTTTTGGCATAGACCATGACACCGCATACGTCTTTGTCCAGTCTTCCGATGGCACGGATGGAATTTCCGCAATATGCGGATACCGCAGACCCGAGAGAATCCTCCAGATGCCCATGGCCTGGATGGACAGGAATGCCTGCAGGCTTGTCCACAATCAACATGTCTTCGTCTTCATAGAGAATGATCGATTCTACATCAATATTATTACGATATTCATACGATGTTTCCTGTTCCGGAAAGACCAGTTCAATCTGATCTCCCTTTTCAACAATATAACTCACATGCTTTTTCTCCCCGTTCACAAGAATCCCATCCGAGAATTTCAGTCTGGAAATCTCATGCCTGGAAAGGTTCATATACCGCATGAAAACGGTCTTTAAAGAAAGACCGTCCTGTTCCTGTTCAATTGTCAGAGACAGATGCTTACGCATCTTCTTCTCCGCTCTGGATCTGCGAGCGCAGATAGCTGTCAATAAAGCCATCCAGATCGCCATCCATGACACTCTGGATATTGCCTACTTCATAGCCCGTACGCAGATCTTTTACCATGGTATAGGGTGCGAAGACATAGGAGCGGATCTGGGATCCCCATTCGTTTGCCTTCACTTCACCTCTGACCGCAGCCGCACGCTCTTCATTCTCACGGATCTTCAGCTGCAGCAGCTTGGATTTCAGCATGTTCATGCAGGCTTCGCGGTTCTGAAGCTGGGAACGCTGCGTCTGGCAGAATACGGTAATGCCTGTGGGCTTATGGGTCATACGCACCGCAGAGTCCGTCTTATTGATGTGCTGACCTCCGGCTCCGGAGCTGCGCATGGTAATAACTTCCAGATCCTTGTCATCAATCTCAATTTCCAGATCGTCCTCAAACTGGGGCATGATTTCCACGCTGGCAAAGCTGGTATGTCTTCTGGCATTGGAGTCAAAGGGCGAAATACGCACCAGACGGTGCACGCCGTTCTCCGCCTTCAGATAGCCGTATGCCATCGGGCCTTCAATCAGCACTGAGCAGGACTTTACGCCGGCTTCTTCACCCTCCTGATAATCCATCAGAGTGATCTTGTATCCCTTGCGCTCTGCCCATCTCATATACATTCTGTAAAGCATGCCTGCCCAGTCCATCGCCTCCGTGCCGCCGGCACCGGGATGGATTTCCAGAATCGCATTATGATCGTCATAGGGTCCGGAAAGCAGCACCTGAATTTCAAATTCAGACAGCTTCTTCATCGTCTCCGTATACTCTTCCTGCACAATCTCATTCAGCTCTTCGTCAAAGGTGGTATTCAGATCCGCCACGCTTTCCGAAAGATCCTGCAGTGCACTGGTCAGAGACTTATGTGTCTCCACCAGATTCTTCATTCCGTTTGTCTCACGGATGAGCTTCTGCGCCTTCTTCTGGTCATTCCAGAAGTCAGCCGCACTCATCTGTTCTTCATTTTCCTGTATTTTCTTCTCCTTAGACGCGAGGTCAAAGGGAGGAGCCAAGCGACTCCAATTTGGCCTGGCTGCGGGCAATGCCCTGCTTCATTTCATAAATTTCCATTCAACTCTCCTCCTGTTATTACGCCTGAGCTTCCTTCGGAATGACACGGATCTTCGTGCAGAAGGCAACGATCTCCTGGGAAATCGTCCGCATCATATCCTCAAACAGCTGATAACCTTCTTCCACATACGCCTGCAGCGGATTGCCGGACGCATAGGAACGTAATCCGATGCCCTCTCTCAGCTTGGACATCGTATCAATATGGTTGGACCATGCACGGTCGATGGTACGAAGGCTCATCTCCTTTTCAATAGGCAGCACCTTGTCCTTCACCGGCTCAATCTTCTCATTGTATGCATTCCATACCTTCTCCAGGCAGATTTCAATGGCCTGTTCACGGCTCTTGCCGGACACATCCTCTTCCTTCACCGCCTCCTTGAAGCCCATGTCATCGAGAGCCTTCACTAACGAAGCCGCGTCCACATCCTGATTCCGGCTTTCCATATCCGTATGGGCCGCAACCGTATCGGAAATCACACGCTTGAACATGTCATGAATCACCGTATGCACATCCTCATTCTCCAGAATGAAGTTTCTCTGTTCATACATCACCTCACGCTGCTGACGCATGACATCGTCATACTGCAGCAGGGACTTACGGGAGTCGAAGTTCACGCCCTCCACACGCTTCTGTGCGGAAGAAATGGACTTGGTTACCGTCTTGGATTCCACAGCCTCATCGCCAAGTGACGCAAACAGGCTTTCCATTCTCTCGGAACCGAACCGGATCATCAGATCATCCTGTACGGAAACGTAGAAGCGGGACATACCCGGATCTCCCTGACGTCCTGAACGACCTCTTAACTGGTTATCGATACGGCGGGATTCATGTCTTTCAGAACCCAGGACGCATAAGCCTCCCAGCTCCCTGACCTTTTCACCTTCCGCCTTCGTCTCTTCGCCGTAAACTGCCAGCTGATCCTGATAATAGGCATAGGCGCTTTCCACCGTCTTATCCAGATTTTCCGGATTTTCCGTTCTTTCCTTTGCATAGAGCTTGGAGGTGGCTGTGTCAATCACATCTTCCTTGAAGCCCTTCTTCTCCAGAGCCTTCTTCGCCATGAAGTCTGCGCTTCCGCCCAGCTTGATATCGGTACCACGGCCGGCCATGTTTGTGGCGATGGTGACGGAGCCGATGCGGCCTGCGCCTGCGATAATCTCCGCTTCACGCTCATGGTTCTTCGCATTCAGCACCTCATGCTTAATGCCTTCCTTCTTCAGCATCTTGGAAATCAGTTCGGAAGTTTCCACGGCGATCGTACCAACCAGAATCGGCTGGCCCATCGCATGTCTTTCCTTCACTTCTTCCACAAGCGCCCTGAACTTGGCGTTCTTCGTACCGTAAACCGCATCCGGATAGTCGATTCTCTCCACAGGCCTGTTGGTGGGAATCTCCACAACATACATGTTGTAAATCTCCAGGAATTCCTCTTCCTCCGTCTTCGCCGTACCGGTCATACCGGAAAGCTTGTTATAGAGACGGAAGAAATTCTGATAGGTAATGGTAGCCAGGGTTGTGGTTTCCTGCTTGATGGAAATGCCTTCCTTCGCTTCCACTGCCTGATGGAGACCGTCGGACCACTGACGTCCCTTCATGAGACGGCCGGTGTTGGGATCGACGATGACGATCTCATCATCATTCTCATCCACCACATAGTCCACATCCTTCTCCATGATGTAGTTTGCCTTCAAAGCCTGATTGATATGATGCAGAAGCTGGGTATGATCCAGGTTGTACAGGTTGTCCACACGGAACGCCTTTTCCGCCATGGCCACGCCTTCCTCTGTCAGCTGGACGTTTCTTGCACGTTCGTCAATCTCATATCCCTCGTCCCTCTTCAGTCTCTTGACGAAGCGGTCCGCCTGCAGATACAGATTCGCCGTCTGTTTCTGTCCGCCGGAAATAATCAGAGGCGTTCTGGATTCATCGATGAGAATGGAGTCCACCTCATCCACCAGCGCAAAATTCAGTTCTCTTAAAACCCTGTCCTCCACACGGGTGACCATGTTATCACGCAGATAATCAAAGCCAAGCTCGGAGTTGGTCGTATAGGTAATATCGCACTCATAGGCAGCACGCTTCTCCGCCTTGGACTTGGAACGAAGATTCAGTCCCACGGTTAAGCCGAGGAACTCATGAATCTGACCCATCCACTTGGAGTCACGCTCCGACAGATATTCGTTGACCGTCACCACATGCACGCCCTTGCCGGACAGTGCATTCAGGTAAACTGCCATGACGGATGTCAGTGTCTTACCTTCACCGGTCTTCATTTCCGCAATGTCGCCGTCCTGCATGACGCAGGCGCCCATCAGCTGTACCGGATACGGGAATTCACCAATGACTCTGCGGCAGGCCTCACGGGCCGTCGCAAAGGCTTCAGGCATAATGTCATCCAGCGTCTTTCCGGCCGCCAGCTCTGCCTTGAGCCTGGGCGTTTCCGCCTGCAGCTCCTCATCGCTCATCGCTTCATATTTCTTTTCCAGATCCAGCACCGGCTGAATCTTCTTCTGAACCTGTTTCAGTCTCCGCGCATCTTCATTGAAAAGACGCGAAATCAGATTTGCCATAATTGATACCTCCCCACCGCAAAAAAATCGCAGCAGCCTAAATATTATACAGTTACACCCATGAAAACGCAATGCGGCGCCGCTTCAAAAACCCGCACAAACAAAGGACTTTTCCCACATTTCTCCCACATTTAAGACGGAAGATGAAATCTGGAACAGGAGAGGGCGAAAATCTTCACCTTTCTTTCCGGCAGAACATTCAGCGCACCCTTCATGGTGGATCCGGTGGTAACCGTATCATCACATAAGAGAATCCTCTCCGGAAGAACAATGCCTTCCTTCAGGGCAATGCCATGGGTCATCTCCTGTCTCTCCAGCCGGTTCTGCTTTTTCTGTGATACGTCGCTGAGCTTTACAAACGGCTCCATCATGGGCATTCCCGCGCTTTCAAACATTCCGTATAAATGGGAAAATCCTCTTTCTTCCCTTTTCTTCTCACTGCTGGGAAGCAGGCACAGCGTATAGCCGGGATAATGCATGCGGAGATACCTTCTGTATTCATAGAGGAACACATCCTTCAGCGCCTCATCCCCGCATTCCTTGTACTGGATGAGAGCCGCAGAAAAATGTTCTTCATAGAGGTAGGGGCAGAATACCGGCACTCCTTCCAGCATAAAGGAGTAGTTGATCTTCACCCACTGGCTCCTGCATTCTTCGCACAGCGGATCTTTTCCGAAGAGAATATCCTTTAAGCTGCCTGTTCCTTTCTCTTTGCCGCACATCAGGCACCGCATGACCTGTTCGCCTCCTCAATAGACCTTCTGCAGGCATAGGGTGCTTCCGCCTTCTCCTTCAGCAGAAACATCACTTCTCCTTCCGGATGCTTAAAGTTTCTTCCGGCACGTCCTGCCATCTGGATGAGAGACGCTTCATCAAACACCCCATGGTCCGCCTCCAGCACAAGAATCTGCGCGTCCGGAATGGTCACGCCTCTTTCCAGCACCGTGGTACATAAAATCAGCCCGTTCTTCTTTGACGCAAAGTCCGCAATCACTTCATCCCTTTCTTCTGTCTTTGATGTACAGACGGAACATTCAAAGAACAGGGAGAGGAACCTGCACAGCATTTCAGCCATCCGGATGGTAGGGACGAAGATCATCCGTGGATGATCTGCATTCCGCACAATAAAATCAAACAGATAATACATTCTCAAAACAAAGGGACAGGCATGAATGACAGGAACCGGCACCGGATGGCCATGGGGCCTGCTGTTAAGGCAGAACCTTCTTAAAGAACCGTCCTTCACTCTTCCCATCAGTTCCTCNTCCGGNGTNGCAGTGAGATAAATGACATGTCCTCTGCAGGCAGAGGCCGCAATGCCATGGAGCACCGGATCCCCGTGGTAGGGAAACGCATCCGGCTCATCCAGCACCAGCAGGTCAAAGGCCTTCTCATACCGGTACAGCTGGTGGGTGGTGCAGACAATCAGATCCCCATCCAGTTCTGATGTATGACCGCCGCATACGGATACTACTTTCGCATTCGTAAAGATTTCCGAAAGGCGCACCCCCAGTTCCAGAACCACCTGACGTCTTGCAATGGCAAAGCAGACCTTCTTTCCTTTCTTTAACATCATGGCAATGGGTCCTACCGCAAGCTCTGTCTTTCCTGCCCCGGTGACCGCATGAATTAATACATCTGTTTCCTCAATGCAATCCATGACTGCCAGTGTCAGCTTTTCCTGGTCCGCAGTCAGAGGATATTTCAAAGTATATTCTTCCGAGCCTTCCTGTACCGGCTGTAAACTCACGGCAGTCCTGTCTTCTTCAATCAGAGCCCTGCCGAAGGAAATGCATTTCCGGCAATACCATCCTCTGGATCCATGATAGAACCAGGAGGGATCCGTATTGCCGCATCTTTCGCATCGCATCATAAAATCGAGACCTCCTGTTATTGTTATTGTCAGAAAAAACAGAAAATCCCGATTTTTTTGAATATTTTCATTTCAAGTCTTCCGGCGTCGTGATCTTGATGTTGGCATAGCTGCCTTCCACCACACGCACCGGCACGTTTCCGTACTTCTCCACAAGAGACGCATCGTCTGTTCCAATAAAGCCTTCTTTGAAGGCCTGACGCATGCAGGAAAGAATCAGGTCTGTACGAAACGCCTGGGGTGTCTGTGCGGCATACAAAGTACTTCTGTCCGGTGTTTCCAGGGCAATGCCGTCCTTCACCACTTTGATGGTGTCCTTCACAGGTACCATGAGTAACGCAGCATCATCTGTTTCCAGCACATTCTTCAGTCTTTTTAAACAATCTTCATCCACATAAGGCCTTGCGCCGTCATGGATCATCACAGTATCGCACACCGCAGCGCATAAGCCGTGGTACACGCTTTCCTGCCGGGTGTTTCCTCCCTGTGCCAGAACCACTTTTCCTTCAAAGAAATTTCCGACTTTTTCGTAATACATGTCTGCGTCCGTAACCACCACAATCTGCCTGCAGTCAGGATCTTCCGCAAAGACGGAAACCGTCGTTTCCAGGATTGTCTTATCATCTTTCAAAGGCGCGTAGACTTTGTTATAGCCAAGCTTCATTCTTGTTCCGCTGCCTGCCGCAACGATGACTGCACTGTATTCCATAAATCTCTTTTTCCTTTACCGTTCGATTTATTTTATTATATTGAAGGAAAAGGATGAAAGACAATGAAATACAGAGGAATTATTTTTGACTTCAACGGCACTTTATTCGAAGACACCCGATTCCACGTGGCCGCATGGGATGAAATGAGAATGTCTCTCGAAGGAGAGCATGTGACGGAGGAGATTATGGACAAAGAGTACTCCGGCATGCCTAATGTGGAGACGCTGAAGAAGATGACGAACAATACGAAGTCCATTGAAGAATTAAACGAATTATCGAAGAAGAAGGAAGAGCTGTACCGGAAGGCTGTAAGCAATATGGAGGGCGGTCCCCGTCTGAACNATGGTGCACCGGAGCTTTTCGACAGACTGCAGGAAGAAGGCATTCCTTTCACCATCGCCTCCTCTTCCATCAGGGAGAACATTGATTTCTTCGTGGAGATCTTCCATCTGGATCAGTGGATCAATCCGGAGAATATTGTCTATGACAACGGTACATACCCCAACAAGGTTCAGATGTTTCTGGATGCGAAGAAAAAGATCGGCCTGAAACAGGACGATCCGATTCTCATCTTCGAAGATTCTCTTTCCGGCATCCGTTCGGCAGACAAGACGGGTGCGGATATTATTGCGATTAAAAGAGCTTCATTAGTTAACAGCTATAAAGACTTTGATCACATCATTGCAGTGATCGATGACTTTACAGAAGCGGAGCAGTATCTGTTTTAAACCGAAAACCTTCTGCTTCCTGA
>Ga0065711_1040551_pt1 | contig 16864 bp, 9 predicted proteins | sample Hoacrofraction12_FD_59098 | JGI IMG/M metagenome (GOLD analysis project Ga0065711, IMG submission 59098) | Hoatzin crop microbial communities from Cojedes, Venezuela - Epithelial fraction 12 v2 (version 2) | ecosystem: Host-associated > Birds > Digestive system > Esophagus > Crop | place... | reverse complement strand
GGGCTACGAGGATGGTGAGGGGACTGGAGCATCTCCCCTACGAGGAGAGGTTGAGGGAACTGGGCTTGTTCAGCCTGAAGAAGAGAAGGCTGAGAGGAGACCTTATAAATACCTGTAAATATCTGAAGGGTGGGTGTCAGGAGGATGGGGCCAAGCTCTTTCCAGTGGTGCCCAGTGACAGGACAAGGGGCAATGGGAACAAAATGAAGCACAGGAAGTCCCGTCTGAATATGAGGAAGAACTTCTTCCCTCTGAGGGTGAAGGAGCCCTGGAACAGACTGCCCAGGGAGGTTGTGGATTCTCCTTCTCTGTAGATATTCAAGACCCGCCTGGACAAGCTCCTGTGCAGCCTACTGTAGGTGACCCTTCTTTGACAGGGGGATTGGACTAGATGACCCACAGAGGTCCCTTCCAACCCCTACTATTCTGTGATTCTGTGATTCTGTGATTCTGTTTCTTGCCTTCCTTGGTGTTTGTAAACGAAATGGGAATGGATTAGAGTGATAAAATTTTGCGGAGCATATTATAATTGTGATATCTAACATTCCTTTTGCATCCGTATCTGAAAAGGAAATAAATCAATGAACTATTATTTAAGTGTTTTTTCATGTTTTCCCTAGTGTATAGACTCTATGGTGAATATTGTTTTCTCCATCACTGATACAGCAGCTTCATGTATTTCACTAACAATTGCTTTTCACCTTCAATAAAACTGCAGGAAAAACCTCAGGTACAAAATGATTTCTCTCAGTATATGTTAGAACATTTTTAAACTGTAAATTCTGTGGTAATTTCACGGTAACTGTGAAATCCTCTTTGCTCCGTTCCCTGTCACTCCCTTCCCCCAGTATTTTCAACTTTTAACTCTTAACTCTCAGCTTTTTCGCTGTCCTCTGAGGCTTTCAAAATGGAGTAGCAGAACTATGAGGATTAATAGTAATCAGAGTTCGATGGTGCATTCATAAAAACTGGAGTTTGAAGATGCATTCATAAATGCATTCTGAAGTTAGGATATACTAGAGGAATAATTTCCAGTGGACATATATAGTATATGTGAAAGGATTTAATCACTTTATATCAATTATATGCATAGTAAAAGATATGGCACATTTTTGCACAAAAAGGTGCTGCCATGTCAGAATTTCATAAAGCATACCTTATCCACAGTGATGTATTGCTGGGCTATCTTATTAGATGTGAAAGTACAACGTAACAGTCCCTAGATTCTAATATGGTAGGCTTACTAGGAAACTGCTAAGAGATCCCTTACATTACAAATATTAAAGTAACGACTGAAACTTCAGATATTTCCAGATTAGATATAGATTTTCAGATCTAACTTTCTCATAATTTCTTGTGCATTTGTTGCACTTAATTTTGTAATGTCTCTGCATTTCTACCCATGAGTTAGTACATTCACTTCAAGAACCATTTCAAAATTATTGGATGAATAAGGTTAAGACATTGGTAGACTTGATCTATGTCTGTTTCTATATCCTATGTTTTCTATGTCTACGCAAATCAGCTCAGACATGTGATTTCTCCTGGTTTCTTAAAACTTTGATTTTGTTCCTAAGGTCTGATTGATAACTACTAAGATCTTTTCTATGAAACTTTAATCTAAGTTAGAACTTGTCTTGGAAAAAAGAGTAGATAGAAAGGGCCAAAGCAGGCTGTTGGCCACTAGGACAGTGTGCCCCAAATTTAGGACACCAAGGTATGTAGCAAGTTGGCAGAAGAAATTAAACTGAGAGCACACCATCATGCGGAGTGTAAGCTATACACCTAGAAATAAAACTTTTGCTTTGAGCATGGAAGTAACAGAACAGGTAAACAGAAACATTCAAAAATGGGTACAGAGCTGAGATTTTATTTCTAATGTTATGAAGGCCAAGAGGACAGACTTTCTGATTTCTTTTGATCTTTTTGATGTTCAGGAAAATGATCTAAATATCTAATGATGGGCATAGTAAGGCATAACTGAACTGTGAAGAGACAGGACATTATTTGTCCTTAACAATCTGCAGCTTCTCATAATACAGAAAATGGCAAGTTATTCAATGAAGCCTGTGCATCTTACACAGTAGAGTCTTCATATCACTTTTGGATAATAACAGGGTGTTCCTTTCTTGAAAACAGCTACACAACTTTTTTTCATTTTTTCTCCTGAACAGTTTTAAAGTACTCAGTATCTTGCTTTAAGAAAAAAAAAATTGCTCTCCTGAGCCTCAAGAGGGTCTAGTAAATGGATCAGTTACCTGTAGTTGCCTAACTTTAACTTCTAGTGTTTGAAAATGTTGATCATGTTAGCTATTTTTCATCTTCAGGATCAATTATTTGAAGTATTTATCCGTATTTGTCATTGATCAAGCAGAGATCAAGTTCAGCGCTGTTTTTCTCTGGTCAGTGAAAAGTCTGTAAGTATTAAGGGTTAATATTAATGGTGTTTGAATTCTGGCCTCTTTGATTTAAAAGTTATGATCTATTCAATGTTTGTAGACAAATCTGTGTTCCCAGATACCTTCTTTTTGCCCAGCTAGCCTTGTACAGGCACATTCTGCTCTGGAGAGAGGCAAGAAAGGGGTATCGACAGAGTTGTTCTGTTTTCTAGCAGATGGAAGAAACAGGAAAATCAGATCAAGCTTATAATTTTAGCAATTCTTCCCCATCAAATACGTACGTATGTTTCTCCTTTTAGTGCTCCAGAGGCTGTTCCCGCTGTCAGCTATGTTCTTAACTCTCCAATAACTGAACAATGAGAATAGCTAGAGATACAAAAGTAGACAAGAAAAAGAAAAGATAAGAAACTTGTTCTGCTTTTTAGAAAATAAGCTGTCTGGACTCCAGCTTAGATGAATTTCCATTGAATGTTACAGGTTGATATTAAATAAAAAGCTATCACAAGGCATACCCAACTCATTTCTCTGATTTCCTGGATGAGGGGATATTCTGAATTTTCTACAATCTGTGGTTCAACAGATTGTCTTATATCCATGCAAAAGCTGTTTTCAGATCAGTACTTGTTCATGATCAATGTGCTGAGATGATAACAAAGATATGAGCTTAGCTAATTTATTGGCTAGGAAATATATGTTACATCAGTATTTTCAAGGCATGGGCTTCTCTGCATGCACTGGCTCGGTACTTTTATCTCACAGGAACTAGAGTTCAACCTTCTGTGAAGTGACAACATTGATTATTTTATTGTCTTGAGTACAGGACCAAATTAACTACAATGATGAGGATCTTGAAAAATCATTAGCAGTTGTCATAGATTCTGCTGGGATAGAGTTAATTTTCACCAGAAGATGGGAGGGGACACAGCGGGGCTGGCTGACCCAAACTGGCCAAACAAAACAGGGTATTTGATACCTTGTGCCATCATGCTGGGTGATGAGTGGGGGAGCTGGCCGGGGGAGGGTAATCACTGCTCAGGAGCACGCTGGGCATTGGGCAGTGAGAGAGTTGCTCTGTGTATTCCCTTGTTCTTATCAGTATTATTGTTCTTACTCTTCACTTCCTTTGCTGTTATGTTAAACTGTCCTTATCCCAGCCCACGAGTTTCGCCTTTTTCTTTCCACTCTTCTCCCCACCCCACCAGGGGGAGGGGAGCAGATCGGCCACGTGGTCCTTTGTTGCTGGTGGGGGCCAAACCACGATAGTAGCAAAATCTGTTTGCCACTGTTATAATAAGTTATAGAAATTTCAGATTATTGGTTCAATGTGAAGACATGCCTCTCAGCTTCGTTGTTGACATTGTGACTTACTACAGAGGCAAATAGTTATTCTTCCAAGTGACCATTATTTTTCTTGCATTCAAATATTGTTATGAGTAGCCGCACAAAGAGAAACCTGTTGCTTACTCTAGCTGACTGGAAGTTCAGTTTCCCTTTTCTGTTCTTCTTCTTCAACATTTTTTCCTTCATAATGTGGGATACAGCTTAACTCAGTAAAAAAAATGAAAAAATTTCTGAAAAGGAAGAGATGTAAACCACAGGCAGCAGAGCTGTTCAACCAAGTCCCAACTGCCCGCCTCCCCCTCACCCACCCCCCTGCTGTCATCATGTCTGCATGTTCTGTACTTATCTTCTCTGTAAATATCTTGGCTCAGAGAGGAAACCTAAGAAATTCTTAATTTACTTTTATCGTCCCTGTCCTGAATCCTGTCAGTAAGAGCTGGGGTGACCAACAGGATCCAGTGTCAGGTGCAACAATTATGTTCACCCTGTCAGGGAAAAGAAAAGCTGTAGGCAGCCAGACAAGCTCAAAGGCTCAGCACTCCTTGTGAACTACTCAAGGATAGTTAACAGCATAAACTAAAGCAGAGCTCAGGTAAACATGAGGAAACTGAATGGTTCTCAAACATTATATCAACTTTATACCTGCATAAAATTTTTCCCTAGTTGTTTTCAAACTGAAGTTTTCTTTGCTATTGTTTCTTTGCTTTTAAAATGCTTTTAGAACACATGATGATTAAACTTGTAAGGTAGCTCTAACTTGCTCTACTTGCACTGATATAGAGAGTCCTGTATGTTATAAATATATAGACAGAACAGGTTATTAGACATACCAGCTGCTTCTCTGTGAAAACAGTATTTCCCTTTAGGGAAGCTATCTTGTTAATACCCTCCATTTCAAGGTGTGCCAAATGTGTTTGATAGAACTGTACATTTATACAGAAAAAAGAAAAACCAAGAAAAATCTCTCTTTCATCTGAAATGGCATTCAAAGTCTTCCAGAGGGCTGAAGTATCTCTGCACCATAGTGTAGCAGAGTTCCTCAGCAGCGTCTAATACAGATGGGAAGCTTTCTCAACTGCCAGTCACAGGACCAAGCTGCAGTATGTTATTACTTGATCACTAGGGTAACAAGTTGGAAAATGCGAACTGTCCTCGCTGCTGCACAGGTTTGGTTCATGTTTTTGAACTGCTAGACTGGCGTAGCCACTTTATCTCTTTGCTTTACCTTCTCTGTTTACCTGCTTCCCTGCAGGACCTGTAGGTTTGACATAAAGCTAGGAAGGATACAGACCCCAAGCTCTTCTGGAGAGAAATCCTGTTGAGTTGTTTTATTTTAACTTAAATTTCTGTGGGGGTGGGAGAAAAAGGAGGAAGTCGCTAAAACAGTTCATGCTGTTCTATGTTTGCATAGATCCCTGACAGTCTGTTCTCCAGACCTGGAGGGTCAAAATGATAATGGAAACATCTGGAGCAACGCCCAGAAGACAGAACAAGGGAGATCTTCATCACAGTAAATCAATGAAAATAAGAATGTTTATATAGTTTCCATACAGTATAGTTTCTATATAGTGCCGGGAGGCTACTTACCTTATCAGAGTAGAGAAAGACCCTTTTTCCATTCATGAAGATGCAACAGAAAGAGATAAGCTGTATTCTTTGATCCATTTCATTTGCAGAAAATATATTTGGAAGGAAAACAGTAACCTGAGAATTCAGTTTTAATCAGTACATCTTTAGAAGTCTCCTGGGAGTGAGAGAGGAAAGGAAGTAAACTTCGAGCTAAAGGGAATCCTGGAGCTCACTGAAGAATGGTTTTTAATTTCCCATGAACTGTATAGCCTTTGTTGAGATGGACAGTTTCTTTCATGCAATTCTGTCCATCCTTAAAAGTCAGCAAAATTTATTTACAGTGCTCACTGCTTGTGTTTTTCCCATAGGAGCAGCATACTACAAGACTACAGATGTCACAGAAGGAGGACTTACAGCTTAAGTTTGTTTTTTTAATATCTAAGAACTAGGCTTGGATTGTGTTTGGGTATATCATCTTTCATCTCTCTGCTGTGCTACAAAGCCACTATGTTTGTGCAGATGTGGCTACATGGACAGTGAAAATGGGAAGTTTAAAATCCTCACTCCCCTCCATCATGGACATAGAACTCTGAGAAATTTTACTGCAAATTTTATGTTATTCTAATAAACAGAAACAAAGTCCCAATTTTAATAATGCTTGCATACACAGTGGGAGTCTACATGATGAAGCCAAAGCATAGATCTCCATGGATTTGATGTGCTTTAGTTAGGGATTTCCTGATATCTTATAGTTTTTCGTTATTGTAAACCCAAACAGGGTGGAGTGTGAACAGAGGACGCAAATTTGACAATGATTTTACTGGGGGGGGTATATGCTTATAAAAGTTAGATTATGTTACAGTTCTCAAAAAAGTTGGAAAAATAGATTAAATGCCTCTTTTAAAAGGAGAATTTTATTTTTTGCACATAATTTTTACCACATTGAATGAGAATCAGATGTGTTATTCTTTGCACAATTTTGGTAAATTATTTTTACATACATAAATTGACATACATTTCCAGCTATGAGCTGGAAATCATACACTCAACTGACATTAGAGCAAAAGATATCTGACCACTTTAGAAGATTATTCTCTGAGATACTGATTTATTAGTTAACCTTTTCCTTCCTGATTACATCTTGTACATTAAACAATTATTTCCTTTCTGTAGTTTTCTTTATTTTGTCTCTTTAAAGACAACAGATCTTGATGTGCAGGCAGTAGCCAGGAGATTACTGCATCCTGTATCGTATCACTTGAAATTAATTAGACATCAAGTCTCAATTAACTATACTTTATTTGGCCAATTAATTTTCTCTGTAAAGGAACCACAACGTTTTATGTTTGTTGCATGTAGGTCATTGTTCATTTCTGCTATGGCTGCAGAATCTGCAAATGCAGACTGTCTCTGATCTCAAACTTCATTCAGTCTTAGCATAATTTAGTAATTTGTTGTCTAAGAGACAGCATTGTAACTAGAATTTTCCTCTCCCTACAAATAGTTTTAAAGTATGTTACTGATCTTTTTCTTCTCCTAATGCTAATCTCTGAATTCCACTGAATTACTGCTGCTTGTACAGAAAAAAAGAAAAAAAGTGTTCCCTCTGCATTATATACAAACAGAAATAGAAGGATAAAATGGGTAGAAAAACAATTGGTTTTCAAATGTCTCCACTAGTACAGGGTGTAGTGAAAAAGAAAAAAGGAAAAATTCATACATAATCTCTTTCCTCTAAAATTCCTTATTTTCAATTACCTTTCTGTAACCAGTTCCCTTAACTCCTGAAACAAAAACTAATATAATGACATATTTACACCATTTCAGGGTAAAGAAAAAGTGAAGAACTATGAACTGCAAGAATGAATTATAGCAGTTAACTGCAAGAATTAACATGTATCATATAATATATTATTAATACCTATCCCCAAAGCAGAGAATGTTTGCAGCAACCAGCAGTGGTCGTGGTGTATAGTTACTGTTTCAAGAAGCAGATGAGCCTGTATTAAAGGTCTGGTGACTGATTAATGGAGATTTCTCACTTACTGGGTAATCACCTGGCTACCAAGAAAGTGAGAAACATCTATCACTTTGTGTTTAAAATTAGAAAATTATCCCCTTTAAAATATATATTTGCTCCAATCTGAAATTAAAATAGGTTTTAAATTCAAGAAAGGCTTTTTGTCTTTTGATCAACTCTAATCAAAACATTCAAAATATGTAACAAACATTTCCTTCGTGCTGAAGGTTTCAGCCCCTCCCTTCACTTTTTTACCCATGCTATTTTCCAGAGATAATGTAGTAGCTGTTAGGGAAATTTGAGACATCTCTTTTTTCCCAATATATAACACAAGTAGTGTTATAGTGACAAAATTGTTCCCGCTATCTCTTTTGTGAAGGCTTTTTTAGATATTTGCTAGGCTTAATAATAATGCTTAATGATTTATGCTTAAACGAGTTCTTTAACATATTAATGTTTCGTTATTCCCAGAGGAATAACTTATTTGCTTCAACTTCTTTAGGGAGGAACTCTAACTCAGTCTATTTTACCCAAAATCTTTTTCCACTTGCAATCCTGAAGTAGCATAAATTATACTTCAGTTTTCTTAGCTCCTGCCCACAAATTATATAGCTCCGTCTCCATATGTCTAATTTTAACAACACAAGATCTCCTTACAAACTACTGGGAATGGATGTTTCATTATTCTAATTTCTTCAGTGTAAGGTAGAGCCTTTTTATTTGATGAAGGAAAATGATTGTCCATTTGACTTAAAGAAAATTCACTTCCTGTGAACAGGTCAGGGATTCATATTCTACAGAAGTCAACATGGAACCTGTTAATGAACACAATGTCTCACAACTGAGCCCATTTGATGATGTTCTTCAGAAAAAGTTCCCTCATGAAAAGAAAGATACTGTTCTTCAAAGGATCTGGAAAGCTTGCTGTTACGTTATTAGAAATAGACTATTTTAAAGTGAAGGTCAAGTTGGAACAGCTCCAGAGGTCAGTCTGTGGCAGTCATCTTACAATGAGCACAGTAGGATAGGAAATGTCTCTTTGACTTCAATCCTATTAGCAACCTTTGACATGAGGGAGGTCTGCCATAGGGTCTGTAGTAGATTGCTTTTAACATTGTTTTCTATTACACTTATCATTAACTTGTGAGACTTCAGATCACAAGGTCTTTTCAACACATCACCGATAGGTAACAGGCATGCAATTTTTTTTCTTTGGATCTTGTGTGCTCTACTGATGACAGGGTCTTTAAAAAAAAAATAATTTGTTCCTACTCAAAATAAGTATTAGGTTGCATAAACTACTTGGCTCAAGAGTTGTCATCTCTTGACAGTTTCATGATTTTTTTTGGCATCAAATTCTAAGTCTTTAAAAAATGTGAATTTTTACTGTTAAACTGTTCGTAACATTTAGCCTGATGGTTCAGCAAAAGTGTCAATGTGGATGTCACAGAAGTTGTTAATAATTAATGGCTTTCAATACAAAATTTTTAAAATTGGCTTGAATTTTTAAAAACTGCCCCAACTTTAAAGCTATCTTTTTGGCAACAATCTAATCCAATATGACCAAGAACTTTGACGGTCTTAATGAACCTAGTTTTGTGATAAAAACCCTCTGTTAATAATAGTGTTCACCCTTTAAATTGCCAAATATGAAATACTGCTAAGGTATTAAAATTTTTAATACTGCCTGATGTCACATGCTTTTAAGACTTTGATTAGTGCAACTCATTCTTATTTAAACTCTTCAGTTCGATTTTGCTGTCTGAGGAGATGGCAAAATCCCAGTATTAAGACATTATTCCATGGATTATCTCTGTCCGTCAATCTTCCCTTGTATTACATTGCCTTCATTTAAGCATTGTACCTATTATAAAGTGCTTACTGGCATTTGTATTTACCCTTTTATATCCAGACTGACTAGGTCATCTCTGTTCCTGAAAGTATTTTGTTCATGTTTCTGTGTTCCTCTAACCAAACCACTTTGAAGTGCCTCAGCAAAACGCATATCTAATGCCCCAGTTCTTCCAGCTTTGAATCACCTTACATCTCCTTCACAGCCACTCTTCAAAACCAAGGCCCCTCAGTTCTGATGAATCTATTTCATAGTCTCTGCTCTCCCACCTTTAGAGCTGTCTTCTCATTCTCCTCAAAGGTGACCACATCCTCATTTGCTGCCTCTTTCCAACCTGTTCAGACCCCTCCCATCTACTCTGCTGTCACTGTCATCCCTTCAACTCAAATATCCTTACTCTACAATCCCCACTTCCTTCCATGCTCCATCCTAAACATCTTCCAGCCTTATCACCTCATACACCTTGGATCCTACCATCCAATCCAAGGCTTCTCTGGTCTGCATAACTCCTAGGCCCTTTTTTCTGCTGATTTCTTCCTCTTTTAGCTATGCTTCTCATAGGAGCTGCTGCTGCCACGTGTACTCCAATATTAATGGCTTCCTTCCTTTTCTGGCCATGTTTACTTTGACACCTACAAGGCTTCTGTTCTAAAAAATGTTTAAAAATAAAACGACTCAGATGCCTTTCCAAGTCCTCCCACATGGGCAGGACACATTTTCTAGGTGGATAAGAGATCACCATCCCTATTTTGTTTGGCCCTTCATAAAGAAGGTGGGAGGTAAGGAAAGAAGAGAGGTTCCCTGCCATTAAAATGACTGTTTAAATGACTTTTGAATTGCAGTTAATGTAAAAAGAGATATTGAGTTACTACATCTTAAAAGAACAATTTGCAGAGGAGAAGGGAAGGATGAAAAATAAATAAGAGGTCTGCCTTACATACAACCCATTATCTAGCATTGTAAGTCTGATAGGAATACCTAATGAATTCAGTCTGAGTTCCTGGTATAGATATCATTTTAAGAATACAGAGAAGAAAAAAAAATTGTAATAACATTAGAATAACAATTGCCTATGAATCTTGTCCCATAGGGGAAACCTGCTGCACATACCTTCAACAGCACTGCCTCCCTATCTGCTCCCTGATCTCAGCTACATTTTATGAGTGCAAGCAGACTTCTGCCTACTAGAGGTACTACTGGAGCAAAGTGATGATTGTTGTAGATATTGTGCAGCTGATTCTTGATGGCAAATCATTCATCACCACGTTGATAATGCTGGGAGGTTGTACCTTCTTCACATCCTTTCCCATTATGTGTGGGAAGCAGCATCTTACCTGTAAATTATCATCTATACAAACTTGCTGAACAAATGCATAGTTTTTTTTTTTCATTTTTCCCAAGTACAACTTTTAAAAATGTATCTTTTTCCCTGATATTTCTTCACACTTTGTGAAGTGCTTATTAACTCATTTGTTTGCCATCTAAGTGCTTCTATCATTTTGTGTCTTTTTTTACTGTACTAGAACCTAGGACAAGGATAGCAAAACTTCTCTGCTGTTGATTGTCATCTTTGATGTGGATACATTTTCATCACTGTACCTATTCTCCATTCTCAACTCATCTGAAATGTCAGTTTTTGTCAAACCACCACCAGGTTCACAGCTTCTTAAATTGACAAGTATATTGAAATCGGTGAATCTTGATAGCATGAAGAAGGGAGGGAAGAATGTTATCTTGGGTACCCTATTTCTCACATGGCTTGTGCAGTGAATCTCCAACTTTGGAAGGACTTTTCTTTGTAGTGTCTTATAATTGCTCTCTGGGACAGACTTTTGAATTATATTAAATTTTCTAAATTCAACTGAATAGTGCCAATCCAAAGATTTTTCTCCTATTTCAACCAGCAGAACAACTGGAAATCCAAGTACTTTTTCTTGAGTGCTTGTATAAAATGCATTTCCAAAAACTTTAAATTATTTTAACTGTATTTCCTTATGTACTTACTCTTTAATGAAATTATTTCATCGCCTGAAATTTGCTCCATAGAACAACACTTTCTGCTATATTCATGTGTGCATGGTGGTGTTTTTTTTATTTTTCTCTGCTGCCTTGATGTAGATACATACTACCAAATATCTCTGGAAGACACTATGAATGTCATGTAGACATTTTTATTTTAGCATTATTTTTAAGGAATTGTTTAATGTATGTGTCTTGACTTGCTTGTCCCTGTCATGTCACAGTAAAATAAAAAGGGGAAAATGTTTATTGGCTTGATTTTGGTGATCATTTTCATATATTCTCACTTACCTTTCAAAATAAGTTGATTTTTTTTGTAATTTATAGATGCCTGTGATTTGAATGGCCAGAGACTTAAATCAGATTAGGTACCAAAATTCTCCTGGATTCTGTAGAGCAGCTTTTCGTTTCAGCAGAAATATTTCTCACTAAATCTGTATGTGATTTGTTGTAAAGACACAAAGAAGTCCTTTCTTCCTATTCTTCCTTGCCTCAATGAGAAATTGTTACTTTTCCTTTGCAATAAATAGCTACACAGAAGGATAGCAAGCATGCAAGCAAGCTGGTTTTGTGGACTTGAATTCTGCTTCACCTATAGGAACTTTAAAGTCAATTATCATTTATATTTGAAGGACAATGTAGCTAAAAGTTAGCTTGTTAGACATTGGTCAGAAATCTTCATACTAGTCTGTTCCTTTGTTTCTTGCTGAGGCTGATTGTCCCCCCAGTTATTTGTTAGCACACTGCTTTTCTAATCCAAGAGCAAAAGAGTCATTTGTTCAAAGGAACGGCCCAATCCTTTCTTTCTCAGTCTTTTTGCTGTCCTGCCATCTTTACAGCGGCTCATCAGTGGTAGGACTTAACCTTTTCATACTGAATGACTGAAATAGAAAATGTAGGAACAGGCTATGAGGGACTTAAAAAATGAAGAAAAGAGCTTTTGTTTGTAAAATAAAACAAAGGGGAACCAGTAAGGAGGTAACAAAGACAAAGCAAAGGGCTTACAGAAATGATCTCTTTAGCAGGGTTTTCTGGAGGAATATTGATTGTGTGAGATTGCATTTGTCAAGGCCAAAAGAAAAGGTTTGCATTTATTGATATATGATGAAACTTCAGACAAGCACTTTATCTGCGAAGGCAAGATAGGAAAGCTGTGTCTCAGACAACCAGTAAAGAACTATCTGCCAGTCTTCAACAGAAAGTGAGAATCTAGAGTGAAAAGCATCACCCACACCTGAGTGACAGGCAGGGTGTTGTCCACAGAAAGAAGATAATGGAAGGGCTTTGAGGAAGAAGAGTAGTAATGATAGAAGAGTTCTGAGCTACTAAGGGATTGTGGTCTGAGATTTGAAAGGAAGACCTGAAGTGTAATGCAGAGTAATAATGTTCAGGACCAAATGTTGGTGTATCTGGTTTCTAATTGTTTGGTCTCCAGCTCTGCAACAGGCCTCCTCTGGGCTCTTCGATAAGGCATTCAAACTTTCTGTGTCTTTGTTTCCCCATCTGCCAATGAATGATAAAAATCTTGTCCACAGGTGCATTATGTGGCTCAGTTAATTAATATTTTCAGGGATTTTTGCAGTCATCAGATGGCACAGCTATAGGAATGCTAAAGCTATTAGTTAGCAATCACCACTGAAAACAAGAAACACAAAAATGGTCCTACTCTCTAAAGCTCGATATACCTAAAGTAAATTACTTTGTGATATACATCAAAGTACAGTTTTGTAACATAATAGCCTGGGACCAGAATAAAAAATGATTGAACTGTCCAAAAAGCCAGAAAAGCACATAGCAGGATTAACAAAAACACATGAGCAGGCAAGGCATTTAACTAATTTTTAAAGGCAGTGGCAGCTGGCCAGTGTCTGGTTTGGCATTTGTGTAAACCGCTTGGCATTTGTGTAAACTGCATGCCTAACTCCTTCTTCAGATGTCTCGGTTAATTTGCAAATCTGGCCCACACATCCCAAGCTACTGACTTTGAGGCTGCAAGCATGTCCTCCGTAGCTGTATGGGAGGTCATCTGACTCTGTTGCTGGCCCTGTGAAGTTCATTATCATGAGGCCTCTGAACAGGTGATGATGGTGAGGAGACCTTTGAAATGGACTTTGAACTTGAAATTAGTCTCTTTTTGTAACAAGCTGGGAAACTGGTATAGAGGTAAGGAGGGAAGCTGAGAGGGAAGAAGAAGAGGGCTCTCTGTTTCCTGTTCAGTCAGATTGCTGACATCCCCTCTTCCCAATAGTAACTTGAATGGTTGCAAACCTGCCTCTTAAACAAGGGTTCTCAAAGTTTACTTCATTCAAGCAAAGTTTTGAGACAGAACAGCTGGAGGCTCTGGCAACCTGTAACTGGATCCAGACCTGGCCTTAGACCACAAAGGTTTATGTCTAAGGGATATGTTTAGCAATAATTCAGCATGTGTTCACGGTTTAGAGAGAGAGAGACAATCACAGGAATTTAGCAGCTCTTAATCACTAGTTAAGTTAGCATTTACAGAGTGATTAGAAAGAATTACTATTACAATCACAGTAATACAATATTATACCTTGAATCGATTCACACACACACAATCATAAAAAGTCCCTCTGAGTTCAGTGAAATACTCACTTCAGATCATTGATTTCTCAATTGGCAAAGGTTGAGTCTCAAGGAGATCAGCCCGGGTAGTTCACAAGTTACTCTGAGAAGCGTCCCACTCGGAGTTCATGGGTGCAGCCCACTGCAGACCAGCAGAGCTCAAAGCGCCTTCCTTGGTACCACTGTTTACAGGTTCTCAAGATGACTGACTTTAGGCATCAATATTTTCCATCCTAGTCTTGATCCACATGATGTAGGCAGTAACTGAGCTGAGCCAGCTTTGCAGGTGAAACGTTGTGCCCCACTGCCCATCCTGCATTTTGCTGCTCGGTGTCATTTTGAACACTCAGGGGCCAATGTCAGGGCTTGAGGGTGCATGTGCGACAGGGTGACTGGCCAGGTGTGCCTGGTAAGCTGGGTTGCAGGACAGACAATAGATTCGGCAGTTGGAGGCTTGTTTCTTCTTCCGGACCTTGAACTCTAAGGAGCCGAGGTGAAAGTCGTACTTTTGCTAACCACAAAGTTGGTTACTGACCTGATACAGCAGGTTGGAAAAGGGAGAGCTGAAGGCATAATCTTTTTTTGCCTGAACTGTTGAGAGTGTTTAGCTTTGGGTATTTTAAAAAAAAAAAGATATATTGCATCTAATTTTTATTTCAATATCAGCACGATGCTGACAACAAAACCTGTAGTAAAAAGAATGCTTTAAAAAAATTATTTTGAAAAATTAAGACATAGAAAAGGCTGGATTGTTTATTAATAGCTGAAATTCCTGACAGAAAGTGCTCTGAAATACTAATCCACTTAGACAGAACCTAATGTCTTGTTTCAGCTGAAGCAGACTGCTGGCCACAGCAGGAATTAGGCACATTGATAACATTGAATATAATAATAATATAACATTGAATATAATAATAACATTGAATATAAAATGAATGTTCATAGTATGCAAAAATGCATAAATAGGATATAAAGTAGCTAAATTTCTGGAGAAATGAAGGAGAATAGAAAAAAAACCCCAGATATGTAGATGCCACATGAGTCTTGCTCACATTCTAGATTAAATTATTTATTATGAATTTCAAGTATTCAAAGTGTTGATAGAATGTCCATCCTCTTCCATCATTTGAAAGGATTTATCAGGAAGTACACAGATACATAGAAATATATTTTAACCCTGAGTTGCTATGACTTTTATGCATGCTTTTCTTTCTTAATATCTTTAATCTGATTTATTTCCTCTAGCATCTTTTCTTCCAATTCTAAATCCTTATTTCCAGTAATCTATAGTGCAATCTAATTATGAAAAGAAATGACAAGATTGGTGTTGTGTATTATTGGTTGTGGCTGTTTAACAATTAAGCCTGTTCTATTTGGATTTACTGTAGTGTACTCAGTTTTGCAAGGAGTAAATTTTCAGCCTCTTATTAGTTGCTAGTAACCTGTATTTCTGATATGCTGCCATATGACTTAATCCAGCATCAGATGTTAAAAGAACAAAATGGTTGAAAGATTTCCTTTATTAACTCATTACTGAGGTAATTAACATTTCACTCCCTTGACAACAAAATATTTGGAGCAGGCAGAACCAGAGCAGTGTGAACCTGGTGGTTTTGGGAACAAGTAGCAGAGCAGGAGCAAAAGGCAGCAGAACCAGGGTTGCTTAAGCAGGACAAGGAACCCAAGGCCAGGGAAGATGGTGCAGACCAAGGCTGCAAGGCTGTGGCAAGGCTGCTGGTCTACAGCTCGTGGAAAGTCTTTGCACAGAGGCGTGCTTGCAATTTGCTGGCTTCATTTAGAAGCAAAGGGAGCAGGCAGCTTCAGTAGCCGGGAGGGGTTGTCTGGGAGGACAAACTCCCCAGTAGCAGCCTGAGGAATGATTCACATCCAGGGAGAGGGTTACAAGAAGAGGCCTGTAATTTGACAGATTGATATGGCATCCATTAATTAAACACTGTCTTTAACTGGAAAGCAGATTCCTTTCTTTCTATTGTCATCCATACAATCTAATCCTTCCCTGACTTCAAGTATCGGTGATGCAAGCTGTCTTTTTTTTCTCCCTCTTATTTAATCTGTCTGACATTTAATGTTTTCTCTCACTTTTCTTTATAGGCCCTGCCAGTGTCCACAAGACTGGGAGCATTGTTCCTGAAAATGAATGTAGGATTATAAAATAATGTTCTCTGTTGAACAGATTTCCCATATTTGCCAGCAAATTAAACATAACTCTGTGGCGTGGGAGACACACTGGAATCTCTGTGGTATCAACTTCCAGCACTCAGACAAGTCACTGGAAATAAAAGCATGACTCTACATCAGCGTGTTGGCACCCTATTTTAGTTGGTGAAACAACAGTAAAACTCACAGCTTCAAGGTAAACTATGTCTGCCAAAACTACCTGGAGTTCATAAAAGTAATTAAGTTCCAAACCCATTAGAATAATTATAATATGTAAAACTTCTATTGATCTTGAGCATCTGGTGACTTGTCAGTAATCATAGACACAAAACCAGCCTGCTTTAACATAATGTTAATTTACAGTCTTTGATTACATAATTTTTTTTTTATTTATCCATAAAACTAAAGGGATCAGCCCTGTCATTCATTAGCTTCCTTTTAATGAACGACCCTAGTTTTGTATCCCAGCAGGAAGGTTTGCAACTGTGAATGTTCCTGTCAATTGAAAATTGATCTTTTCTACGAGAAGTTCCAAAAGATTAAGCAAGTATCTTTAGGTATAAGACTCAGCTCACCTCCGTCCTGTAAGTAACATGTGTGTTTATTTTGGGGGTACTTTTTTAGATCTGCAACTTCAGCCATGAGCAATGTTTCCATGACCACTGGATTTTACCTCTTCCACTAACTTTGAAACAAAAATGTAACTCACAAGGTAGACAGATACATGAAGATATAAATAGTCTCAGTAGAATATAGATGGATGTCCTGGGTCTGGCCAGGACGGGGTTAATTTTCACCAGACTCCAAGAAGGGGCACAGCCAGGGGGTGGGGGCTGACCCCACCTGGCCAAACAGAGCCCGGTATTCCATACCATGTGCCATCACGCTGGGTTCCGGTGGGGG
>Ga0065711_1040550_pt1 | contig 16864 bp, 7 predicted proteins | sample Hoacrofraction12_FD_59098 | JGI IMG/M metagenome (GOLD analysis project Ga0065711, IMG submission 59098) | Hoatzin crop microbial communities from Cojedes, Venezuela - Epithelial fraction 12 v2 (version 2) | ecosystem: Host-associated > Birds > Digestive system > Esophagus > Crop | place... | reverse complement strand
AGGGCAGTGTAGAGGGGGAGGAGAACCTCCCTCGACCTGCTGGCCACACTCTTCTTGATGCACCCCAGGATCCCATTGGCTTTCTTGGCAGCCAGGGCACACTGCTGGCTCATGGTTAACCTGTCGTCCACCAGGACGCCCAAGTCCCTCTCCGCAGAGCTGCTCTCCAGTAGGTCCACCCCAAGCCTGTACTGATGCATGGGGTTGTTCCTCCCCAGGTGCAGGACCCTGCACTTGCCTTTCTTGAACCTCATCAGGTTCCTCTCATTTAGAGTCACACTTTGTTTTTGGGTAAGACTAGTAGTAATGAAGTCAGTAGTCTGGTTTTGTACTGATGAGATTGAGGTCGTGGTTTAGGATTCAGAGTTGAGTTCAGCATTACCTGGATTTAGATACACAGCATAAAGTCAGAATGGACTGCTTTACAGAAAATACTAGTTCACACATTGAAAATTGGACAAGTTTTAGGCTGTGCTCACCAGCTGTAAGAATCCCATCATGCCTGCTGAAAGGGAAAAATAAAGCTGTTTTTCGTAACTGTGGAAGAACTGCAGACATTTTCACGTATTTCTGAAAAAAGTCACTACCAAAAATACTTTCCAGTATAATTCTCATTTCAGTTTAAATGTGTTCTGCTGTTATCCTGACATTAGGTATACAAATGTCAATTCAATCAATTGTCTCTGAGAACAAACAGAATCCTTATTTCCAAATTAACTTAACATGTCTTTGATTCAGGTTTCTTGCACTTACATTTTCTTACCAGTTTTAGGCACTTCTGCGGTTCCCAGATAAAACTATGAATATGCAGTTGTTTGAAATTGCATCAGTTTAGAAATTCTACTTGTCGAACATTTTTGACCTTTTATAAATTAGAATAACAATAAAGTGAGAGCTGTTTCCTGGAAAGTCTGACCTAACTGGTGTGAATAGCTGTAATGTCTTATAATATCAGTAATGTGCCAAACTCACCAATGGATCATATTTGTTTGCACAACAGTAAATGGTGGTGGACATTTCTATTAGCAGAGGTATTAGATTGTCCAGGCTGCAAAATGCAACCCTTAATCAATGGCTGTAAATAAATTCATCAAAAATAAAAAAAAGAAAGCTTAGCCAGGTCAAATAAGAAGTCTGGCTGTCTTCCAGGTAAGGTTTTACAAGGACATAATGAGAAATAAATCCACTCCCTTCCATTTACGAAGCCTCAATGAGAAACAGCAGCAGAACACCAACTGTCCTTGTCAGGAGGTGAATAACTCCTCAGAGATGAGTAATGTTTCTGGCAGGGAAGTCTGGATTTTCTGAATTAGCTCCAATAAAAGGACATTTACATAAAGCCATATTAATTTCATCAGGGTGTTTAACGTTTCTGCTTTTGCTTTATCCATCTGAAAAAAACAAAAATGGTGTGTAATGAAAATGTGTATTTATGTGGTTATTATGTTTTGAAAGCAAAGTAATATTAACCAAGTTTAACTCAAGTGTTTCACTTTATACATAACTCCTTGATGGAACTGCATTCTTGCTATGAACAGTTAAGGGCATGTTATTCCATATTTTTAACTGAAGTGGTCCAAAACTTACAGTTTGCCAGAATAAGAAAAATTAAACTTTATACTTCTAAAGCCTACAGAGAGCTATAATTCGCTAGCTTTCCTGCCCCCTGTGTACTGCTGTTGTAGATTATAGGCATTTCTGAAGTGTAAAACAAACACAGGAACACTTTGTTCCTCAGTACTGTCTGCTTAACCACCTAAGTAATTCCAAAATCACTCCACTGCACTCTAAGGGGACACATCGGATTGGTTTCAGAATAGGAGAATAGCCATGTGACTGTGTTTGAAGTGGAAAAAATTTTCATTTCCACTGCTGTACTCCTATCTGATTATCTCTAATGTCTCACTAAAAGTTTTATTGAAGTGCTTTTCAATTTTTCTTGAGTTAACTTCTGTAGTTGCTCTGAACATCAGCTCTATTTGTTAGAAAATTCTTGCTAAAACATAACTCTGTTGGTTGGTGGAGCTATTTGCATGAGCAAACAAAATTTCAAGGAGGCAACAGAGATTAATTTCGTATATTTCAGATACAAATTTGATAGTACAGGAGGAATCAGCAATACATTGATGTGCAAAAATAACATCAAACCTCTCCAAATCATAGAATCGTAGAATCACAGAATCAGCTGCTCCTCGTAAGACTTGTTCTCTAGACCCCTCTCCTGCCCTGTTGCTCTTCTCTGGATGCGCTTCAGCAACTCAAGGTCCTTCTTGTATTGAGGGGCCCAAAACTCAACACAGTACTCAAGGTGCAGCCTCACCAGTGCCAAGTACAGGGACACGATTGCCTCCCTGCTCCTGCTGACCACACTGTTCCTGATAGAAACCAGGATGCTGTTGGCCTTCTTGACCACCTGGGCACACTGCTGGCTCATGTCCAGCCGGCTGTCAACCAACAGCCCAAGGTCTTTTTCTGCCAGGCAGCTTTCCAGCCACTCTTCCTCAAGCCCGTAGCATTGCATGGGGTTGTTGTGACCCAAGTGCAGGACCCGACATTTGACCATCTAAGTAGACTAATCTCTTCTTCCTGCAAAGCAGCTTTTAACATCATACAAATATTATAATCCCAATCTCTCAATATGTAGGGTGCCAAGAATAGAAATTAAAAGAATAAATTACTTTGTAGGTCTATTTCTTATTTGGGTCAGCTCCCGATTGATGTGTGGCTAAAGACCACTCAGACTCAGCCTGCCGTAGGCTTCCTTTGTGTTCCTCCCAGAACTGCACCTACACAGGAAACATTCTAGTCTCAGGCAAAACACTGAAGAAAATTAAATATTCTCAGAACAAGCGGTATCATAAATAGAGATTTTTATTGAGGAAACTCAGTTATTAGCCTGTCTCTCAGATGAGTTATAGTACGTGGAAATCCAGAAAGCATGGACAAAACTTATGAAGTATGTGCCACTTGCGTATGTTATATACCTGTACACACCTTCATATACTTGTACAGAAAATCATTTGTAGATTGAGATCATGAAGCTGGGTAGCTTGTGAAGCGAAAGGCAGACTTTGACATAATGGCTCAATAGTGCACAGTAGTACAGCATTCTTGAGCAAGGTTACTACAGGTTTGTATTGATATTCGGGTTTTTTTTGCAGCGACTATCTAATATATAATGTTACAGAAATAAAAGAGACAAAAGATAAGTGAAGAATATCTAGCATATCTAGCGATGGAAAAAGATCATTGTCTTTTCAGGAAGGATCACGGCAAAAATACTGTTCCTATATTTCAGTGATTTTTATAAACCATTTTAAAGTGACCATAATTAAATATTAGCAGCAATAAAGTGAATTTATACTTGCAATAATTGACCGTTATCTGGAGGCTTTTCCCTGGCTCTTCTTTATACAGGTATGACTCCATTAAATAGTTCCTGAGTGCTTGAAGAATTAACTCTTCTTTATCTCGTAGGGCAGGTTTTTAATTATTTAAAACCAGTCATAAATCACCCTCTGCCTTCAGTGACACAAGACTTGTGGTCCAGTGCTCTAATATTAATCATGTATTTTATAAAGCCTGAATTCACAGATATTTAGTCATTTTAGAGCAGGTTGATAAGAGGCAAGGTCTTCTTGAATAAATTTAATGCAAATTAAAAGACAAATGGAACATACCATCTCTTATGTGAACTACAAGTGTCTGTTGTCAAATAAGAGAGAGTACCTAGTTAAATCTATTTTTAGATGTCTTCTTATGAAGGAATGAAAAGAGAATGAAGAAAGGAAAGAAAAAAATGAAAGAGTAGTGGTAGTGATGATAGAGGAGTCTTAGAGACATTGCTTATTTGGTAAAATAAACTTTTGCATTGGTATGGAGCAGATTGTAGAACAGGGAACACTGAAATCAAGATGACCAAGGGAATGTAATATGCTTCAAATAGTTGTGTCACTCAGTATGACATTAGAAAAATTAGATTCATTGAGTCCCAAGGACAGATGTCACTAACAGATGAAAACTGTACTTCCCTTTAGGTAGAGATAGAAGAAAAATACAGGCGACAAGACTTTGTTAGAATAATACTACTGGACCTAAATGTGCCTCTTTGTCCTGACACATTAACCAAAGGTAGTTTTATCAAGTAAAACTAAAGCCCTCAGGTGAGTCAGACTTCAGAGTGACTCTTCAGGCTTCAGAGATGTCATTTGTTAACATGTAGGTATATTCATCTTAATTGTGCTCCTACATTGGACTGCTATTGCATGGACAGCTGGAACTTCAGCAGAGCAATGAATTAGTCTTTAATAATTTAGAAAATAAGTGTTTTTCTTGCCCAGGTCTCAAAATATTTTTAAAATAGTTATCTTTGCCTACTAATTCTGTAACTGCTTGACTAACTGAAAATATGAATTTGCTCAACTTCTTAAAGAAATTAATTTTGCCGATTTTTATTGATGGCCATTTGTTTTGGTTTGGCCTGGATAAATGCCAGGTGCTCACCAAAATCGCTCTATCACTCCCCCTCCTCAACTGGACAGGGGAGGGGAAATATCACGAAAGGCTCGAGGGTCCAGACAAGGACAGGGAGAGATCACTCACCAATTACTGTCACGGAAAAAACATAATGAACTTGGGGAAAAAAGGCAGTTTAACTTACGACCAATCAAATCAGAGTAGGATAGTGAGAAATAAATCCAGATCTTAAGACACCTTCCCCCCACCCTTCCCTTCTTCTCGGGCTCAGCTTCACGCCCGTTTCTCTCCCTCCTCCCCCCGCGCGGCACAGGGGGATGGGGAATGGGGATTATGGTCAGTCAGTTCATCACATGTTGGCTCTGCTGCTCCTTCCTCCTCACGGGTAAGACTCCGCACACTCTGCCCCTGCTCCAGCGTGAGGTCCCTCCCACATGACACAGTTCTCCACAAACTCCTTTGACGTGAGACCTTCCCATAGGTAGCAGTTCTTCACGAACTGCCCCAGGGTGGGTTGTTCCCACAGGGTGCAGTCCTTCAGGAACAGGCTGCTTGAACATGGGTCCCTCACCGGGTCACTAGCCCTGCCAGCAAGACTGCTACAGTGTGGGCTCCTCTCTCCACGGGTCCGCAGGTCCTGGCAGGAGCCTTCTGCAGTGCGGGCTCCCCACAGGGTCACGGCTTCCTCCCCCCTCCTTCTTCACTGACCTTGGTCTCTGCAGAGTTGTTTCTCTCACATCATCTCACTCCTCTCCCTACCCTGCCATTTCACTCCGGATTTTTTTTTATTTCCTTTCTTAAATACGTGCTACCACCATCGCTGATTGGCTTGGCCTTGGCCAGCGGTGAGTCTGTCTTAGAGCTGGCTGGCACTGGCTTTATCAGACATGGGGGGAAGCTTCTTGCAGCTTCTCACAGAAGCCACCCCTATAGCCCCTCTACTACCAAAACCTTGCCACACAAACCCATAACACCATTGTAAAACGTGTTCTTAGTTTCCTAATATTTCTATTCTTTCTCTTTTCTTTTCCATTTTAGAAACAGCTCAGCTGCTGACTATCTGCACGAGCCTTTTACTAGAACATGTGGGTTTTTATTCTTCTTTGGCTTAAGAAGCAGAGAAAAGCCAATTAGACCCTAATAACAAGTTAAGGTTGAATAGTTCAGAAGTGACGTGTAAAGAAGATGCAAACATAAAGTGCATCTGATAAAAACCTTCCAAGGGAGCAGCAGAGAAGCCACTTTTAGTCCTCTCTAAATAAAGCAAAATTTTCTAGCAATATGAAATCTCTGGTTTGGGGGGTGGTGGAGTGGGAATAAAAAGAAAGTCCCCAAAATAACCTCCTCTCTAGAAAACACCCAGACTTGTCCACTCAACTATAACTACCAAAGGCATGTATACACAGGGGAAAACTCTGGCCACCTTTAGGTGTATCAGTAGTTCTTTCACAGGCTGTAAGTATGTCACATCAGCATTAAGCCTATCATGCCTGATCTAACTGCTTTGCCTCTGAATGCTAGTGAAGGAATCTTGGCTGGAGATGGCCAGTAGCAGCAGATTCTCTTCTCAATCCGAGATGAATTTATCCATCTGTGGAGTCTTCCTAGGTCCATATTTTTTTTTCAATCCACTTATACCTCTTTGCTTTAAGTTTTTTGAAGTGCCTTTTGCAATGTTAGTGTGTTAAAATACCTTTTAAGAAACCAGTGTATGTTCTTCCAAACAGTGCACACTGTTTCACCTTAACCTTAGAAAAAGCATGAATTACATTTTGCATTTAAGCTTCAAAAAATCATCCTTGACAATCTTAGTATTAAGATCACTTAATTGATTTATAAGATGCCAGGATCTCAACCACTTTCTATACAACTGAACAGTAAAATAAAGGAGAGGTGTGGGTCCTAAACACATTTTTCCTACAACTTGTAGGAAGGTCTGTGGTTTTAGAGAAACCTGAGACTATGGTAATATACATTGTCTTGTGTATAGAAACCACTGGTTTAAGTATAATATACATTACTCCTTTTTCATGACCTAATGAGTTAAGAAGAGAAGTGAATACAAAGACATGGTGGTGATTTATCCAGGTTTTCTAATGCAAACCTCAGGCAAATTTATCACTTTGAAAAGAGGGATAACAGCAGAAGGGAGAAGTTTCTTACAGGACAGCCTGAAGGACTATGGCCCTCAAGACAGTAAGGGCAGGGGATTCAGCTAAGCTGTTATTTGAAGAGTATCTTCAAGATACTGCTGTGATATATGTGAATATAGACCTTTTGCTACAGTGGCAGTGTGCTTGCCATAGTTTTCAGTAACTTTTGAATGACTACAGTTTCCCTAGGTGTTTATTCTCGGCACCAGAAGGGGTAAAAATCTTTATGAATGGAATTGCTTTGTCTCAGATAATGTGAAAAGATTGGTCCTCATGAAAGAAACAAATAAGTGATCCTAATGAATCCCATACGCTATAGTACATGATTCTTACTAGGGAGAGGACTGGGTAAAGGTAGCTGCCTAAAGCAGCACTTTGAAAACTAGAACTATATATAGTTTTTGTAAATGGTCTTATGTCGACAGTTGTTTGATTGACTTTTGTTGTGCTGTTTGCCTCACTGACTTCCCATTAACGTTTCTTAAAAGCCAAGGTATGATCATGTTGAGGTTTTGGAAAAAAAATAAATCCTAGTTTCCTGTTATTGTTAATTTATTTTGTGATTAAAATACCATTGTGACAATGATATTTGTATATATTTCCATGTTGTATTCCTAAGCTTTTTTTTTTAACTTATTTTGTGGAATCCATAAATGACAGACAACTGTTTTAAATTTAACATCTGGTATGAAGTACTGTTTAACAAGTTTCTAGCTACCATCTTGATGGGAATGCTGGTAGCAACTGCACAAGCCCCTAACTCAGATTTAATCTTCTAAAGATTTTGGCTATATGCTAGGCTTGCCCAGTTACAAAATAGTTAAAGAATTCTCAAGCTTTTAACAAAAGTACACTACCTTTTTTGTACAACAATTCCAGGGCTATAAATTTAATGCCTCTTTTTATATTGTGAAGGTGCCTCCACCATGGAGAGTAGACCAGCAAGGCAATATGAAATGCACAAAGCAAAGATGACACTCCCATTGTACTCTCCCTGCTTCCGTTTACTGGAACAGCAGGGTGCTGTTTTTAAAGCTCAAAGGAAGACAGATATTTCGAACCATATGGACAGGATTGTTTTTATGTTTAATAAAAATGACTGTCCAAGAGCCGGACCAGAACTGTGGTTCTTGTTGCACTGTCCCCCTTCAAGAGAAGTTGTCTCCAAGGACAAACCACTCTTCACTTCCCCCATCTTTCATAAATGTACTGAACCTGATTGACCACAATGACTGTGTGGGATGCAGATATAGTTCTAAGGTGCCTGCCCTCTTGCTGCTCCCCAGCTGGCTTTAGAAATAACACTGGATTTTGCCCAAGCTGATGAGAAGTAAATCTACACAAATAAAACTATCTTCTCAATACCATGAGTTTGAGTCCCAGAGCCAAGCATAAGGTCTATTTCTGTTTAGCTTCAACTTCACAACCTCTGGGATCATTTAAGGAAGAATTCTGACATTTATGAAGTCTTTATACTTTTGAAGACTGCTGAAACAGTAAAAGATAAAAGTAGTGCTTCTGAAGCCATCGTTTTTTGCTGAATCCCCAGTGCTTGTTTCTCTCTCTTGAACAGTGTCTAGTTTTCCTCAGTGCTGGTGTTTTTCATGTAGAAGAAAAGGCAATTTTGAAGTATGCCTAGTGCAGAGACGCACAGTACAACAAAGTGCCCTTTAGGTGGGGAATACAAGCCCCAGAGACTGTGATCCTAAAGCGTGTGTATATTTCTTAACCTGTTCCTGCTTTGAGAATGTTTTAAACTAGGCTGCAGAAAACGCTTTAGTTAAAGACTGAGAGATTTGCAAAGCTTGTGTAAAGGTGGACACAGAATTGCTGTAAATTGATTGTCAGTTACTAGACACCAGAGTTTTCTACACACAAGGGTGGCATCTTACGAATTTTATTTGCATTGCTGTACTAAGGATGCCATATTATTACATGCGAACGATCAAGCTGAATGCATTTTCCCCCTCTAGATTAAATATGTGATTGTTAAAAAAGGTGCTGAATAAAAATGGTTATTTTAGGTGTATAGTAAGAATCATACCCTTGCAGACAATGCACATTATGTAGTAGTTTGGTGAGGTCTCTAAAATTAAAAGTAGAACGTTTTAAAATTGAAGAAGTGCGGAAATCCTAGAATAAAATATCTTCTCTTGTTACTTTGAGTCAGAAACACTGAGGTATACTGGTGTAAGAAATGCTATAAATGTCCAGAAAAGTCAGTCATGCTGTCTTATTATCTCCCTATAGAGTTTAGTCAGTCATGTTCAAATTCAGGAAATAATTCGGTAATTTCAATATTAAGTGCAGTAACTTGGAAAGACTCATTCAGCTGTATGGATTTAATACACATACTTTTTAAAAATGCACTTCTGAAAGTCTTCCAGTCAGAAATAAAAAATTATTTCTTTTCAGATTTTTAAAATGAATCATCTACAAAACTCATCCAACATTTTATGCTGAATTTTATTTTCCATTCCTTATGGCCTGCAAATGGTCTCTCAACTGACTTTTTGACTTTGAGTGAACTCACATACATGTCATTTGCAACCACATCTAGACAACTGTAGTTATTAAAGTGTGGCTTGAAGTACATCTGTTAGAAATGTGCATAAATTGCAGAGTCATAGAATCACAGAATGGTTTGGGTTGGAAGGGACCTTTAAAGGTCATCTAGTCCAACCTCCCTGCAAAGAGGAGGGACATCTTCAATGAGATCAGGTTGCTCAGAGCCCTGTTCGACTCGACCTTGAATATTTCCTCTCTGGGCAACCTGCTTCAGTGTTTCACCACACCCATTGTAATAAAATTTCTTCCTTAGATCTAGCATGAATTTACCCTCTTTTAGTTTAAAGCCATTACCCAACTAATGAAGGTTGCAAAAGCTGCAAATTAAGAATAAAACACATGCACTTTTACATGTGCACCCTGCATGTATATATATTTACACATGTACACACATGTTTGTGTGCAGATACTTGCACACACGTGCCCTCATGCACATTGACGCTTGCGTGCTCATGTATTCTTATGTGCATGCACATCTATACATCTTCACATATCTGCACACACATGCATGTTTACGTGCATGCACATACACGAGTACACCCATGCCTATTTGTGCACAGATATATATTAGCATACACACGTGCTTATTTACCCCTACATGTGTGGGTTTTTTTGTAATACCATAGCCAAATAGTATCTTAAGGAGGGAAGCAGAATAATGAGATATTTTGGTGGTAAAGAGAAGCAGGGAAGAAAGAATAAAGATACTTCTTGGGTCATTTGACAGGTGAACAAGGGATTTGAACACACAGGAAAAGTTAGAAGCAGGAGATTAAAATTTAGTGGTAAATATGAGGGATAAAAGTAGCAGAGAACACTAAGAAACTCCTAGGCTACGAGCTTCTTGTAAAGGGAATTAGTGCAACATAGTCAAACCAACAAAAGGTTAGTTCTTAGAAGCGTTTTTAAAAGCTGTGGTAAGGCATGATTATCTTTGCCGAGAGAAAGTGATGATTCAAGAAACAGAACACAATAGGATGAAGATCTAAGCAACTGTTTTGGCTGAGTAGGGGTATAGAAGAGGTTGTATTTAGCAATCTTAGGCAACGAAAATACATAAAACTCTGCAAGATTCAGACATATCCTGCTGTTCAGGATTTATCAGGGTCAATAAAATATGACTGGATTTATATGTCTGAGTGAGGGGCAATAGAGTTTTTATTAGGATATATGGTCTTACGATGTTGCATTGATGGATAGGAGAGTTGGATCAGTGGAAGGAAGGAATTAAGAGCTTTCTTTCGTCAAATTGCATATGAGCTAATAACTAGACACCTAGGAGAATATAATGGGAAAAAGAAGCCAGAATTTTGGTTAGGTTATTATTTCTGCACTGAAGTAGACCTTCAGCTATGGAACTTTTACAGACATTGGTAATTATGAAAGAAAAAAAATTATCTTGTTATACCTGAGAGAGAATACATTAAAAGATGAATGGGCCATCGCTTTGAGATAAGGAACAACAGTAAAGATTAGGAGAAAAGGGAAAAAAGAAAGCAGAAAAAGAAGATAGGAAAACAATGAGCCTATGGGAGCAGAGAGGGCATAAAATAAGTGGACTATGAAAATGTCAAATGAGTAATTCAGCGTTTTTCAGTGTTACATTAGTAACACTGGTTTTATTCTGTTAGGAAACACTGAAGTAAAATAAAGCTTTGAGACTTGATGGACTTCTTGTAACACATCAATGGCAGAGTGAAGAAATGATTTCAGATCTTGTTCCCCTGTGTTGCAACCTGCCCAGACAGCAGTGCCATGAGAAAAACTATGAAATATAGCAAGACAAAAATGTGCAAAAAAAGTATTTTTTAAGTCAAGAGAGGGAGAAGAGGTAAAAGAGATTGACATATCAAAGAAAAATAGTGAAATACTAAAGTAAGAAAAAGTATAATTGCAGTAGTGTCATCAGAAACATATATGATGATGTTTTTGACATCACACATGGAAGTATTAGGTTTTTCAGCATATCGTGACCAGTGTCACAACTGAAGTGTCTTCCAGGAATTTGTTCAATGCATGTGCCATGAGGAAAAAGGCAAGAAATAACAATAAAAAAATGTTATTTGACCTATTCCTCTGAGACAGTGGCCCAACAGAAAGCTTTGAATAGATCTGAGCTTGAGGAAGGGAGACAAGGGTGAGTGAAGGGAACAATACTGATAAACAGATAAGCAGTTAAGTGCGGGTAGAAGGTAGAAGCCCTGGCTAGGCAGAGCTATGACAGAGGAGAGGAAAATAAACAAAGGTGAATACGGGTAAAAAAACTCATTGGAAATTGGCAGTAGGATGTTTAAGAAATGAATGTAAGTAATAAAAAATCCCAGAAAAGGGGACTGATATCTCATATGCCTTATAGTTGTTTACGAAATACTCAAGAGCTGCTTAGATGAGGCCGCAAGAAGAAGGCTAAAAAAGAGGGGAAAAAGTCTGTTTGCAGAGCTGAACAGTTTAACAATTATTTTTCTGTGATTTACTTGTGCTTTACAATAAAGTTTAAATTATCTCTTTGAGGGATATTTTTTAGATTAGTTACTGTGTCTGCATGTGTGTTGCCTGTCTCTGAAAGTTATTTCCCTTTATATCAGTAGAAATTCCAAAATTGCTCTGATTATTGACTTCTGGAGGAGCCTGCAAATTTCCAGTGATTCCTCTCTTCTGCCATAAAAGGAGGGGGAGGTTCTAGGAGAGAGGTAATGAAATATACCTTCAGTTTTCAAACATGTTATATGGTTGGAAAACTATTTCCATAGGGACGAAGTATGTAGCTGTAGTTTTTATGTTCATTTAGTGATTTTGTCTTTACTTACTTTCAAGAAAGCGACACCCAGTTGCACATAGATGTTTGAGTAATTTGAAAAAAGAGTGTTTTATAAAACTTACCAGGCTGGGTGTGCCTGTTCCTGGAGAACCCACATGTAGTATTAATTGGTGGAAAGTAGTTGTCCTTCACATATTTTGACTATAGATTGGGTTTTTGAAAGTGTATGGAGAGTGGTTTTCTGAAGGTATGTGTCTCAAACCTCACTTGCTTCTTGGGAGTAACAGGATGCTTCAGAATGTCCTATACTTAGGAACATGCACACTTTTCACTTCCATAAAACCAAAGCAAAGTGTAGATTTGAATCTCTGGAACACTGGATATTTTCCTCCTATTAAACTTTGTGTTGACCACACTAACTGTTGATGAAGAATTAGAGAAATACTGTTCTTTCTCACTGCTCATAAGATGGAGATAACTATTTATTTACTTTTCTGTTGGTGAATTGAACACAAAGGAGAGATTAAATTAAACGGATTGATTAAAAATGTGGCAAATGTAGCTCTTTAAGCAACCTTTTACTTAGGCTGTTTCTCTTGCTTGTCTTGAGAATACTCATTTTTCTTGCACCTTTTCAAAGTCAGAGAATTTAAGTGACACTTGAGAAGAAAAAGTACTGGAAACAGAGTAGCTAACAATGAGAAAGAGTATCAAGTCATCAAGGCAAAGATTGACTTAGGATAAGATGCAAGGAAGAGGATCAGACAGTTGTGAGAAGAATAAGGTTAGCTGAAGCTAATGCTAATATGGTATCTCCAGAGCAGAAGGAAATTTTCAAATATTTCCAGTCTTGTTGCGTCCCGCCTATGGTGATGGGGGTGGGAGGTGTGGGGAAGCGAGTCAGGTTCTGTGAATCTCCTTGGACTAAATTAAGGTGAAACCACACCAAGCAACGAATTTAAGATTTTTATTTATAATAGAGGTAACTTGGAAGACATGGAAAGCATTGTCAGCGTGGATTCTTACAAAAAATGTCTACAAGAGGGAGAGTAAAGAAAAGAGAAGAAAAGACAGAGAGGCAAAAAAAAAGGTATATCACCACCCTAGGATCCCACGATGATGACGACAGGCATGGCATCCTCTGGTGGCGGGCACACGCCAGGCTCTTTGCATGTGTGTCTTCCATCACCCAGTCTCGGTCCTTAGTCACTCCTCTTGGCTACTTATATGGCAATTCTTCTAGAAAGTTCATGATCTTCTGCTCAGGCGCCAGTGGGGGGAAGACATTGCTATGGGTCTCTTAGGTTGTCTCAAGCCCCTTCGTCACATGAACTTTATGTGACCTCTGGCCATATTCAGGTAAGGCACATCAGAAACCTGGAGCTGTGCATCCTCCGATCTGCTCTCCTTGTCTGGTGTTGCCTTGGCTCCCTGTTTGCAGTCTGCTCTTGCAGGGCAGACTCCACACTTTGGGTGGACACTGTCCTGTCTGCTCAGGACAGCCCTTTGAAGGACTGCCCCAGGGCTGAGGCAGCTATTTTAGCACAATGTCTGAGGCATTAACAGATATTAACCCTTTCAGTCTCTGAAAAGTCTAAAACTCTTTAATGTATTTTATTTTTTATTAACATTATTACTGCAGGCACAAAGCAGGTGTGAACTTGTGGAATAATATGTATAAAATTTACTAGCATCTTAAAATGTCAAAAAATCAAGACCAATTTTGATGATTTCTTATTATTTTCTTCTAAAGATGCTGCATACATAAGATACATAATGTTAATATCAACAGTTTCTATGGAATCATAGAGCTCAGCATCCTTTTCTCCAAACGTGATTTACAAATTCAGTTTCTACTAATGTTAATATTTGGTGAAGCATCCTATGAGACTTTTATGTCTGCCAATCTGCCTACTTCATGTGTTGAATACCCTACAGTTTCTGAAGAGGCATCTAGGCATTTGTATTTAGGCTTTTAGCATTTTGTACAAATGGCCTCTTTAGTGAAAGCATTGTTGCTGTGTCTGGGGCTTTCTTCTATTGTCTTTTATCCTTGCGATGGAACTTCTACAAATCTCGTCCTTAAACAAACTGTACCTAAACTTCAGCCTAATAAATCATGCTGAAGTTTGTTCTTTTAAAATATTTTTTAAATATTGATTCTATTCATTATCACCCTTATTACTCTATATGTTTCTTAGTCTGCTTATTAATACATGGCTCCGTGGCTGGTGTCACTAAAACAACTTTGGTTTTTTTGATGATAGGATGGCCTACTCAGCACCAGGCTTGCTGGCATCAGACGGGCTTCACCTTTCTCAAAGGGGAAAGAGGGTCTTCACTCAGGAGCTTGCGGGGCTCATTGACAGGGCTTTAAACTGGATGTAAAGGGGGAGGGGGAACATACCAGACTAGCCAGTGACAAACTAAGCAGTGATACACAATGGTTGGAGGGACAGAGTGCTAGTACGGGCCCTCAGCCAGTTGCCCAGAGGTGTGCTGTGGATACTGCAGCACAGTCAAAGTCTTGAAGAGATGAGCTGGGAGCTCCTGAAGTAGGGGGAGCAAACAAGGAAGCTTCTGTGAAACACCTCAAGGGAAAAAAAGGGGTGTTCTTCTATGAAGGTGACACGGCCAACAGCCCAGATGAAGTGCCTCTATGCAAACCCATGCAGCACGGGGAAAAAACAAGAAGGGCTGGAAGCTACCATGATGCTAGAAACCTAGTAACTGATTGCCCTTACTGAAACTTGGTGGGATGAATCCTACGACTGGAGTGTGGCTGTCAATGGCTACAGGCTGTTTAGAAGGGACAGAAGGGGAAAGTGGGGTGGAGGTGTTGCACTTCACATCAAATACAGTGTGAAGAGCTGACCCTGAAGAATAGCCACGAGCAGGTCAAAAGCCTATGGGTAAGAATCAGAGATAGAGGCAACAAAGGGAACCTGGTTGTGGGTGTCTACTACAGGCCACCTGATCAAGGAGAGCTTACTGACAAAGCCTTCTTCCTCCAGCTCCAGGAGGCTTTGCACTCACAGTCTCTCGTCGTACTGGGGCATTTCAGCCACCCCAACATCTGCTGGAAAAGTAGCACGGCTAGCTGTAGGCGATCCAGGAGATCCCCAGAATGCATTGAGGATAACTTTTTAAGCCAGGTAATTGACAACCCTACCTGAGGGGATGAAATACTGGACCTGATACTCACCAATGCAAGTGAGATCATCGGTGACGTCAAGACTGAAGGCAGCCTGGGCTGCAGTGATCACGCATTGATGGAGTTCAGAGTCCTGAGGGATATCAGAAAGGCGAGGAGTATAGTCGGAACCCTACCTTTTAAGGAAAGCCAACTTCCAGCTCTTCAAGGAGTTAGTCAGTAGGACCCCCTGAGAAGCTGTCCTCAGGGACAGAGGGGCAGAACAGAGCTGGCAGATCTTCAAGGATGCTTTCCAGAGAGCGCAGGAGCTCTCAGTCCCCAGGTGTAAGAAGTCAGGCAAGGAAGGGAAGAGACCAGCATGGCTGAGTCAAGACCTGCTGGTCAAACTAAAGGGCAAGAGGGAACTGCACAGGCAGTGGAAGCAGGACAGGTATCTTGGGAAGAGTACAGGGACGCTGCCTGGTTGTGTAGGGAAGAGGTCAGGAGGGCCAATGTGTGGTTGGAGCTGAGGGATGCTGAGAAATATAAGAAGGGCTTCTACAGGTCTGTCAATCAGAAAAGGCAGGTTAAAGAAAGCGTACCCCCCACTGAACAAGAATGGCGGCCTCATATCAACAGATGAGGAGAAGGCCAAGGTACTCAACAACATTTTTGTCTCAGTCTTCACTGGCAGCCTCTCTCCTCACCCCTCCCCAGTTGATGGACTGCAAGATGGGGACCAGAGGGGTAAAGGCCCTTCCACTGTAAAGGACAAGCAGGTTCGGGACTACCTGAGGAACCTGAACATGTATAAGTCTATGGGACCTGACGATATGCATCCCAGAGTCCTGAGGGAATTGGCTGATGTAGCTGCCAAGCCACACTCCATAATATTTGAAAGTTCATTGCAATCAGGTGAAGTCTCTGGTGACTGGAAGAAGGGAAACATTGTGCCCATTTTTAAAAAGGGTAGAAAGGAGGACCCTGGGGACTATCAACATGTCAGCTTCACCTCTATACCTGGGAAGATCATGGAACAGATCCGCCTAGGACTTAATGTAAGGCAAATGGAGGACAGGGAGGTGATTTGAGACAGCCAGCATGGCTTCACCGAGGGAAAGTCCTGCCTGACCAGCCTTGTGGCTTTCTGTGATGGCGTGACTAGATCAGTTGGCAACAAAAGAGCTACAGAGGTTATTTATCTCAACTTCTGTAAGGCTTTTGACACAGTCCCTCTCAACATCCCTCTCTTTAAGTTGTAGAGATATGGATTTGATGGGTGGACTCTTTGGTGGCAAAGAAATTGGATGAAGAGTTAGAGTGTACCCTCAACAAGTTTGCTGATGACACAAAACTAGGAGGAGTGGAGGATACACCAGAGGGCTGTGCTGCCATTCCGCAGGACCTGGACAGGCTGGAGAGTTGGGCAGAGAGGAACCTGATGAAGTTCAACAAGGGCAAGTGCAGGGTCCTGCACCTGGGGAGGAACAACCCCATGCACTAGTACAGGCTTGGGGTGGACCTGCTGGAGAGCAGCTCTGCGGAGAGGGACCTGGGTGTCCTGGTGGATGACAAGTTGACCATGAGTCAGCAGTGTGCCCTGGCTGCCAAGAAGGCCAGTGGGATCCTGGGGTGCATTAGAAGGAGTGTGGCCAGGAGGTTGAGGGAGGTTCTCCTTCCCCTCTACACTGCCCTAGTGAGGCCTCATCTGGAGTACTGTGTCCAGTTGTGGGCTCCCCAGTTCAAGAAAGATGAAGAGCTACTGGAGAGAGTCCA
>Ga0065711_1008510_pt1 | contig 16864 bp, 8 predicted proteins | sample Hoacrofraction12_FD_59098 | JGI IMG/M metagenome (GOLD analysis project Ga0065711, IMG submission 59098) | Hoatzin crop microbial communities from Cojedes, Venezuela - Epithelial fraction 12 v2 (version 2) | ecosystem: Host-associated > Birds > Digestive system > Esophagus > Crop | place... | reverse complement strand
GAAGTGTTGTTTAAAGAGCGACCAGCACTCATGGACCCCCCTGCCTTCGAGAGCCCTGGCCCACGGGATTCCTCCCAGTAGCTCCTTGAAGAGGGCAAAGTCAGCCCTCCTGAGGTCCAGGGATTTGATCTTGCTTATCGCCCTGCTTCTTCCACGCAGGATCCTGAACTCGACCATTTCATGGTCACTGCAGCCGAGTCTACCTCCAACCTTCACATCCTCCACCAGTCCCTCCTTGTTTGTTAATACAAGGTCCAGCACCGTGCCTTTCCTTGTTGGTTCCTCCACCACTTGCATCAGAAAGTTATCATCGATACTTTCGAAACAAAACATTGTGTTATTCAGAGCTTTTTCTGTATTAATGCTGCTTTTTCTGTTGACCCCCATGAAGTTACTGGAGCTGACTATTCCTATTCAATGTAATGTTTGTACCTGTTCTTCTTAAACACATGCTCTTAATTTTAAACATTTCCTCCTATCTATCTGCCAAGCTCATTTTTTATTCAATTTTTTTTGTCCTTCCAAAGTGCTTGCAGCCCCTTAGCCTCTAACCCCATTTGCATTTAGTAAGAAGCTTGAGGAAAATATCACACCCAATGTAACTCTCCTACTAATGGTGGCATACTGACAATGCTACGTCAGATACAGTTTTCCCTGTCTGCATGGAACTTTCCTCCACCCAAAGTTTTTGTCCAAACTTGTATTTCCATAGTTTGTTTACAAGAGTGTCATGAGAGATGACATCAGTCTTACCAAAGTCAACAACTAGTGCTTTCCACATACCTCTTCCAGACTGTCTGTCATCTAGAACTTTCTATGCCTCAGAGCAGATGAACATACCTGTAAGCAACAATTCTTCTTTTCCGCCCTTATATTTCCTTCATATAAATGTTGTTTACAGAATAAAGGATTATAAGTAGATATTCCAGTACTGAATCATACTGACATCTGTTAAGTCATTTAATGTGCAATTCTTATTTTGCTCTGAAATGTTTTGTTCCTCTTTTGCCCTCCATCACTTTCTCCTCTCTATCTTGCTTGATCCTAGTATAAATAATTATGTTGCCTCACAATTTTACTACATCTTTATGTCCATATTGCTTATACTTAGCCTGGTGTTTCTACTTTGGATAAAAGGATTTCAAGACCTGACACTCAGAGGTCTACACACTTTCAGGATTCAAGAATATCTTCTCATTATCCCAAATCATGCTGGCTTGTACATGTTTTTGACTATATTTACACGTCCAACATGGAAATTCACAGTATGGCTTGAAAATCATAGAATCTTAGAATCATAGAATAATAGAATAGTAAGAGTTGGAAGGCACCTTGAAGACCATCTAGTTCCAACCTCTTTGCCATGGGCAGGGACACCTTCCAATAGACCAGGTTGCTCAAAAACCCATCCAGCCTGGCTTTGAACACTGCCAGGGAGAGGACAGCCACAACCTCTCTAGGCAACCTGTGCCAGTGCCTCACCACCCTCAGAGTAAAGAATTTCTTTCTGACATCTAACCTAAATCTACTCTCTTTCAGTTTGAAGCCATTACCCCTTGTCCTATCAATACATGCCCTCGTAAAATGTGCCTCTCCAGATTCCTTGTAGGCCCCCTTCAGGTACTGGAAAGCTGCAAGAAGGTCTCCCTGGTGCCTCTTTTTCTCCAGACTGAACAGTCCCAACTCTCTCAGCCTTTCCCCATAGGAGAAGTGTTCCAGCCCTCGCATCATTTTTGTGACCCTCCTCTTGACCTTCTCCAACAGGTCCATGTCTTTCCTGCTCTGAGAGCTCCAGAGCTGGGCGCGGGACTCCAGGTATGATCTCACCAGAGCGGAGCAGAGGGACAGAATCACCTCCCTTGACCTACTGGCCACGCTTCTTTTGATGCAGCCCAGGATATGGTTGGCATTCTGGGCTGCGAGCACACACTGGTGGGTCATGTTGAGCTTCTATCAACCAGCACTTCCAAATCCCTTTCATCAGGGCTGCTCTCAAGCCTTTCTCTGCCCAGCTTGTATCTGTGCTTGTCGTGCAAAACGTTGAAAGTAGTCTAACCTGTGATGTTATGTTAGCCAATATGTTCCGGAGACAAGGCATAATTGTCTGACACAATAGTTTTCAGACTGTTCTCTGCTCACATCTTTAGAATATCAAGTAAACACAGAAAGAGATTACATCTCCCATAGTGTTTTTTTTTTCTACATTAACTTTTCTTAATGACTCTGTAATGATTGTATGAAATTACTGTCCTGCAGGTGGTTTAAAGGCAATATCTTTATATCATTTTAATGGTTCAGAACAGATGTGCTTGCTAATCATCTTGCCAGCTAGGTGCTGCTGTGATGTCTGTACATGACAGTGTTTTTGACCATGGTCTACTCTCCACTTCCAATTTACTCTGTGGGAACTTTTTTACTTAAGTATGAGTAGGATCGGGCCCTCTGCTGTTTAAATGGCTTGTGAGAAGCATGGATACTTTGTCACTGACAAAAATTGAACAAGGAGGGAGTAAGTGTCCCTCCCATCATTGGTATCATTAGGATATTGCCTTATTTTGGCAAGACAATAATTTCCAGATTTTAAATGAGGGATAGTATTGTCATTGCAAGGAAGAGATAATGTATAGTTACTTCTTTAATAGTTCTAAATAGTATCAGGAAAAAACAACAGTGGCAGAAATTTGGCGTAATCAAAACAGTTACATGTAAATTATTTACACAACTTACATGTTATTTGGTTCAAACAGGGAAAGGGATTTTCAGTGAACTTTCTGCTACACGTTTTCCCACATGTTGGGGTTCAGCAGCTCCTTAATAATGCCTAAGGGCAGCCGTGACTCTTCCCAGATAATTACAACTTGGCAAGGGATATAGAAATGGAGCTGGGGCTATCACAGTTAGAAAAATAAGAAGCTGAACACCACATGATTTTCTAAGGGAGAGGAAAGAGTCAAATAAGTTTAAAAGACTAGACTTCCAAAACTCACTGATTACATTTTAATTATTTGGTATAAATGTTAAAGGTCTTTTTCCTGAAAAGTCGACATTACAAAATCAGATTTTTTGTAGAAAAATTATGCTACAGAAGCCTGTGCATCAGAGACAGCATTTCAGGGGGCTGAAGTCCATTTTTGGCAGTTCAGTCCAGCCCAGGTCACCTGTTGCCATGCTGCTCTGGCTGCACATCAAAGTGCTGGAGTGGGGAAGAACAGTTCTGGAAGTGGTTGCTCTTCTTCTGTATTCTGCTACTGGCAAAATTTGGAGGGTTGAAATGTTTGGCCTTTATTTCAAAAAAAAGCAACAATGCTTTACAGGATTTACATAAATATTTTATGTGGGAAGTCCAAAGAAAATTTTAAAATATTTTCAGATTTTAAAAGTTAGGTTTGAATTAATGGTAATGTTTCTACTAGACTTAGAGATACATGATATACCATTCATTCAGGTCTAAATGCAAGAGTGTTTTAGCTTACGACGTTGATTCATGTACTGAAGTCAATACTGGAAATATACTAGCCTTCTTTCAGTACTTTTTAATCAACAGTCATTTCCAAGGAATTAATAAATGACAAACACTATCTTATTTAATTTCTGTGACTGTTCAAAAGGAAGCGAACACACAGATACAGTCAAGTCTTCATCACTTCCTAATACCATAATAACAATGATGTTTTTAACTCAGACCAGCCACAGATATTCCAGAAGACTCAAACCAGAAGATGAATTAGACTTGAAAGCTTGGAAAATTCATGTGAATTTGACATTAGACTCACGTGTCTCATCTGTGGACAGGGTACACTTGGTTATTGCTACTGTCACCACTGCTGCTGAGAAGATGCACAGTCCACTACAGCACGTCCATTAAAACAGTGATCTCCAAAACGTGTGTGGGGTGCATACACCCCAGAGGGTGTGCAAGACAAACCACTGTGGTGCAGGAAGATAATATTTTTTATTCCGTTAATAAGTAAAATAGAAGATTTAAAAAATTTTAAAATAGTGTTTATTTCATCTTTATCTCATCCTTTTAAAAATTTCTATTAGTATGTATGATTTATAATGTGCATCATGTATAGTACAGTAGTACATGCATATAATTTATTAATAAATAAAGGTAGATCTATTGAGAGTGCATACTCAAAAGGTTTTTCCTTGATCAAAAAAGTTTGGAAACCACTGTATTGAAGGACTATTATGAATTCCAGCCACAGGAATCTAATGAACGTTCAGTGCACTATTCGTTCAACAAATGAGTTACCGTAAATCCATGCCAGGCCTGTGCCCTGCAGCAGGAAATCTGCTTTTGTAATCTTACTAATTCAGTGCTTATCTCTATGGAAAGAATGAGAAAAGTGAGTTACATGAACATACAAGGGAGTGGTTAGGCTTTGCTCTAAGAGTGGTTTATTGGCCCAACCTTTATATTTTAAACATTTATTCTACCTCAAAACCATCACTCAGGCATGTATGGCCTGGCTCAGCACTTCACCCTCAATGTGAGAGACTTCAAAACCAGAAATATTAGTTTGTCAATGAATATTAAGTCCTGAGGAGCCGTTTCAGCCTAATATAATGACACATGAGTTCTCTTCCTTCGCTCTGCTGCTGTGGGTCCTCCTGGGGACTGACTCAGACACAGAGAGCCTTTGCTCAGAGTGAGGAGTAGAGCTCTCTTGAAGAGATTTGTACGGACATGGGCTATCAGAAAACAACCTTAATTGTGCCTAGCAGTCACTGGTAATAAAGATAATAATATAATTGTCACTGCCCCTTACTGTGCTGTGTCTTTTATAATAAAACGTGATATAGTAAAAGAGAATGAGATAAGAGAAAATCCTTTGCTAACATAAGTAGGTATAACCCAGGGTAGGGCAGAGGAAGTATTAAGAAAGGTTGATGGAAGGAAAAAGGCTGAACTGATTCATTACTTAGTACTCAGAAGATGTTTAAACTCTGTTTTCCATATGCAACATACACAGACTTTGAAGATTTGTATTCCCCTGCCTGAAAGACTGTGATTTCTCTTCCACTGCTCCATCTGTACTTCCCTTCACTACTGTCTCGGCAGTTAGGAACAAGCACTATAGCTGCAGGTTCTGACCTTGATGACTACACCAAGATATGCAGGAAAAGAATTGTTAAGCTTAGGAGCCTTGTTTGATCTCAGGCTTCGATGATTTAAAGATGACATCTAATCTCACTCCTGTCATATGAGGACTCTAAGGGTTTCCAAACAGACTGAGACACCCAGATTTGTCACTCACATGAGCTTAGGCTGTATTATGCAGCTTTTTTGACCACCATCTATTTGCTAAGTCCTTTAGAGATCCTACTAAAACTACAGAAATGCAATGTCCTCTTTCAATCTTTGACATCAGAAAGCTGAAGGACAAGCATTAAACTTTGACATCTACCTGACTTGTTAGTCTTTTGTTCACTTTCAGGAAATCTATTCCTTGGAAAATTGTTATTCTAGCTATTGCTTTTGGTAAAGGAGCTTTGAAAGTGGAATACATTTCAATGAACTTTGTAAACTCTTTAAATTTCTGTTTTTTTTCAGGTATTCTGAATGAGAGATTGTGCATCTACCACAGGATACCAGACAACACCCTTCTTCAATTAGCCTGAATAAAAAGATATTGCTCACAGACTAAACAGCTCCTCGAAAGCAGAAAAAAAAACCCTAAAATGCAATAATTCTAAACTCAGCACTGTGAAGTTAAGAGACATAACTATTGTGATGAACTTAAGCAGAGGAAAGGTGTTTAATGAAGTGGGATGTATGTGTGGGAGGGGATTAATTGTAAGTTCAGCATTTGGCTTTAACTAAAGAAGTAGGTTTTGAAGATTGTTTTTTGTCAGAACTTCATACAAAAGAATTCTTATCACAGATTTATATTCATAGTGGATGAGTTGATTTAAATTCTCAGTCTGGAAATGTCACTGAAAAATAGATTAATCTAACACCACAATATAGTGCTATCAATCTGATCAGGAAGGAGGACACAAGAAATTGTTAATCAGAGAATCCTAGAATTATTTATGTTGGAAAAGACTTTTAAGATCATCGAGTCCAGCCGTAAACCTAACACTGCCAAGTCCACCACTAAACCATGTCCCTAAGTGCCACATCTACAAGTCTTTTAAATACCTCCAGGGATGATGACTCCACCACTTCCCTGGGCAGCCTGTTCCAATGCCTGATAACCCTTTCGGTGAAGAAAGTTTTCCTAATATGCAGTCTAAACCTCGCCTGAAGCAACTTGAGGCCATTTCCTCCCATCCTATTGCTTGTTACTTGGGAAAAGAGACTGACATCCCCCTCACTACAACCTCCTTCCAGGTAGCTATAGAGGGCAATAAGGTCTCCCCTCAGCCTCCTTTTCCTCAGACTAAACATCTCAGTTCTGTCAGCCATTCCTCATAAGGCTTGCACTCTAGAAACTTCACCAGCTTTGTTGCTCTTTGCTCCAGCACCTCAATGTCCTTCTCGTACTGAGGGGCCCAAAACTGAACACAGTATTTGAGATGCAGCCTCAGCAGTGCCAAGTACAGGGGGATGATCACTTCCCTAGTCCCATTGGCCACACTATTCCTGATACAAGCCAGGATGCCATTGGCCTTCTTGGTCACCTGGCCACGCTACCGGCTCATGTTCAGCCAGCTGTTGACCAGCACCCCCAGGTCCTTTTCTGCCAGGCAGCTTTCCAGCCACTCTTCCCCAAGCCTGTAGCATTGCATGGGGTTGTTGTGACCCAAGAGCAGGATGTGGCACTTTGCCTTGTTGAATCTCACACATTTGGCCTCAGCCCATTGACCCAGCCTGTCCAGATCCCTCTGTAGAACCTTTCTACCCTCAAGTAGATCAACACTCCCACCCAGCCAGGTGTCATCTACAAACTTAATGAGGGTGCACTCGATCCCTTCATCCAGATCTTTGATGAAGATATTAAACAGAACTGGCCCCAAATTTCAAATGTTGAGGTTCATAACATCTATTGGTTTGTCTGTAGGAGAAAGGAGAGAAATGAAAAGAAGAAGGAAAAAGACGGAGGAAAAGAGAAGAGAATTGAGAGCATGTGGAGAGGGAAACAGGAAAAGAGGAGAATGAAAGTATCACAGTGGGGGGGGGGAAGTGTGAATGTAAGCAAAAAATTAAAAGAACAAAATCAGCTTAAGTACTGGGAAGAAACAGAAAAGACCAAAGGAAGTTGTCTATGCTAGAAAAGGATGCAGTTTGACAAAAAGCAGAAGTCATCAGATAATATGAGCAGCCATATGAGGTGGAAAAGCTATATATCTAACCAAATCTTTGCACAAGAATGTCAGCAAAGGTACTCTCGTTTAAACAAAACGGATGTGGTTGGCAGATAGGCTAGGCATTGGTGCTCTGCATAGCCTGGTACAACAGGAAAAGTCTGTGAAGTGCATCTTGCTGAAAGAAGGAGCTGGCTTGTGTGGTGCTGGTGAGGTGAACCTCCTGAGACACCTGCTCAGTTCCCAGGGCTTGCAGGCAGCCAGCTGGCAAGAGTCATTAAGAATAGCAGATTTTTTTCATTTCAGATGAAAGATTGTGACTCTTTGTGGTGAGGAATGAGTCTGGTGACCACATCACCTCCAGGTTCGATCATCACAAAGTTTGCTGTGAGACATTCCCTAGACAGCTCCTGCTGCTGCAGAGCACAGCTGCCCACAACTGAGCTACTTTTCCACATTGGCAAAAAACATCTTTGTGAGAGTACTGGTTAAGCTACACTTGGTCCTTTGCCTCCCCTGACAGTCTAAAAGACACCCAAGAGGATGGAGAACATGGGAGCTTTACACAGGAAACAGTTTTGAAAGGCAAGGATAAAACAGACAAATTTTTGCAACAAAAGTCCTTTCCCATCTCATGTCATGCTATCTGTGCAACCTATCTCATGTCATAGACTAGAGAACAGAATGGGCCTTATTTTGCTTTAGAATAGCTGAATTTACTGTACTCCATCAGTTGACAATTGACTTTGCACCTCCCTCAGCTTACTCCTTGCATGGCACTGATAGAGGTAATGCACAGCACACGAGTTTTATGTGGACCTAAGCTGGAAAAGACACCCTAAATTCTTTGTATTAGACTTACCATGCCGTTGCAGGGACCTATAATGACAAAAGCAGGAACAGAACTCGTGCTAGAGCCCCTACATCTGTATTCAGATGAGAATGCCACATATAATGTGACAAAATAGATAACAGTTATGTCTTTTTTCAGCAGAGAATTAAACTGACCCATGGTATTCACTTATTTCCTTGGGAGCTTTCCTAGAACTCAACCTCAATCTCAGCGATCTGTTACTTGTGCATTTTATATTGTCTGCACTGAGGACCTTAATTCTGTTCCAATGTCATATTGAAGCTATTCTACACTACTTAAGGTATAGTTTCTGCTTTATGATGATAGTATTTCAGTCATTCTGGGAAAGGCTAGTTGTATAATTATAAATGATTGAAGGGTAAACAAAACATTGATTCAGAAAATATTTTTGAAGTAAATTTTGTCCCCCAGAACTACTTCAATTTCTACCTTATAGTTTGCTTCATGAATCACAAGGTAAAGTGGTTAGAAAATACAACATATTTCCCAAAGATATAGGCAAAAATAGACTAAATACTAGTAAAAAGTCAACCGAAAACAGCAGGATCTTTAAAATCACAACCACACTTGACTGAACAGTTACAAGCATCATTTTAGTCACCCTAAAGCTTCTTGTTTCAAAGCAGCAAAATAGATGTATTGACAGTTGCACAGGAATGAACTTTAAAGATACATAAAGGCAGCAGAGGTCAACCGAACTCTGAATAAATGTTAAAGTGCCAGAGGCTCATGAGGAAGTGCAAGAAATTCATGCGTTGCTGCTGTCCCTGAGACCAAGAGAAAGAATTAACAGTACTCCAGAAGCAGTGCCCTGAAGTCAGAGCAAAGGGATTCCAAGCACTGTCTTGTCCCAGGAAAGGAAGAAGAGAGGTCAGTGTTGCCCAGCTTCACCAGTACTGCCCCAACGGGAACCTCTGCAAAATCTTAGCTAGAAAGAGAGTCTACAAAATGTCTTCAGATCCTGCCAGCCAGTCTTTTTCCAACAAAAGAGGGAAGGACTCTGTTTTTACCCTTGTTTCCTCATCTGTATTTGCAATTATTTGTGCCTGTACGCAAAAGTAAGAAGTGCATGTATATATATATGAAAATATATATAAGAATCTGGAGCACTGATTTTGCCTTTAAAGCTTTCTGAGAGATGAGAACCAAGCTGAGAGTTTCCACCTGTTTTTCTGCAGATGTCCCCCATGGAAGTTTTCAGAAACAGGTCTCAGGACTGTTACAAATATTTACCTATTGCCACAAAACTTAGTTTTCTCAGTGAGTTCAGTAACAGACAGGCTTCAGGGCATAAGCCTGGTGTTTTGGTTTGGTCTGGATAAATGCCAGGTGCCCATCAAAACTGCTCTATCTCTCCCCTCCTCAACTGGACAGGGGAGAGGAAATAGGATGAAAGGCTCATCCAGGATAAGGACAGGGAGAGATCACTCAGCAATTACTGTCACGGACAAAACAGACTGAGCTTGGGGAGAAAAGGGAGTTTAATTTATCATTAATCAAATCAGAGTGGGATAATGAGAAATAAAACCAGATCTTAAAACACCTTCCCCCCACCCCTCCCTTCTTCCCAGGCTCAACTTCACTCCCGTTTCTCTACCTCTCCCCCACCCCCTGAGCGGCGCAGGGGGACCGGGAATGGGGATTACGGTCAGTTCATCACACGTTGTCTCTGCTGTTCCACCCTCCTCAGGGGGGAGGACTTCTCACACTCTTTGCCTGCTCCAGCTCCTCTCACAGAAGACAGTTCTACACAAACTTCTCCAATGTGAGTCCTTCCCACAGGCTGCAGCTCTCCACGAACTGCCCCAGCGTGGATCCCTTCCAAGGGGTGCAGCCCTTCAGGAACAGGCTGCTCCATCGTGGGTCCCCCACGGGGTCACAAGCCCTGCCAGCAAACCTGCTCCGGCATGGGCTCCTCTCTGCAGGGGTCCGCAGGTCCTGGCAGGACCCTGCTCCAGCACAGGCTCCCCACAGGGTCACAGTTTCCTTCAGGCATCCACCTGTTCTGGTGTGGGTCCCTTCCACGGGCTGCAGGTGGAGATCTGCTCCACCGTGGACCTCCATGGGCTGCAGGGGGACAACCTGCCTCACCATGGTCTTTTATCACAAGCTGCAAGGGAAGACTCTGCTCCAGCATCTCAAGCACCTCTTCCCCCCTCCTTCTTCACTGACCTTGGTGTCTGCAGAGTTGTTTCACATTGTCTCACTCCTCTCTAGTCACTGCCATTCCACTGCAGTTTTTTTCTTCCCTTTCTTAAACATGTTGTCACAGAGGTGCTACCACCATCGCTGATTGGCTTGGCCTTGGCCAGCGGCAAGTACGTCTTAGAGCCAGCTGGCATTGGCTTTAAGAGATATGGGGGAAGCTTCTCGCAGCTTCTCACAGAAGCCACTCCTATAGTCCCCATGCCACCAAAACCTTACCACGCAAACCCATAACACCCGGGCAGCATTTTTGTATGAGTTCAGAGGAATTTGTCTGGAAGCTGAGCTGTGCTTCTAGAGCTTGTTTTGCACCCATCCCTTATGCTCTCCAGCAGTAAAAGCAGCCCCGTGTTTTTCAGTACCCTCTCAGGAAAGAGCGGCTGCTGCGGTGGCAGCTGGCCTGGGAGCGGGTGCACAGCACGCCTGCACACCGCGTCTCCCTCCTTCCACAGACACACTTCAACACGTGGCACATGGGATGGCACAGGCCACCTTCTGACTTGACAGCTACACTCCTGAATGACATTTACTTGAGGAGCGGATCTGGCAAGTGAGAGATTGAAGTGGTAGATCTTTTTCTCAGCCTGTTGCACATAATATTATATTTTCACTTGCTCTGAAGTTACCCATATATTTCTTCCTTAGATAAAGCTACAAAGCCAGATGGTACAAATAAAATTCATAACAAGACTGTCCAGCCTTGTGAGAAGAGATCATACCCTAACATTAGGAACTACTAACTCTAAGTAAATGCATGGGGCCGCAGAAAAAGAGATGGGTGCCTGGAGGGAACAAGGTCAGTGCAACACCCAAGGTGGGGAGTTTCCACACAGCAAACAAAAGCCTCTTGGCATGTAAGACAGTCTCACTGAGCATGCTGAATGGCAGCATCAAAGTGTGTCTGCTGTGCAACTGCGAAGTGTGACCACAACACGCATAAGAAGGCTTATCGTATGTCTGCGCTGCAGCTGAAGGCGTGGCTGTAGCACGAGAACAGCGCCGCCACGCTAACAGCACAGATAACAGCGGTGCAAATGCTGTGGCACCACTTTCAGGACGGGTTCAGAGAACTTACATCTGTATACTTTTTGCTAGCTTCCACTGAAGTCTGTGTGGCATGACGCTGTTGTATTTCATACACGTACTAACTAGACTGCGAATGGCTGGGACGCCTTCTTACGCTGCACTTGCAAATCCCAGTTGCACAGTGCATATATATCTTAATGTAGCCACGAATTATGCTCAGTTGCACATCCTTCCTGCAGTTTTGACTATTCATTACGACGCTTACTTTTTTCTAATAAAGTATTAACACTGCACTTTACACATTTAATACATTTTAAAAGCTGTAACTCTTCTGTAGTTTATAGTCATCATTGCTTACAAAGCTTAGTTTAACAAAGACTAGTTTGATATGTCAGGTTTCAAATCCTAAAAATGGTTGTTACTACTAATAATTGTTATTATAAGTTATTTTTTCTTTTTCTTTATCTTCTGTATTACTCATCAGATTTGTGATAAAGTCACCTGAGAAGGCAATATTGAAAGGATACATAGCAAAAGTCTGGGCTTAAGGACAGATTTGTGTGTTAAAAATACATACATGAAGTAAAAGCAAGAGGAAATATCTTTGGCAAGCGCTCCAGTTTGGGATGTGCAGATTACTGTGACTTAGATTGTATCACAGGGAAAAGGCTGTTATGAAACACTAGCTTCTACATTTAATCTCACTGTGTGTTCCCTGCTGTGCTAATGAGAGCCTTCAGCCTGTGTGCCTGTCTTTAATTCAATTTCCATTAAGTCACTGCAGTTCATCTTACAGTCCTACAGCACTTGAGAAATCTGTGAAAGTGTTCATTTAGGTTTGAAAATGCCATAATTTCTCAGCCAGAGCCTTTTTAAGAAGAAATAGTCTTTTTATTTCTCTGAACATTTAGTTAGCCAACCATAATTTGACTTCAGATGCCTTGCAACTACCAACAGCTGAACAAGAGCAGATAAATACTTCTTCGGGTGTTGTCAATAACAGCAGAGTGGGTGAAGGGTGGCTGGAAAGTTAATTGGAAACCATTCTCCTCTTCTGAGTTAGTTTGTTGTTGTCTAGTTACACTGTTCTTCATTCTTCAATACCAATGTTCTACTGCTGAAAATACTCCTCAGCTGACTGACCTGTGGGGAACAGTTCTTTTCTGGGCATTTGGCAGAATTTAGCATTCAGTTTGATGCAGAAAAAAATTTAGGAAATTTCTTAATTTAAGCATGCCCAAAATAGTTGTTACATCATAGTGATGTGAAGAGCCTCCTCTGAGCTGTACAAATATCCTCGCACCCAGAACGAAACATGCTACATGTGAATTTTATACTGTGCAGCTCAGAAAGAGACTCCTACCACTATAGGAAGGGCAGATCTCAGGCATGTGTAGAAGTGATACCTTGGGCCATTGTTTCCCTGATCCTCCAGACAATTGCACATGAGGGTGTGAATGCTTTAGTAGGCAGCAAGCTTCACTTCTGTGTTGTAAAATGAAACACTTTTGATGAAACAAATTTTTTAAATGAGGTAACATAATTGGAGCTGAATAATCCAAGATTGTATTTCAGATCAAGAAGTTAAGGAAAGCTGCACATATGTCAGCAATTGGAAGAGAACTGGAAATTATGACATTTTCAAATCAAAATCAAGGCTACATTTGGAAATATAAGATTAATAAAATTTGTTTCTACTTCAATGTGTAAACATATCTGAGGCTTGCAGAGCTTCTTCAGCCCTTAGTGTGCTCCAGAGATACTACTTCTCAAGGCTATCTTTATGAGAAGATAGAATTTAAGCGTCTTTGTTATTCGTGCTGTTTGCACTTCTTGCATTTTTCATTCTTATGACACATCTTTCCCTCAAATCATCATATCCAGCTGTGTGTACTTGAATCATGAGATGTTATAGGCTAGTCTAAAGAGCTGACGGTTTCACATGATGAATGTCTATCAATTTGAGATGAGTTACACATTCAGTAGTTTCTATCCTTGTTTTAGAGGGTTGTTACTGTCCCTTGGCAGATACCAAGTTTAGCAAAATTTCTGCTTTTCACTGACACTTGAGGAATATTGCCTTAGTGTTCACTGCTTCTTTATGCAGACTGAGGAAGTGGAAGGAGAATTCAGTGTGAAGGATTCGCACTGGAAAAGGACGGGCTGTTGACTTGTGAAAATGCTAAACAAAAATATCTTTATTAAAATACAAGAATCTAATTTATAAGTTCTTCCTAGTGAAAAAAATTATGGAATATCAGTTTATTTATACAATAAATTAAACCAATAATAAACAGAAATACTTGCCAGCCATCTAGGGCCTAAGGCAACACTCCTTTAAGCATTTCAGTGGATCACAAGAGATATATTCTCATATAACTAATGCTCTGATGACGCATTAATGGGTATGTTGTAAACATCTACAGAGAGCTCACAGATAAAAGAGGTAGCTTTAAAGACATATAGAAACACAAAAGCTACAAACAGAAGTTTTGCTTGGCATATTAGGACAGTTTTTCATACTTAATATAGGGTCATAAATATTTCTTGAAGTCTCTAGCAAGTGAAATCTGTTTGATAAATTTGTAAATAGATAAAACTCGAGACCACTATGCTATTCCATTAACATTAGGGGAAAGGTCACCAGCATGCACCAGGTAAAGTGTAAGAGAGATCACAAAAAAATGGCAGTGCAATGTGAACATTTATAAGGAATTATAAGTATAGTTAATACTACCTCAGAATGTAATGGGCTATACCATGGGGCTGTAGCTGGATTATATCTGTACCAGTGCTGTTAGAGGCTAAATTCTGTTGGAGGTTTTGAGTGTTTTTATTGATAAATGTAAACTTTTTCCCTCTGCAAAGCCTGGTATTAGAGGAATGAATTGTAGCATTATGTATTTAATATTAATGGTTTTAATGTAAAATAGAATTAGAAATAGTTTCCCCTTCAGACAACATTGAAGAGTCACAAAGATGCTATAAAATGGGAAAAGCATCAGATATTAACCCAGGTATTACCATAGAACAGTTCTCCTTAAATGTGGTTTTCCAGCGTGTATTTTAGGTATACCAGTTTACCATGAAATCAGCCTTATTCAGATGTAGACTGGACAATCTCAACAGCCAAATGAAAACAGAATTCACATGCAAGAGCAGCACAAAGGAGGGTGGTTGTGCTGTGAGTGTACAGAACAGATGATGTCAGTTATTTTCTTTTCATACTATGTTTGATAAGTAATTACTACTATGAAATTTTAATAGTAATAATATTATTATCATTATCATGATTTAACATATTATTTCTTTTTAATTTTTAGTTTGAAATGCTTTAATTTCTTTTCCTACCTCCAGTGCCCATTGCAAGCACTCTTTCCACAGGATGTCCTCTTTAGCAGCGGTGAGATTGTCTTCATACTCTGCATTTTCAAAACTCTCTCTAAAAATATTTCTTCTAGATATCCAAATTTCTTATAAATTGTTTGACAAATTTATAATGGAAATTAATGTGAAAATTCCACATGCTTTCCTGGGACTAAATTCAATTTTTTTTATGGCTGTGTGGCGAAGGAGAGAGAGTAAAACTGGAAGAATTGTGAGTGTTCTACGGAAGCGTACATGGAACATATTTACTGTGTGAACATGTTGGGTAGCTGTAATAGTTCAGGATTTTTTTAGCTTGGGAATTATATCTGGGCATAATTTTCAAAGGGAAAACACTAAATTAGTCCTTTCAAGTCTTCTGACACATGTATTTCCCTCCATCACCTCAATATTATTCTATATTAAAATCTAATATGGAATTAAAATTAAAGCAGCAGGAAAATGTTGTTTTAAAACAAGTACATAAATCCAAGGTCAGTCTGGTTAGGGAAAGGAATGTTTTCCAGAGGAAAGGATGTGTCCTAATCTCACTAAACTCCATACAAATCTAATCCAGACACTAATAGTCTGCTTGGTTACAGCTGCCTTTGTTTGCTGAATTAGGCCAGCTGGGCTACATCTAGATAGAAAGAATCTACCCACACAGATCCCATTGTGAGACTGAGATCTTTGTGGTAATAGAGATTGCGAAGATATGCAACTATCGCAGCACTAGCATTAGTTGCCTGCTCAGCCAAAATAACGTGTCTAGGCACAGGCACCGTATTTCTAGGCAGATGTGAATAAATCCAAGGCCAAAAAATTAATTTATGAGGAATGACTGATCAAATTAGATGTCAGATTAGAGATGAAGGGCTACTGTGCTGCTTTTCAGATGAGAGGGCGCTAACTTTTCAGGCAGAGATAATCTTTTCTTCGAAGCCCACTATGGATGAAACAAGTTTAGTTTTACTTTTGGAGGGATCCATAAAATTCTGTTACATCATGTTGTCAAAATGTTGTCTAGAGCCACATCTTACCACAGTCACAGCTTAGCCATAGGCCTAATTACCCATTCAACTATTCTCCACAACCTTTTTCTGGAGCCATTCTGGGGTCTTTCATCTGCAACCAGCAGTGGGTATAAAGACATCAGAACTGTCCTCTATAGATTGAAAACAGTAGGAATTCAGCTAATATATTTCTTATAAATGGCAAGTAAATTCATTTTTTAAAGCTTAAATTAAACAAAAGATTCAATATAAATCACCTTTATCTTTGAGAAAGAGTATGAGAGGTAAGAGTTAAGGAAAAAAAGCAAACACAAGTGATGAGATTTTCCCTTCCACCCGTTCAACATCTATGAATATTTTATTGAATTCTGTAAGGCATAAGGGAAGATTCCTTTTTTATTCTAAGGAAGGGAATTTTCAATGGGATTTTATATATTTATTCTATGAGCAGCACTTATTACAACTGCTTTATTTTCTAATAACATTTGTTAAAGGCTAAAAAACAAGGTCCTCTTTACATTATAGTGAAGGTGACTATTCAGGGACTTACAGCTGCCTTACTGTTGAGGTACCTGGTCTGAAAGGGTCATATCTTTGCCAGTATAAATATCTTTTGCTAGTGTTTGTTCCAGTGAAATCAAAAGAAGACGTTAGATAACTCTAGCTGAGGACTTCATGAAGAATTGTGTAGATTCTTGGAACCTGCACAATTCAAAGAGGCACAGTGGACTCCAGGCCCTGACATTATTGTTCTCTTAACTGGTATGTTAAGTTTTTAGAGCTATGCTGAGAGCACACATTTTTTTCTTTTCTTTTTTTTTTTTATTTTTTTTGAACCATCTGTATTCAGAACCCCTCTAGGAAACAATTTAAAGCTTGTAGTTTCGATCGTGTTGTTTATTTCCTTGAAACAACTGTTTGTTCTTACACTAAATTCAACAAAGGCTCATGAGTCACTAACTTTGAAATTGATTGGGCTTTCTGGAGCAAGCCCCCTGTGTATTTCTTCATTTGCTGAAAGGACACAGGCTCACAAGATTTTCAGTGCTTCTGGTAGCCCAGGGGAGAGCTCTTTAATTGGTGAGTGTACCAAAAAAAAAAAAAAAAAGGAAAGATTTCCCTT
>Ga0065711_1040549_pt1 | contig 16865 bp, 14 predicted proteins | sample Hoacrofraction12_FD_59098 | JGI IMG/M metagenome (GOLD analysis project Ga0065711, IMG submission 59098) | Hoatzin crop microbial communities from Cojedes, Venezuela - Epithelial fraction 12 v2 (version 2) | ecosystem: Host-associated > Birds > Digestive system > Esophagus > Crop | place... | reverse complement strand
GGTTTCAGGCGTGTGATGGCAGTTTGCTGTCTTTTTTTTTTTTTTTTTTTGTTTGAGCTGTAGCAGCAGACTTGTATGCTGCGCCTGAACACAATCCCTGCATGCATTCCCTCCCTCTCTGTTTCTCTTGGCTCTTGTTAAACTCTCCGGCTTGTCTTGTGGGACCTTTCCAATGAGAGAGCGAGCGAGAGAGAAAGGAACACCGCTGATTTCTCCACAGCGCAAATTGAGCATGAAATGGGCAGTGTGGAAACGGCTAACGGGGCTATGGAGGCAGCTCTTGAATGCTGTTCGTAGGCACGTTCATCTGAAGAAGCAGCGGCACCAGGAAGAGAGCGGAGCGAGCGAACCGAATGTGGGGAGTTTGATTTGATTTTGCTAGCCTGGAGTTCTTGCATTTCGGAGCTGATGCCTGGAAGGTTTTTTCAATTAGCTGCTGGGAAGCTACGGAGAGACCTGGAACTGTTAGGCCTTGGCTAGGGATCCCATCTATGGAAAGAATAAATCATTGTAGCAGGGGTAAGTAGTACACAGCCTTTCAGAGATCCTCTGTACTTGAGATAAGATCCTTTTTGTTTGCTGGCACAATATAAGAATAATGCTAAAATAAAAACAGCTGGAAGAATGCCTTAAGGATGGCACCAAATGCTAATGTGACAATGAAGAATGAATCCGATTACAAATTAACAGGCAGTGTTTTCCTTGCAGAGTGATCAGATGTAGTTTGAAGGGGGAGTTTGTTGCATTTTAGTGTAGACTGTCTTGTGTTACAGATTTTAGAGCTCAGGATAATGCAAACTGTGGCTCTCCTTCCAGAGATTAACCTGTGGCCTTTGGAAAGATTTGTTGCACTGAGGAAGTCAGTCTGAAAGCCATATTAATGAGGTAGAAGGGATTAACTGGGAGTGGGGCTGGGGAACATCCCAGTAGTGGTTTCTAACCTCAGCTGGAGTCAGTGGCTGTTCAGATACATATTTTTAAACTTCTAGTGCATCTTCTGCTGATTAGAGAGATGAGGGGCCAGTAAAAAAAGGAGTGTATTGCATTTTGTGGTGCTAGATGTGTTCCAAACTGTTGCTAATAATGCCTAGAACGCTTCCTTTGTTACGAGGGTAGGTTTAGCAAAGGTTGCTTTTTAAAACTGGAAGGTTTTATAATTTATTTCCTTTTCTTTGATCTTTCATGCATCTTTCTTTAAAAATAGTCCTTGGAATATAAAGTAACATCTATTGATAATGTGAATGCGTATGCACTCTGAACTTTTATCTGGGTAATTTTGTAAACCCTTATTACGTGTTTCTTTTTGATTCAGAGTGTATGTATCTGAAACACAGGTTTGGATAAATCTTGAATCAGGTGCAGAGACACAGAATACTCAGATATCATACTGACAGGAATCATTCTCAAATGTACAGTAGACAGATAAGTTTTACAAGATTGCACGCATTTTTTGTTCCTAGCCAGTAAATTATTAACTGGACAAAATCAGCATCTGGGCTATCTAGGAATGACTTTGTCCACGTGCCTACCTCTGGAATTCCTGCCACAGGCAGCTTAGTCCTGTTCCCAGCTCTCAGTAAATGGTGCAAGTGGGTGCAAAGCATCTACAAGAGCCCTGCAACAGAATGATGAGAATTGCCATTGCTCCTTCGTTTGGAAATTGTAAGTCACTGGAAGCTGTTAGGACGTGTCATAGCTTCTCCCTTTGTGCTGGCTCAGCTCTCCTTGCCTTTTGTGTAGGAGAGCTGGACTTCAACCACTTCCTATTTCCTGCCGATCTCTGCTCCTTGCTTTTCACATGGCCCACTAAACCTTTTATCCCTTGCACCCAGATTTGCATCTGTGAATAAAGGGAATCTCTTTACATACTTTTTTTTTTACTCCGTTAGTTGCGTCAGGCTGAGTGACACCTTTCATCTGAGTTTTTGCTTAGTGTGGCAAGTAAGAGCTGGGGATACAGTGCTTGAGTTACTCAAAAATCTGAGCTTAATATTTGCCATAAATCAAAGAAACTGAGAGCTTTTTTGTGTTTTATTTATGTGTTTGTGTTTGGCTCAGCAGTCAGAGTAGGGGAAGGAAGACTGTTTGGACTAGCTGCTTTCGAAATACTCCACAGTTCGCATGGCAGTGCTTCTCGCACACAAAATTCAGCAGCTGTGAGATTTAAATTAATTATTTGGAATCTATTTGTTTGACTTGTGGCTTTCTTCTTATGCTGATTCCTTACAACACAGTTCTGTGAGTAGCCGGGTTTTCCCTTGCTTTCTTTTTTACCTTTCACATTTTAAAAGCTAGGAATTTGTAGGGAATAACTGGACATGCTATGGAGATCTACGGGAGAAACTCCTCAGGAGTACTGGCAGCTTAAAAAGAGTCAAGTCTCAGAAGTTTGAAACAGAACGAGAAGGTCAGAATCCTCAGCCAGCTCCAGAAATGCTGTTGGCATGATGCAGTCTGCAAGGCACTTTCCGTAAAGACGCTTGAATGTGTGTTCAGACTCTTCTCTGTCAAAAGCAAATCAAAACCCTCTGCTTGGGGCCTGGTTTCTTGTACCTGGAGGTATCTATGCCAGGAATTGCTGCAAAGTTTCTAATTACATTTTGTCAGCAGTGTAATATTAATGGGAACCTATATGCTTAAACACATCCTTCCAATTGTTTTTATTAAGGAATTGTTTCATTTATGTGATATTATTTTACGGAGAATGAAGTTGAAAGAGAGAACTTGTGTACCTCCGTATTATTTTAATTTCCTTTTTTCCTGCCCTACACTTACTGCTTCCTTTCCTTTCCTTGTGAGCCCTGAGGTCTGTAGAGCAAGCCGCGTGGGGGACACAGGCAGTGCCCTGATCATTGCTTTCCTCCAGCCAGGGTGGCCAGGTCTGCTTGGTCGGGGTGTCAGTCCTCCAGCATGCTCTGTGAAAGTACTGAGGCTGTGGAGCGAGACGTGACACATCCTCCTGTGCCTGTCAGCGTGGAACGCTCTGTTTTCTCCGACCAACAAAACAATCATTTAATCAACAACATGCCCTAACGGAGGCTCTGTAGTTACTGAAGCCAGATGGGTTCATGTCTCTGAGGCTGGGCTCACCCCTACGAGCTTTCTTTGGGATAGCTGTGGTTTTGGTTTCCATCGTAGGTGTGCTAGCAAAACTGTCTTTTGCCCCTGTGTTTTATCCCACGGTATGTCTCTTGGTGGTCAGAAAGGATAGATGGAGTTAGTTACAGATTCTTTCCATTTATCTTCTAGTCCTTCAATCCCTGAGGCACATGTCCGTGCAGCAGAGTACGTGGCCGTTGACTCCTGTGCTTCAGGGCTGCTGTAGCCCTGGAGCCTGGTTAGCGTGGTGTTGGGTATGGCCTAGTAAGCTCGCCTGAGGAGGAGTTTGCAGAAGGAACGTGATTGCCTGCACCCGTCCATGCTCTGATTTACGCTCTGGCAGTGATTCCCCAGCTGTGGTCACAGTTACCGAATGCAGGGACTTTCCATCTTGGCACCATGTGTAACTTATTACCCGTTGTATGACTGGCAAAAGTACAGCCACCGTGTGTCCGTGGCAAACGTTTGTTTGAGAGCCACTTCTTAGTGTGATGTTTCCCTGGTGTCTTCTGAAACCCCAGGGACTGGAAGTAGTTTCCCCCGTGAGAAAAGGAGGAGAAAATGAGGTCATCATGGAAGCAAAAAACCATGCAGGAAAGAAATGTGTGAAGCAAATCTGGTAGTAGTTCTGTATTTCTCCCACGTCTTCCTAGATGTCATTACAAGTGGGATGGATTCTGCTTCTTACGAAGGAGCCAGAAAACGCAGGTTTCGCCCAACTAAGGTGAAAAGCAGCTTTCAGCCTAGTGGCTTTAATCTAAGTTCTCTCATAACAATGTTTTGGTCTCATTTATCTTATGGCCATTATTTCTGTAGCCTGGAGTGCGTGGAGTGAGGAAGTTTCTTAACGCTCTGTTCATGTAGAGCTTTAAAGGCAAAAGACAAAGCCACTGCATTCCAACCAGAAAAGCCACAGGTGGCAAATCCGGCTTACGGGGCGTTCCAGGATGTTGTGTCCTCTTTGCCAATCATCCAGTGCCCGAGGCACTGCTCTGCATGCAGCCGCGTGGCGGGGGCGTTCGTTAGTTTGTTTTTAATAACATCAGATATTTTAACTTCATGAAAACATTCTGTTTTCAGACCCTAAGAAGTTGGTTTTGCCTAATGGAGTCCCTAATGGCTGCATCTAAGAAGTTGTTATGAATATTTCATTGCTTATGAAGATTGACCTTATTTAGAGGAAATAAAAGGGTGAGACCCCATGAGAAAGCATTTGCAACTTAATACAGGAAAATCTGGGAAAAGTATCTCTGATACAGCTCTCTGAGATTTTTGGTCTCAACAAGCTCAGGCATCAAACACACTTGACTTAAGAATTAAAACAAACTCCAGCAGCATAGGCATAAGCTGCCTGCGTTGGCAGCTCAACCTGGAATCAGGGGTTGAAAGTGAGATCCTTCCAAGTCGCGCATTTCTGGCTGCAGTAAGAGTCGGACTCTGTCAGGGTTACTCCTGAGTTCATCTTCGGAGAGGCACGGACTAGATCCCGCTGTGCGTCGTGTCGGAGAGCGGCGTCACCGTAGCAGCCGAGCGTGGACAGGGTGGCGTGGCGAGGACCCACCTCTCCAGAACTGCGTGTGAGATCGGAAAGGGTAGAAGTCACGAGGAATTGCCTCCCGTCTCCTCTTGCTGTGTGCAACAGAAATGTGGCAGTGGGCAAGTGTTACGCCTGCTTTCACATTTATTTTGTATTTCTGGCTTAGTTGATTAATATTGACCTGATATGCCTTATCCTTTACTGTTTGTCTAAATGACTGCCTTTAATACTGAGTGGAACTGTCCTGCATCAGTCACAGTGGTAAACTTCAAAAACATCAGGTCAGAAGCTGCTGTATTTCCAGTGGAGTCTTCCCTGGCAAGAAGTCTTCTGAGCACCCCGTCCCCTGTGCAGATCCTTCCTGACAAGGGCCTGCTTCTGGACCTGCATACACGGAAACGCTTGGTGAGCTGCATGTTGTAACCAAAGGTGGTGTTCATCACTGATAAAACAAAACCATCGTTCTCAGCTGGAGTAACGTAATGGAAATCAGCACCCGTCAGACCGACGCCAGTGACTGGAGTCAGTGCTAAAAGGTGTTGCTGAATTTCAGTCTGAAGCTGGCTGCTGCTTGCGGGTAGGTGCCGTGTGTTTTCGTGTCCACCGTCTGTCGGGGGTCTGCCTCTGCTTTGCCTGAGCAAGGGCAGCTGCCTGCTCTAAAGGCATGGCACGAGCAAAAACCTGCGAGCAGGAGTGGGAACGGCCGTAGTAACCTTTGTCCAGCATTGCATTCTGGAATCGACCTCTAAATCAGGTGCCGAATCCAGGTGTAATTGAATCTCATGAGATGCCCATCTTTTCTGCCACCTGAAGTGATGCCCTTGGCCAGCCCCCTGCGGCAGAGTTCAGGTGGGTGCGTATTTAGGAATTTGCAGCAGCTAATCACACCGCAGGAGCTCTGTTTCTTGTCAGCGTGGGTGCCTGGCGTACTCTCCTCTGTCTTTAGAGTCGTCCTCCGCCATAGTTTTGATTTGGGAAGGAACTCAAGGAGTGTGGCAGCTGTTCTAGCCTCGCTCAGAGGTACCGAGATGCGCAGCGCGCGTGCATGACCTCATTGGAAGCTTCTATTAAAAACAAAATAACAAAATAACCCAAGGGAGACCTGATCTTGTGCATATAGGGCACAGATGGAACTGTTGTTGCATCCAGTCTGATTAAAGCACCTCAAGGATCCTGCTGTGGAGAGAGTATCTGCCCTTTTCTCTAGCTGTGCATATTTATAAGCGACGGTAGGATTTATTAGTCTTGAAGGTGAAGCTCAGTTAAAGGGATGCTGACTGCTGAATAATCATGCTTCCATAGGAAAAAAATGTCTTGTGTGATTTGCAAGCTTAAAATAGTTCTGAAAGTAACTACAGGCTAAATACACATCCTACAACCTTGTAAGTTTACTTAGGGCTTGTACTTGCATAAAATTCAGCCTTCTGAGTACACCTGTGATTTGATGCGAGCTTGTGTCTGCTAGGAAGAGAACTGAGGCCAGCATTTAATTTCACCTCTCTTGCTAGTATCCTCCTTGCATGTTCCCGTCGTGTTTTCTGGTGTACTGTGCTCAGTCCATGGGGGAAAACCAGGCTGTCTTCATGGGACCATTTCGCCTTCTTACTGCAGAGGTGCGTTGGAGTTTATTTTCAGCATCCAAATATGAAATTAAACTATGCTATGAACCTCAATGCCAATATTGGGGACCTCATGTGGCCACAACTAATCTGTGCGATGCTTCTGCAAAATTGTAGCCCTTGGTAAAACTTGCTGCTCCTGGGTGCCGCTTTTGAGATTTCAAAGGGATGATTTCAAATACCAGTGGAGAAGTGGAGTTTCAGATTTAAAAATATTCCTTGAGCGTGTCTTTCTTGGCTTTGCTTTCATCATTACTTCAGGATATTTGTGCTTGGGTAAAGAAGCCACGCTGTCAGAAATGTTGTTTTCCAGCTCTGAAGCCACAGTTCAATATGAAAAGGAGAAAGCAGGAGAAGATGGGGAACCGTGTGGGCGTATAATTAGTACGTTTAGCAAGATAAATCTGGAGAGAGGAAAAATAGGCCAGCTAAATACGTTTGTGCTGTCAGAGCAATTAGAAAACGTTTCCCTGTTGGAAAAGATTTGCCAACCTAAAATTTCAAATATGATAAAATAATAGCTTCAAATATATCCAAAACCAGGTCTTGAAGGTGCCCCACTACAAGACAAACTGCTGCAAGTAATGGACTCAGCCAAATGAAAAGCGGTGTTTGAATCACCAAGGTAATTTAGGAGATAGTGAAAGTAATGTCTGTTAGGGGCTGGAACTGACAGAGCTAATAAAAGCTGTTTCTTATAATGAGTCTGCATCTCTGAGTTTGATCAGCATTAAGGCTTTTAATTTCTTCAGGATTTGTCCCAAGGATATTTGGGCTTTAGGTTTTTTTTTTTTTTAAATAAAACACAGCAATATTTCACCAGAAAATTAGCCTCATATTTCTTGCTCTTGGCCATCAGACATACTTTTCACCCAATGCATACATTCCAAAGTGATGCATAAAGGTGGCATTTGTCCTGTGGCTTTCCCCTCGTCTGATTTGCTAAATTGCACAAACATCGTAAATTAGCGAGAGGACAGACATCAAGGAGACGAGAAGTGTGGTGGTTTAGAAAGGGGAAAAAAAAAAAATCCGCTCCTAATACTGTCAGAAAAAATTATCAGATTTAATAGTGGTTTGGAAACTTAATGAGCTTTTGCCATGGCTGAGTATGAGCGGCAGAAATTTCAGTTGCATGTGTCTGGCTGCGTTCGCCAGGGAGTTAACCTTAAATTCCATCTCGGAAAAACATAAAAAGATTACCAGGTTTCCTTGGAACAATGACACATCCTCTGCCAGGAAAAGCATCAGCCTTTCCACTGACTTAGAGCTCCTGGTGAAAGACGTTTCTTCGGCGTTCTTGCCACCTCTTCTCTCCTCGAGATTTCTACAGATGTGTGCTGTGTTTGAGATGAAACCTGCTGCAGTTTGTGCTTGCCCGTGAGGCTGATTCCTGGCCATCTGCCCCACCACATCCTTCCATCCTGGGGAGCTCGAATCTCCCGGGACCGCTCCCTCCTGCCTGGAGCACTGGGCTGGCCGCTGCCAGTCGCTGGCGTGGGGTCACGGGTGGCCGGGTGTTGGCAGAAGGTGAAAGGAGCGGGTCCGGGACAGGTTGTGGCAGAAAGTGAAAGGAGCGGGTCTGCTGATGAGGCTTACCTTGCTTATACTGTTTAGCAAACTTCTAAGAATTTTAATATTACGACGCATTGCCGTTTCTTTTCATCTCTAGAGAGCAGCTGTATTCATTTGATGTACTTAATTACTTTGATTGGCCATGAAATGCATTTTTCACGTTACGAGAACGTGCATTTGCATTGCGTTACGCGCAAGTAAGTGCAACTTCTCCGTTGCTTCGCAGCGGGTTTTATGGCCGTAACGCCTGTGTTGCACTTGATGCAGGCAGCTCGAACCAAACCCGGCGCAGGACTGCGTGCTGAGGAGCGCCCGGGCAGAGGCACCTGCTGCTCAGGGTCGGGGACAGGCATGGTTCCGTCGGCAGATTGGTGTCAGGGGCCAGAAATGCAGCTGACAGCTCAGGCTTGGTAATGGATATGTGTGGTGGTGCTTGCATTTCACTGGAAGAGCTATTAATTGCTCCCCGTGGCTTAATGCAGTGTCCGTTATGTACTAACAGCATCACTGAAGCTTTTTGCAGGAGCCAGCCACAAGCGTACACACCCAGTAAGGCAGAAGCTGCAGACTTTTTGGCTTTCTGCTGGCTCCCAATCAGCGCATCGTTCTCAGAGGGGTTCAGATAAGAGCTGGGGGGATGCGGTGTGGAACACTGGATACCATAAACCTCATTTGTGAAGGCTTCTGCTGCTCCCTGGCGTGGTCTTCCCGGGGTATGTCCCAGGTCAGTGGAGGCTCCACAGCTCCGACGTGAGACAGTTGCTTGGTGGACTGGTTTAGTTAAAGCACAGGTAATGCAGGCAGGTGTGGAGTTTGGGAGGGATGATTCTGCTCCTTCTAGTTGGAAACGGATAGGGGAAAGTTTTGAAGGGAGAAGGAATCAAGCATATTTTCCTGGCCAACAGTTTTCATTCTCTAATTAATGATTATCTAATTATTTAATGCCTTCCACGTTAAATTCTAACCTTAACTCCAGTTCCACTGGGGAGGGGGATTTGTTTGGGTTTTTTTTTCTTTTCTGTTTTTATCTTTTCTGTTTTGTTTTCTTTTTTTTTTTTTTTCATTTTTAGATTTTTTTAAGCTGCGGGTAAGATTTTAAGCTTTAGGTAACAAGACTGTGCAAAATGAGTTATGTCATTGGAAGCAAAGCAAATTCACAATGTTAGTTATCAAACACATAGGATAGATTTGCCAAAGCTCTTGTAACCTTCTCTTTCAGTTTGTGCTGGCCTGCGTGCCGGCTCTCCGCCAGCGGCTCTGCGTTACTCACTTGCTGAGATAAGCGTGTGCGAGCGAGACGAGCGTTCATGGCTTTATGAAGCAGAAGTTGAAATAAATTAAGTTGGCTAGATGAATCAAATCTAGGCTTTCCAAGCCTTTCATAAATCGTCCTTTCATCAGGAGAGCTGGATGGTGGAGTTACCATCACTCGGCAGACAAGGGAAGCAAGGAGGTTAAAGCCAAAGCTATCTCAGTGGGCTTGCTTTGGCAGCTGGGGGTCGGAGGCACGGCTAGGAGGAGCAGACACAGCCCCGCTGACCTTGCAGAGCAAAGCCAGCTCTTACCTGGTAAGGATTTGGCACTTTAGCAGCCAACAATCCTATTCTTGGCAACAGATTTATATAGTGCTTTTCCTTGAAGTGACTTTTAAAAGTTTTGGTAGTTTATAAGAGGAGCATCTATAGCGTAAAAACACATGAATCTCAAAAGTTGTTCATTATTTTCCTGCCTGTGGTCACGCTGACAAGTGAAACACGCTCGTGAAACAGAGCCACTTAAAAGCTGCCTCTGCTCTAATCAAAGTCCTCTCGGCAGTCACTAGCCCTTGCTTTTTGGATCTCTGCGCGCAGAACGTGGCAGGTCCCACGCGCCTTCCAGACAGGTTCGCAGTAGGCTTGAGATTGTGGAGCTCCAGACAGACAAATGAGTCTTCAAAACGCCTGCTGCTTTGCTCCAAGCACAGACCTGCCAGAGTGTGATGCGAGCATTATTCTTGGAGGGAGAGCAGAAGGGAGCTTCCAAAGCCACTTCGGAGAGGAGAGAGGAGAGCGTTTGTTTTGTTGTTCTTAACCCCTGTTCCGGAGGAGAAGTGCAGATGCACAGAATTGCACTCTGTGAAACTGCCGAGCGTTTGAAGACTTCTGAATGTGCCGTATCGTAACTTACTCACCCCCCTGTGTACTTTGTTGCTGTTTATCCCTACAAGAGGGGTAACTGATAAATTATCCTCCGCAGCAGACTCCTGTAATCACTGTCCTTACCTGCTAGCTTACTAGAGATGAGCTGCTTTTTCTCACGCGGTGGGAAGGCCACATGAACTAGAAGCATTTTAAGCTACTCCTGCCTGTATATTTAATCAATAAAGTCTTAGCAAACACTGCTCTTCTTGCCAAAATTGTAAACGAGCAAGGTACGTGGCTTAGTTTTGTCTTTCAAGATGCCGAGGTGAAGCTGTTACTGTTGATGCTGCGAGATCCTGATTGCCTCTTCAGCTGGCTTCCTGCTCTTGGGAGTCTTTGCTGCTGTTTGGTTGATTATAGTCACCCATCGTTTGGCAGATCGTTGTAGTAGGAACTACAGCTCCTGCTAGTCAGCTGCACAGGGTGGCATAGCGTGAATTTGCTGGTAGAGGAGGAATTACCTGACTGCTCCAGGGTTTCATACGCTCGTCAATTCTTTGTGGATGTCTGCAGAAGGCAGAGTGGAGGCTCACAAACCAGTGTCTAGCTGTGTAAAGATGAATCTGAACAATACCTCGGCGTAACGTTGGCAGCGCTCTGCAGTATCCATACACCTGTTAAAGCGTGATGTGTCGCAGGACCAGCTTTAAGGCTTTCTTGTGTATCAGCAAATGCTGCCCCTGAAAAGATTAGGATACCAGAAACCGAATTTATGGAGACATATCTGCTCGTGCTAGCTAAGCGTACATACTCCAAGAATATATGAATCTAACAGAACCTAATGCATCATCATTGTTTGTCAGGTTCAGGAAGTTTGACAGCCATTTTCAATGTGAAAAATGAGCAGTGCAGATTATATATCAAGCCGTATATGTAAAGTCTGCTGTATATTTTAGTTACCATAAATACTGCTTACAGATGATTTCAGCTATCTCAGATTATGCACATTGAAACTCTTGAGAGGCGTATCCACAAGACCCTGCTGTCTTTGGTCTGTCCTTTAAGAAGATGAAATTCAGTTTCCCAATCTGGAGTCAACAAAATTCTGCCTGCGAGTCGTGTTCAGAGTCCGCTCAGGTCGAGAGAGACCTTTGCTTTGTGCTCCCTGGATTTCAAATCAGGCCCAGGTGCACCTGTACTTCCTAGGATGTTTTGTTTAGAAGGGATGCTGCAGGAGGAGAGGCCTTTAAACATCGGGACATCCGTGATTTTTGAAGAGCATTAATGCACATCTGTTAACAGGGCCAAGCAAAAATGATGCCACATGGGGAACAGGGAGCATAAGCAAATATTCATCCTCCAGCGTATTTTGCTGCGAGGACAGTTATGTTACAGGATAAAACCTGTAGCAGGTTTTCCTGTGTGGACAATTCTGCTCTCTCTGTCTCTCAGTGGACACGAGGCTGGTTGCAGGAAGAGGGACACTCGCTCAGCTTGCTTTTACAGCTTTACTCTGAAATAAGACAGTTGCGTATATATAGGGCATTACAATGGGTTTAAAATGTCACTTCTCGCTACAGTGAGTTTGTCTAAATGGGGACATTCAGAAGCATGAAAGTGGAAACTAATTTCGTGGGTGTAAAGTCAGTGGATGTAAATCAGTAGGTTAATCCTCGGGTAGGTGTGCTCTTTCCGATGAAAAGTGTGCTGTGACTGAGTCGTCCTACACATGTGGACCTCACGCCTACAGATGATTCACTTGCTATTGCTGGAGAGTTCGTGTATAGACTTGGCTTGACTGAAGTCCAAACTGGTGTAAATTACGGTGTGTGTAAGAGGAAAGGTGATGCAATTCAACCTTTGTCTTAACTTGACCCGTACCTTTTCCTACCCCGCGTTGTGTTGCACAGAACCCGGCCTTGGATATGTTCCTGCATTTGTCAGTTGGCGATTTCATCGCCTGGCTGCTGGCTCTGCAGGTCAGCGGAGCCGGCCGTGGTGGGCTTTAGCCCTGAGCTTCTTAGGGAAGGCAAGGCCTGAGGTTTCTCATTGTGGGTCGATAGAGTAGGTGTACGTACCCTAAATAAGCGTGGGGAAGATCAAAGGATGGAAACTTTTCTCCCTGAGTAGGAAACCTGCGTTTAGTTGAACTGGAGCTCCTTCTTACCTGACCAACGTGGAAAAGAAGTCCAGCCATGTACTAGCTTTCCTTTACTGCGTGCTTGGTTATTTTGTTTGACTGTTAATTAGTTTCAAAACTTAGTAGCACTTTAAATGTAACATTTGATAGCAAGAGAATGATGATAAAGTGGGATGGAAAATGTAGTGCAGAAATCAATAATGATCGTATTGAATCACATTGATGGCAGCAAGCTGCAAGCTGTTGTACACATAGAAACGTCATTCTTACAAAGCTTTAAATTTGCCACTTTCTGGAATGCATTTTTTTTTAGTGGAATTAATCTCACCGTGTGAAAGATCCTTTGCAGCAGGTAGAAAGATTTCCCTGGGACTGTACGGCTCACCAACCTCGTGAGGATGTGAGCGTGCGTAAAAACCTTTGAAGTTCTCACTGGAAAGCTTCACAGAAGAAAACTCACTGTGAAGGGAGAATTTATAGGTTCAACGAGAGGCTGTCCGGCAGCCGAAAAGAGAGCGTGCCGAGCAAGTGGTGCAGGAGAAGCTGCAGCAGCGGCCGAGGGAGGCATTTCGTGGGTTTTCTGGAGAGGGGATTTACAGTGGAGTAAAGGCAGTGTCCCACGGAGGTGGCACTGGGTGGGTTTCAGCTTCAAGAGCTTGCACGGTGTTTTAGGGCTTGCTGTGTCCTGGTTATGTAAAGAGCGGCCTCAGCGAAAGGCTCTTAGATGTCCCCAGTTGGGTACCGTTTTTTTACACTGCTCTACACTGTTAGGCAACAGTGGAGACTGAAAGTGCAAACTTGATTTCTGAGACAAATCCTTGGATGGAAAATTTGCATTTGCTTGCCCAGAAGGACTGCCACAAAGCAGGAGAAAGTTGTATTTGTGTAACCAGCCTGAGGGAGCGGTGAGCATTTGCACGCACGTGCTCTCTTCCTCTAAATACATTTAGTGTTGTAAAAAATACAGTAAATTATGGAAATCCAAAGACTTTCTTTGGTCCAAAAATCTTTTTAATTCTTAGCACTCCTGTATACAACCATCAGAAGAGAAATTAGTATTCAGGAAGTTAGGTCTAGTGAAGGAAGAGCGCTGAGTCTGCGTGCTCTGCAACTTGTGTGCAAAGAGGCAAGAGGTGCTGGCTAATGCAAAGTTCGATTCACGCCGGGTGTCGGGGTCATTTACACCTAAGCAGATTTTGCCTTACACCTCTGTCTTTCTCGGGAGGTGCGTGCCTCTTATCACCTGGTTCTGATTTTCTCCTGCTTACGTTCATGCAAATACAGCCATTTATGATTTTTCTCCTCGGTCTTATGTTAGTTTCTGCTTTCATTTGTCGTTGGGTTTTTTTGGTCTTAGCTAATTACCAGTTTTTTACAGACTTAAATTTTTATGTACACGTTTTCCAAGAGAGATCCAGAAGACCTCTGTGTAAAAAGTCCTGGACTCTTCTTCAGCGCTTTCTGTCTTTAAGCTGACGTCATTTCTGCTTGAGAAAGCAGGCGAGGCACTCTGCTGGCACTACGGCAGGGCGTTCACTGTGCAGGTTAAGGTCCGTCAGACGAGGAGTAACGCTGGCAGTGATGGCTGCGGTGTGCAGAGCTGGAGATCCCTCACCCCATTCCGCATACCTTTAAGGGAGCGTTTCGTGGTTTTCTATTACTGGGGCTCTGCACTGGCTAAGGATCACTTCTTCTGTTATAAAACAGTTTCTGGAAGACGTTTCATGTCTTTATCTGCTTGGCAAACAGTCTTAATTGCTTGTGATCACTTCGTAATTTCTGTTTTCAGAGAAGATCATTAACTATAAGCCATTTTAAGTGCAGGATATCGAGACCAGTGGGAGTGGCAAGACTAGTAGTAGGACTAGTCGTGGCGCTCGGTACTTGTGGAGGAATGACACGGTTACATCTCTCCTCACTGCTCTGGAGCAAAGCACATCCTGATCTTGTATTGAAGGACTCTGTACGTGCTGAATGGTGCCATAAAACTCTCTGTTGTGGTAAAGTGCTTGACAACACTGAAATTGGGAGATATGTTTTATTATGTAATGTCTGCCTGAACATATAAAATAAAAAAATGATTGGAGGGGGAATCACTGTTATCTGATACATGAATATTTATAGAGATATTTTCAGTGAACAATTAATTTTGCAGGCTTGTAAGCTAGGGGTTTAATCCCTGGCTTGAACAATGTGCCTGCCTATGATTGTTTCATTTTTGAGCCCTATTTTTACTTTTAAACTATCAGGTGAGGTGCCAAAATCCAATGGCATTCGAGGGTCTGTGTAAGCCATGAATGCTGAGTATTTTCTGTCTGACAATCCAGACAGAGGAGCGCTTCCCCGATTCCCCGATACTCAGCATGTCTTGGAGCAAGTTGATGTGAATGTTGTGCTTCGTGCATTATTACGTGCCTGGCTTAGCCCTGCTCACTGACCTGGTCTTTCTCTCTCCCTCTTTTCTCCACCCCCCTCCCCGCTCCCTCGGTGTAGCTTTCGCTCCCGGAGGAACAGAATGAAGTAACGAGGAACGGCTGCGAATCCAAGGAACTGGTCTACCTTGTGCAGATCTCCTGTCAGGTAAATGCCGTATTTTCTCCCCCCACCTTGTTCTGCAGACTTTATTGCATTATGTTTGGCAGCACAGCCTCGTCATATTTCGATACGACACTTTTCTGCGGCGTGCTTGGGTTTTTTTTTCCCACTTCTTCGCTAGCTCAGTCCTCCAAAGGCTGCTGTCTGGGGTACCACGACCGGCTCATCTTCAGAAAAGGAAAGGAGCAGCGAGGGGAGGGAAAGCAGAATGTTAAGCAAATAATCCTGGCTGCGGTTTGTGCAGAGCCGCGCGATGATTAGCCTGGAGACGCAGGCGTGCGTGCCGGGGCCGTGCGTGCGCCGGTGGGCTGCGAGGGGACGGTGCGCCGGCACGCGGACGCGGCAGATCCACGGGCAGAGGAGGTGGGAGAGGGAGAGTGCTGGCCGGGGTTTTCGTTGATCGAGGCGTGCTGCTGGCAGCCGGGAGGTGGGGGTTCTTGGTCTGTTTCCACTTGTGTCTCCAGACATCTGGTATGAAATTCTTTCACTGCCTCTGCTACTGTGGTATCGAAGTGCTCCGGGCAGATAGATCTGCCGCTTCGTACCACGGGTTCCCCGTCTGCTAACATGGGGGATAGCGACTTTGTAAAACGCTACAGAACCATATTTTAATATCTTGAATTAAATTGTCGTTTGTAGGATACGTATTGCATTGACAAACTCAGTTGAGAGTTAAGGCTTGGGTTTGGTCGTATTTCTCGTCTTAGCATAACAATTCTTTTCATGATTCATCTTGTCACTGCGTGAGCGTCCGTCTTATCTGCACAAGAATGGGAATCACCGTGGTGCCTGTCTCTCTTTTTGAAGCTCAGTGTGATTCTGCTGACATTTCTCAGGTACTGAAAGGAACAGTAAGGATTAGGCACACCTGGGTTGCCTACATTTGAGTTGTGTGGGGTAGGGAAGTATTTGCCGTCGCGCTGTACCAGCAGAATGGCATTAGTACACACAGAAACATGAATTTGCAGTTGCTCTTCTGCCCAAACTCTGTGTGCACACTGAGGGTGGTCCGAGAGAGCTGAGGAGCAGAGCATCCTGCTCTGTTTGAAAGGGGGAGCCCAGCACAAGCTGGGCTGCGGCAGGGTAGTTCGTGCGACCCAAACGCACAGCCCTGTTCCTCTCTCTTGTCAGCTCTTAGGGTGCACGTACACACGTGCACGTGTGTGTGGGTGTACCTGTACTTATGAATAGTGCTCTGGGGAAAGGGAAGAGAGGCTGAAAGTGAACATCTCTTGAAACGGCCTGCATCTGGGCATTTTGCTGGTACTGTTCTAACGCAGCTGCAGCCAGTTTCATACAATAGAACCACCTTTTAGAAAAGCAATCCAAGCTAACGAGCATCACTGCAAGCTTTAACGGTGGGTACATACCTGTGTCCCAGCTGAGAACAGCACAGTGGCCAAGAGTGAGATTTTTGAGGGGACCTAAGGAAATTAGAATTTCAATACTTCTTGAGTCTTCTGCTTAATGCGGAGATGAACCTTGTATTCTGTCCTAGCTGTTTCAGGTGGGCCTATAGAAATGCTGATAGAACATTCTTCTCTAACCCTGATGCATACCTCTTCTGACCTTTCTGCCTACCTTGCTGACATCTCTACAGATTAGCAGGACACCTTCAGGTATAATTTCATCCTTCAACCCCGCAGGAGATGTTTGTGCAGGAGCAAGCCCCAGGAATAGCAAATAGCCAGCGCGTAGCGTGCAAGGCATTGACGGCGCGGCGATCGGAGTGAGCCCAGCTGTCCAGCAGCTTGTCTGACCCCGCTGTCAGGCTCTCCGACACTTTGCAGGGACGTTTCTGAGACTACACTGCAGAGGTTTGATTTGTGTGGTGAGTTTTGTGCCTTGGCTAAGGAAGCTGCTGCAGCAAGACTTAACTGAGCTGCTATCCAGTAGATCCAGAGGCTGTGAACCAAGCCCAGCTGCTGGGAAGTTCTGTTACCTTCTTTTTCAGTGCTACTAAACTAATATGAAAGCACTGGGAGTTGGCCTCATTGCTTTAAAGGATGGGTGCAGAACCAGTCACCTTTTCGCAGAATCACACAGAATCAAAGCATGGTCGGGGTTGGCAGGGCCCTCTGTGGGTCACCCAGTCCAACCCCCTGCCCAAGCAGGGTCACCCAGAGCAGGCTGCACAGCACCGCGTCCAGGTGGGTCTGGAATATCTCCAGAGAAGGAGA
>Ga0065711_1040530_pt1 | contig 16865 bp, 10 predicted proteins | sample Hoacrofraction12_FD_59098 | JGI IMG/M metagenome (GOLD analysis project Ga0065711, IMG submission 59098) | Hoatzin crop microbial communities from Cojedes, Venezuela - Epithelial fraction 12 v2 (version 2) | ecosystem: Host-associated > Birds > Digestive system > Esophagus > Crop | place... | reverse complement strand
CCTGTTACTTGGGAGAAGAGACCAACACCCACCTCACTACACCCTCTTTTCAGGTAGCTGTAGAGAGCAATAAGGTCTCCCCTCAGCCTCCTCTTCTCCAGTCTGGACAGCCCCAGCTCCCCCAGCCACTCCTTGTAAGATTTCTCCAGACCCCTCACCAGCCTTGTTGCCCTTCTCTGGACATGCTCCATCCCCTCAGTGTCCTTCTTGTAGTGAGGGGCCCAAAATTGAACACAGTACTCTAGGTGCAGACTCACCAGTGCTGAGTAGAGGGGCACCATCACCTCCCCGCTCCTGCTGGCCACACCATTCCTGACCCAAGCCAGGATGCCATTGGCCTTCTTGGCCACCTGGGCACACTGCTGGCTCGTGTTCAGCCGGCTGCCGACCAACACCCCAAGGTCCTTTTCCACTGGGCAGCGTTCCAGCTGCTGAAAGAGCACAAAATGAAAGAGGATTAAATTATTCAAAGGCATTCAGGTCCAGACTTTTGGAAATTTGGGAACTCTAACAGAAAAATTACGTGTGTCTCTGCAATCGGTGGGAGAATAGACTACTTCTTATATTTCAGTTTGGAATCATGAGGATTTGTTAAACAGAATGTAAGATCTCAATCTTACACCTCTCATCTGAGATATACGCAGTGCCTGTATTGGTACATTGCCTCTGTACACCACCATTTATTCTTAATTAAGTACTGATGTGTGCCATGTCATTAACCAGATTCAGGCACCACGTCAGCACACAGGAAAATGATTCAATATTGACTGAGATGGACACATTTCCATATACCAACTCACCAAAGATCCTTTTGTTTAGAAAAGACTAATGACTAATAGAGAGAACTGGTAGTAAAAAGAGAAGTTACAAGCAGTTACTGCAGTCGGTCATTCATTCCTCTGGAAATGGTGAAGGAAAAATAGCAGAATTATAAGAAAAAAAAAATCAAAAAATGAAATAAAAAATAGAAACAAATAAATGTGATTAAAATTATAATGTGTTTTGACTGAAATTGGAAAATAATGGGGTTTCATCTTCCACCAAAAGTCGTGTCTTATTACCCTTACTACCATATCTATTTCATATACATCATGGCAGCACCATTACAATGATTTGTACAGAAAGAGACAAACGTATTGCCACAACTCCCATTTTTGCACACTAGAAAATCTCACTCCTTAAATTATATTTCTCTATACCAACTCACAAAATTAATATGAACTCTGTTGTGTAAGTATAAAAACTCTGAGGTCACATAGCTTATAACACAGCCAAGATCTAGCTCATAATTCTCGAAGCATCATTATGCCACCAGGTAGTAATTCAAGTTTACTTTTTTTTTTAATCATACCTATGTTCAAATGATTTTTTTGTTGCATTATTTCTAATGGCATTGTTATTTTCTCAGTAGCCAGGATATCTTATCTGAAGTTGTGCCACAAGTCCTTCAGCTGAAGCGGTAGTTAATGGTTTTTCTCTCACAGCTGTTAGAGTTCACAATAGTACTATTTTCTTAACATGCAGCTTCCTGTTTCTGTTTTGAAAGAAAAGATGCCTGACTACCTAAAAAAAAATGAATAGTCTGTGGCTTTTTTCTTGTACAGGGTGCTTGGCCGTCACTTTTCCCTCACTTTTACTTTCCACCATCACCTCTAATGAATTCCTCTGGATCAAACAAGAGCTCAGTCGCCCTGTTAGGTACTCCTAGATTTCCAGTAAACTCTTGTCTGTTCACCTCCGCACGCAGCTCCACTCGTTATGATTGCCTCTTATCCGCTGCTTGAAGCTGCTGCAGCTTCCTTCACATTTCCTTCCTGTCTCTGGCCACAGTTTCTGCTATGAGCTGACTCCTCCTGCCCCTTTTGTGATTTCCTTATTAAAAAATCACTCAAACAATGGCAGAAGTCATGCTGAAAATGGAAGATGAAGAAGTATCTGATAGCTGGAAGCAAGGTCAGGAAGAATTCTTTTTCTAATGTTTTAATTGGGTCCTCCACCAGCAGACGGAAATCCTCAGTCCTTAGCAACACAACAAACAGAACTCTATAAAAAGGTTTTCTCGTATTTATCTGGGAAATAGTTCAGCTCTATGAAATGTATTTCTAGCTCCTCAATGCACATCCTTTATCTCTTACAGTAAAACACAGTACATTTTGAAAACACTAACAGCAGAGTTAGTTGTGAAGTCCATTTTTGATGGTCAGGTTTTTTCCACTGTTCCTTTGTTACAATTGTGTCCCATGCAAAGTTTTTTAAAAGCTCTTCCAAGACATAGCACATAAGTGCAAGCAATTGAGTAAGCTGTAAAGAAGTACAGATTCATGAATTCCTGTAATTTCCTGCAAAGGTAAAATCTGTTCTAATGCAGACACATGGTAGGTTGGTTTGAGTATAAAGGCAACTTTTGTCATTTAAATGATCAAGTAATTCCAAAAAATATCCTGGTTGGTAACTATCCCATGCATTTTTGACATAAAAGGAATATTTATTCTTCTGATTTTATGCCCTGAACAACTGAGAATATAAAATCCACTGCTATTGTTTGTTTTGCAATGTGTCTTCTGTAGTCTGCTATACTAAGCCACCACCATATGACATAGAAACAAAAATAAATGCTGTTATTGGAACATGAAAATAAAATAGCCCAAAATGTATCTATTCTTCTACACTTACCATCTAGAAGTCGTGCAAACTCCACAAGCACACAGCAGCTAAAGAGCTACAAAAGAGAAGCCACTAAAGAATTTGTTTGAATGTTTGGCCCATTTGTTCTCAGCCACACATAGCCCAGTTTTCCACGTAAGATGGAGTCAGCTAATTAAATCACTGTCTGGTGCAATACTACTATGCTGCTATTACCTGTTGTTCTTTGAGGATAACTTGACTTCTGTAAAGGCACAGGCAGGGTCAGTTCCTATCTTGTCTGAAACTGCTTGTAGTCAGCAGGCAGGCTGAACAGAAGACTTTGATTGTGTTTGTCTTTTGTAGTTTTGAAAGCTGGTGCTGCCTGAGGGAAAACAAGGCATGTGCCCCTGAGTCCTACCGCTGCTATTTTTGGAGAACTACCAGCTTGACACAGAGCCGCTCGTTCTTAAGGCTTTGTTGTTGGTGTTCTCGAATTCTTCTTCTTCTCTGTCTGAATTGTTTTAAGTTTGGTCTTAACGCACTTTTTAAAATTCAGAACTTAGCTGAAGATCATTTTATATATCACATCGATGAAGCTTTGCATCACTTGTTTCTCTGTTCAGAAGTTCTGAAATCTTTCTTAGCATCACTGGGTAACTCTCACTTTAGCCTTTCAGATTCCAAGAACAGATTTCCTCAACAGCTCCTGCAACTATTTTAGTTTCAGCTGAAATGAAATACTACAAATGGTAACATTTTGCCCTTGAATAAGCCTGTGATCAATATAATTTATTGCAGGTGAATGCTCCCAAAGTGAAAATTGCATAGCTTAGATTAAACCTGAAAGGGACACTACCAGGCAGTACAAGCTTCTTTGGGTATTTTTTTCAGGGTACTGCCAAATCCAGCATTAAGACTCCAGTTCAATGTTTTGATTAAAGGAGAATGTGTGTTTAGGAGCTTAGCTCTTGTTTTGCATTCTTTCTTGTCCTTTCAGCCTCAAGTACAGGCACTGTGACTGCATGGAGACGTTGCTACAGCCATTACAAAGAGGTATTACTATTACTCTGTGGTTTGCCTGACAGTCCTATAGCAACCATTACGGTCACCAGAAGTTTGTTCTGACCACATGCTTTGCCACCAGAAAAATTGCTACTTCATCTCCTTTCACCTTAGAAATAACTATATTCTATTTCTATTCTCCTTCTTTTTTCTCTCCTTACCTTCCTCCTTTTTCTTTTTTTTTTTTTTTTGTAATAGAAACAAAGTAGTAACTTTGCATTGCTTGGTATTTGAGGAAGATGAAAGCCTCTCTCCCCAAAAAACATCACTTCCCTTTCAAAGGTGTAATCATCATCTCCCCTACTGGTGTTCTCTTTCCTTTTTTTCCTCACTTTATCCTCATAAAATCAACTTTGCTTCCCACAGACTTACTTAACTCTCATATATCTCCCAAAACTCACAAAAAGCAACACAAAGTGCACAGCAAAGGTTTCCCAGTTCCCATAAGACAACAGTCTCAGAAGCATATACCATGCAGCAGTGAACGATCTTTCACTGTTTGGAACAAAAAAAGAAAACCTTTCAGTTATCCAAAAGTAGTGATTTTGATGCAGCTCTTTTCTATGACATCAGATTTTTAGAAGGTGAAAATCTTTATTCAAGGCTTAATTTTTCATCCCTCTGAAGATTCACCACATTCACACTGATTTTGAATGGACTTCTGAGAAGTTATTGTATTTTTCAAACTGGCTAAGAAAATCAGCTCCATACGGATATTGCTTTGCCTGCAGAATATTTTGAACAGCTCAAGTGATAGGACCAGATTCGGCTAAAAAATGAAAGTTTGTGGAAGAAAGAACTTTTATGGTAGCTGCCACTGAGCCCTTCACTATTTCAGGTCTCTCAAAAAGTGAAAGATTCTGAAAGGAATCTGTTGATCAAGCTTTTAAACTGCTTGACATTTCTGTGCAAGGACCATGCTTTTCGTGCAACAGCTAATTATGCACAGAAAAAAACAAGAACTATATGGTCTGCGCAGACCAACAGAAGTCGGTCTTCCTCTTGCACACACTGAATTGTTAAACCCAAAGCATTGGTGATCTGACCGCTGCTTTAAACAGAGATTTCACAAACAGAATTTCAGACTTCAGCTTTTCTTGAGGAGAAAAGTAACATAGAAGTGCCTTCAGAAGAAGATAGAGCAAGGATTCCCCCTAATGGAGAAAAGGTAGACTTTCCACAGATTCCTGTTTTGGCTTTAAACGCAAGTCAGTATGGTGACAGGGAATTTTAGTGATATTTTTAATGTATGATGACTAATTGTGGTCTTACTAGTATCGTTAAGGGATGCTGGAAGTAGCAATCACTAAACTCGAAGAGAAGTGACTATAGAAAAATAAAAGACAGAAAAACAGTAGAATGTTTCAGTTGTCACAACAAGAGAAAAATTAAAAGATACAGTATTTAAATGAAGAATTGACCTTGGCAAAGCATTAGACATCCTCTCTTGGCCTGATATTACTTATTATTACAGTCGGTGAAGAACCTGGTAAAGACCCACTGAAGATGACTATGGATTTCATAACCCTGCACTGAGCAAGGTGAGGACTAGCTCACAGCTGCAGCACGTTCAGCTCTGTACATCGGTCAGTTTGCTACCACCATTCTATTATCCCATAAGACATGTCTAAGTAACAAACTAGAATCCAGATAAGATCTCCAAGGTTTAAAGTGTATATATTATCAAATGTGAAAACCCCTCATTTCTGTGCTTTAGTTTCATATTCTGTTTACGCGTGTCTGGGTTTTTATTCTCTTCTTAGTAATGTTATTGAAAAATCATAGTAAAACCACTGGTCACTTTGGACTAAAGAATATTTTACACTTCATGTTGACAAGCCATTTGCTAAGGTACATCTATAAAGTAACTTGTGGATTTTATATTAAAGTTTTTAGTGGCATAGACTTTCTTGGAAACAATTACACCTACAGAATAACTCCCATTAGTCGTATCAGGTTATCCTGTGGCACTGTGTAAGGTCAAGTCAGATGAGAATGTTAGAAGAACCTCATCTGTCAGGGTTTTAAAAGCATGAATGGAATAAAAGATTTTCAGACTTGCTTCCCTAAATAAAACTGCAAATTTTAGACATTGTTCATCTTGGTCTTTCACCTAACATAACCACAATCCATTGAGATAGCACAAACATTTTTATGAAGAAAAATACAGTCCCAGAGACAAAAAACTCTTATTACTTCAGTCAATAAAGCATCCTTTAGTTTTTGTGCAATTGGCATTTACTAATCACAGCTACATTTTTCTCTATCATTGTGTCTGTATAGGAAAAAAAAAGGGTATTTTAATGAAAAACGGCTACTTCAAGGGTTTTTATTTCCATGAATGAGAAACTTGATTCCTTCAAGTAAAAGACTAAGGGCTGTTATAACGGCCTCATGAGACCCTGTTGGATTCACACTTTGTTCAAAAGCATGTAAAAGCAACAAAAAAATCTAAGCTTTACTGGCATTAATTTAAAATCTATATCTTTAATGTCCAGTTACACTGCAAATAACAAGCTTACTCCTTAAAATCTGACAACTTGACTTACGGATGTGCCATTTTCTCCCTAGCCATTCTTTTTATTTTAAAACATAAAATAAATGTAAGCAAAATTTTCCAAGGCACTCATAGTTTGTAGGAATGTGCTACTCAAGGTGTGTCCTTTCCCAGAATGCCAAAGACGTATCAGAGGAGTACATATAAACCAAGGAAATGCCAAAGTCTGCATAGCTACAGCAGGACCTGTTTAGCCAGAGATGCTAAGAGCCTTAGGAGACACAAATTTATTTGCCTTATTCCCCAGGCACTTGTCCTTGATGCCAAGCCTGGTAGGCAACAGCAGCTATTGAATCCCCCTAACTGTTCCTTTTTTAACTGCTTCTGAAGAAAATTGTACTTTGACTTTGCTTCTTCCCGGATCAGTTACAGAGATTGATGTAAACTGCAAAGCCAAACAGTTGCAGTAATGGCCACTCAGACAGACCACACCTATCAGGATAGTCTGATGGACTCCACAGATTTACATTTCATGTGCGAAACTCGAACATTGTCTGCCAGCAGGTGTGTGGAAGCGTGTAAATATAGCCCCAAGGAAAAGATAATTTAGTAGGAGACAGTCCTATTTTAAAATCTTTAACTCAAGCACACCTGTAATCTGAACAACATTGACATTTGGATTCTGATTCATGGTGTGGGTCCAGTTGTGATACTATTTTCTTCACAGACTTCTATGGAAGGAACTTCTTCCTCTGCAGTTTCCTCTCACGGCAGAAAGTAAGAATCTGAGAAACTGTACGTTAAGTGGGCAATCTATAAAATCACCAGAACCAAATTTCTGTAGTCCATGAAATTTCTCAATAGCAGGGCAGGTGAAGGAAGATAAAAATAAACTACCTTTGTCATCTTATGATTTGTCGGTTCACGGTCATAAAGATTTTCTGAAAGACAAAGTAACTTATCAAAAGTATAAAGAAGAAATCACACTAAATGCCTATGAAAAGACAAAATAGCATTAGAGACATACAGGAAAAATCAGAGGAAAATGAGAGCAATTATTATGCTCTGTTGTTTTGCTCTGACATCAAAAAATATGCTTCATAAATGTAATGGTTCGCACAAGTGGAGAAGATCATAACAGTTGCATTTGTATTCTCATTTAGCCTTGTTATTTTGTAGATTAAAAAGGTTGAAAGATTAGAATATTGGAAAGTCAGCTTTCTCTGTAAACATGAATTCATCATCCAGTATTATGATTATGGATTATTATTCAATTGCATGATTCAAGGCTAAAGCTGACACCAGTTCTCTTTATTACATCCTACACAACTTGGTCCTGAAAAAATAATTTATCTGAAATTGACTCATTTAATCTGAGGTAAAATAAAAGAGATGAGACCCTTCTGTTTGTCTTGGGAGTCCACACCCACAGCATGAGGTTGCAGTGACATCCCACCTGATGTGTCGAGGTGGCCAGGAAAACAATGTTTGCCTCTATAGCTGTTGATGACAACTCCAAGGTCTTCAGTGTTGGTCCTCCTCTGCTGGTCTCAATTTTTAGTTTTTGAGGTGCCTTTTTATCCTTTCAAATCACCACGACCTGTGACCTGTTGTACTCCCTCATTCCGTCAAGGCTGACTCCTCAGTCTTCCTGGCGAGTCAGTTCCAAAACTGACCCAGAGACAACTGCTCACTCTGTGCTTGCTCTGCAGCCATCTTCACTGCAGTTATTTACCTCTTGGCCTGCTAAATGTTAAATCAGTGAGTTGCTAAACATGCTTATGCTAAATCCATATAACCACAAGGCGGTAACTGAACTGCTGATTCAGCAATTCAGCTAGCCTCTGTCTTGCCACTAGAAATACTAAATATATCTGTGCGAGGTTGGCAATTCAGGCGACCCCTCTCCGCTCAGGAGGCCCTTTCCCTTAGTATTGATCTATGACACCCCGCTGACTTCAGATTTCCCCCTCGCAAATGCAGAACTTTGCAGATATGGAGAACCTGAACAGGAGGCTGTCTGAGCATGGTCTATCCAAGTATGGCCTCAGTTTGAAGTGCCTTTTTACTTTTCATGGTCCTTTTCCTAAAGCATGTTTCTTAAAAACAGAAACCCGGAAGCCAACACAGATTTCTGAAGACAGTCAGCTTTGCATTGAAGGGGACCTAAATGTTTCTCTCTCACACCCGTTATATACAAGACCATAACCTATATGTGCATGCAGTAATTTTAATTCTTCTGTATAGGAACACAAAAGAAATAGGTAGATGGCAGGAAAAGCAGGAGCATTGGCAGCAAGATCTGGAGGAGGAACAAGAGAAGGAAAAAGTAACAGAGCAGGAGAAGCAAATGGGATAAGGGATTGCGAGTCCTGGGAGAAGAGGAGCATGAGTATGTATGGAGAAGTTTCCCAAAAGGCCACTTGGAGGTTTGTGTAGGGAATACTGAGGACAACACGTCAATTCAAGGTTTAGCCTGTAAATAACCAGTAAGTAATTTTCTTAGATGCTTTTGATGAAGAAAAAAAGAGAGAGTCTTAAATTTGGAACAGTACAGAACTGTTTTGTCTGGTAGATACTTTAAAAGAATGAAAAGGAATATAAATGAGTGAGTCAGGAGGTAAGAAACTTTTTAAATTACCTTGACCATCGCCATGTTTCAAAACACTGTTTCCATAATTAGGACTATTCTATACTGTTTGCAGAGTCACATCAGAATCTTAACTCTCCAGAAAGTCTGTATTTATTTTGCTTGTAGTAAAATGAAATCCAAAGGTGCAAACAGTAAAAGCTCAAAATAGTCAAAATATGCTTTCTTGTCATAATTAATGACAACTTAATTGTTGCACAAGTTGATTTCTTAAGATATTTTGATACATCAGATTGTACTATGAGCTACTAGATCTGAGGAGAGTTACTTCTGTATAAATCTAAATGTACCATCATGGTATGTTTTATCACTAGTACATGAAACCTTATTCCTTGTTTGCCACTCTGAAAATAATTCACCTGCCCAGGAAATTCTGAGCAGGGAGTCTGATGGGCATATCCGGCAGTGTTTAGGCTGCAGGGTGCCCTGTGTGGGAGGAGGCCATGACCTGCTCAGTACTGCTCTCACCCTCTCCAGATGGCTCTAGAACAGATGGAAACAATCTATTGTGCATCAGAACTTCCAGTTGGGGAGCACATGGTACCTCTGCTCAAACTTATTTAAGAAAGTGTAAGACACAGGGACAGGAGACATGTCAGAGGAGAACAAGAGGACATATGCAAGAACATACACGAAGAGAAGTGTTTAGAGAGTTGTGGGGGAAAAAACAGAGGAGGAGAAACAAAGGAGACACAGGGAAGGAGACATTGTGGGGGACACTTCTGGAGACACGCTGTTGGAAGGAGCTGCTCCATGCAAGAGGGAGGATGTGCCTGAGGAACTGTGACCCGTCAGCAGCACATACTGGGGCAGACACATGCGCCCAGGGACTGCTGCCTGCAGGCAACCCATGCCAGAGCAGATGAAAATGCTTCAGAAGCAAGAGGCAGTGGAGGAAAAGGAGCAAGGAGAAGCAGAAAGCAGTAATTCTGCACTGACCCCAGCCTCCTGCACTGCCCATCACTTCACCAAAGAGGCTGGGACACACCAAGCGTTACGTGCTGTTGAAACAAGGAGAGTTGAGAGACTATGAAGGCGAAGGTGAGATGTTAGACTGAAGCTGAGTCTGAAAAAGGTGGAGAAAAGGTGTTTCCCTAAGTGTTCATTCAACTGTTTATGTCTCCTTTTTTTTTTTTCTTCAATACCTGACTCAGTAATTAAAAGTCTGCATTAATTAGCAATAAGTGAATTAAGTGAAATTCCCCAGGTCAAGACTGGTTTTGCCTGCAATGAGTTGAGGATTTTTTGTGGGGAACTCTTGATCTTCTGAGGAGAGGCACAATGTCAGAAATACTGAGAAATCCTGATCCCTTTGCTGGTTCCCCCATTCTGAAGCAGACCTTCCTGCCAGCATAACAGCATCAGCTGATTTTCTTGAACTATTCCATCTGTGTTTTTCCATCTGTACAAGCCCGCCATATGTTTCCCCTCCTGCTCACTTTGGCCTCACATTCCACTGTGGCTCTTGAACCTAATGAACAGCTTCAGGTTTAAATTGCCAATATTATCAGCTGCTTAAAGTTCCATCATTGCCTTTATTTATGCTCTGGAGTATATTATTAATACAGCATTAGGTTTTATGTAGCTACTGAACAATTATTTATTATTTATCTTCTTTTATCTACCCTCTACATCTTTATTAAAATTGCTACAGTTTTGTATATATACACCAAGAACTGCTTTTTTGTAGCTCTAAAAAGGCAAAGTACTGAGGCAACAAAAATACTAGAGCCAAATATACATTTTAATGTTTATCTTGGTACAAAGGCAGAATTGATTTGTCATGTTTGTTATTCCACAAGCAAGCTTACAATTTAAAATGCAGCAAGGATATATCCATCAACTGAAGTAATACTATGAAAATAATCATCTCCCTCTACCAACTCCCAGTTCAGAGAATATCTGTCATAGCTTCCAGTGCAATAAAAATACCTAAGACATGGAAATGACAGAATTTAAATGTAAAGCCAGTGAAGGAGGTTTGGGTGTTTCACTCCAGTGTTAAAGTTCTTTTCTGGAACTCAAAGTTTTTCGCATCTTCTTGCAGCAGCCTATTTTCTGGTTGTACTTTCTAAGCCATTGCACCCTTTTTACTTTCCAGTAAAATCGCTTGTAATGCTTCTTTGTCTTCGTAGTAAAATGTTCTTTTCCCTATGAAACTGAAGTCTGTTCCTTGCTGAGTATCAGCTGAACTCAACTGGAACTAAGCATCAGCCAGTCTAGCATTCATGAACACTAAGTAAAACAGGTAAGCTTATCGGCAGTCTTATTTCTGAAAATTTGATAAAGAGCGTCATGACATCATTTGCCTAACACTTTTTCATTCACTCTCTGCATCCCTCTAATATTAGATACATTAATTAAAAAAACCAGACTTTAAAGATGAGAAAAATCTGACCAGACTGACAAAGCAGTGACATACTCGCTTTGTTTTGTGCCCCCTTTGCAAACCAGCGTTCTGGTCCAGCTGGCAGTCTGTATTTCGAGCAGTAGAGGGAGTCTTTCATTCAGCGGAGCCACATTCAGTTCCATTCATTTACTCTCCAGCTTGATGTTTGGGAGATAATTGATTTAAAGGTCAAGGCCAGCAAACCAAAAAAGAATATCAAGCAGAATGTTTTCCCTTTTTTATTCAGGAGGGATGGAGGGCTAAGATCTTTTGCCATCTAATTGTCAGTAATGTTTTCTTCCAAAAAGAAGAAAAATGTTAATCCACCCTTATCTTTCCTCATCTCAGCATTGGTTTGCAAAGGCCTTGAATGTTTTCAACAAGAGGTAGTAAAGATTTGGCTGCAGAAGACAGGATTTTTTTTTTTTAGGACATGAAACAGCAAGGCTTGCAAATAACAGCTATTTCCCCCCAACTCTTTGCACTGTTGCCTCTATCTACGTACTGTTGCCGTTAGTATTGAGAGAGCCATTGTTCATTGTAAGAAAATATAAAAGAACGTCATTATAAGTTCAGATTTCTACAGTGACTTTCTGGAGGGGTTTTGATCAATGCAGAAGGACCGCCTGAAAGGAGAAACATTTTCCAAGAGAATGTATTACACAGAAAGAGAATGCCCTGACACTGAAAGAAACTGGGAAAAAACCGTACCTACCAGTAGGCTAGACAAAGGGCACAGGTCGAGGCCTTTTCTTTGAAAGCACTGATTAATGTGAGGTCCTGTTACCTGCTATAATCATCGTTTTGTTCCGAGTGAAAGGTCTCCTACATTCCTAATTTGTCTTAGGGATGGTAAAAGAGAAAAAAAATCATCTACCTCGGTCCAAGGGTGAGACAGTTTCATTTTGTGTTCAAAGTGACGGATACAAAGGATGCAGGTTGTTGTACAAATGCTAACCGAGTGATTACCTGGAAAAGCAGCCCCTGCGGCTCACATCACTCAACTATTGATTTTGATGAGAAGGGGCATTTAGATTGTTTCTTCAATAAAATGTTACTGTGGTAAAGTTACCAAGAACTGTTAAATCCTAACAGAGAAAAATCTTCATTTATATGCACACATATACTCTCTTATCAAGGAGAGACTAGACGTTTGCACAAATAAGTCTCTGTACTTGATTATTCAGTGAAATGCAAAACACGCTGGCAATTCCTCCTTTCTAAAAACTGGTAATCTAGGTACATAGGGGTCCTGATGCTGTTTTCGCTGAAACCCATAAGAGATGTCCAGTTGATTACAATGGTGCCTACACAAACATTGCAGGGGGGAAGTTCAGCACATTTGCTAACAATGGAATGGCAAAATGGAGCCCAGGACAGACAGGCTTCAAGGACTCAGAGAAGTGCCTGAACTGATGTAGAACAAATACAGGCTGAGTCACAGGATACAGAGTGTGAATTACAGCAAGAGGCTCCACTACATACAACTGTAGACAGAGTAAAATCAATACCCATGTTTTGCCCATTCCAACAGCAAAAAGGAACAGTTGAACTACTTCCAATGCAAGGAGTCACTGAAAGTAGGGATGTGTCTTGCCTAGGGAAACTTTGGAGCTAACACCACCACCAACATAACGACTTTCCCCATAATCAGCAGACAGATTGCCCCAAACTCTAATCTGGTATGCATAAGGTGTTCTGTCTGATGCCATATAACCTCCTAATTTCCAAGGAGTCTGCCCAAAAATAGGAGCCTTGCTCCTTCTATTTTGTCAGAATATTTTGTCAAACAACTAAATGCTCTAAGTCAGAGGTGCTGCAGAGTAATTGACTTCTGTGCTGTAGTGAAGCATGGAAATTATATTGCTCACAAAGCACGTACACCATCTGCAGCTTGATGTAAGCATACAAAAAACCCACTAATTTTCTAAAAACATTTTAGTATAACACTGCAGGAAGAGTCAAGAAGAAACATGGCCTTGGACACAGCTCACAGGTTGTGAGACCATTCACTCCTGAAACTGGTATTGCCAGGGCTGAAGGGGAAATGTGAAAGTCCCTTTGCAAATCCATGGCAGATGACAGTGAAAGAAAGAACTTCCATCTCCACCCTTTGATCCCCAGCAGAAGCCGTGAATATCATAATTAATTTGGAAAGGCATGTAACGTTTTGACTGTGAACTAGTAACCCAGGCAAAATTCAAGAGAGTTAAGAGATCTGAACAATAAAAGAATAGAGAGTCTAGTATGTTTTGTTTCTTAGTGTCAAGTTGATATGTCCTCCTTGAGCAAGTGTTTTCCAGCCATTCTGCACTTCTGATAGGGAGCAGTACTGATCACACAAGAAACAAGCTCTGTTATTTATAGTTATGGTAAATACCAAAACTCCCAGAGGTCAAACCCACAACAAGAACCTCCAGTACCAAGTACAGTGCAAACTGTGTACTAAAGGCAGTTCCTGTTCCTCACCTTACATCTCAAGTTACTGATTAAAGTAAGACTGATAACCATTTATTGATCTAATAAATCAGGTGAAGTATTGCTGGTGTTTTATGCAACACTTCAACTTTTCTCTATTTCCTTTTTAAACTAAGCTATAAAGTGTGGGGAGCCATTTTTCACTATGAAGTAAGGTTTTAAGTAAAACTGGGATTTCCAGAACAATTGGCATTGTGTTATACTATTCAACACTTGGCCACCATGTGGTTCTTTGGACGTCCACCCAAAAATTTACAATAAACAGTGACATGTAATAATGATTAAATAACATTTGCTCTTCGAAGACCCTTAAAATATTTGAGCAAATGCCACTTGTGCCTGCCCCAGGATGGGTGCTTTTGTAAAACTTCGGCTAAATCCGTTAAAGCCATCCAGCCATGACAATATAACAATGTTTTCTTTCTCTCTCTTGTTTTCCTGTCTTTCTCTCTCTTTCTACACACACACACACACACGTATGTACACATTTACATGTCTTTCTCCAAGCATTAATATATATGTTACACATGACACTTTGTTCAGGTATTCTATCACTTCTGGACTTTGACACAAACTTTATAAACCTGTGTGGAAGACCCCCTTAGGTCATGCAGATCTCTCTAGTCATCCCAGTGAAAATTCACCCACACTTTGCCAATTTACAAGACCAGAGAAATCATTTTGGTCATCCATAGCACACACTTGTTAGCATTCAGCCACTACAGGCAGTACCAGAAAGCTATTCAAGAGACTTAAACAAGCCAGTTTATACAAAACAAAGTAGCACTGAATCAGCTAAGTATCCCATTCTTGCTGGTCATGAAATGGAGTCAAATGAAAAATGAGACTGAGGATATGAAACGAAGACGTCTGCTCTATGCCGAGCAAGGTGGGGGTCCTTAGAAGAGTCACTCACACTGACAGTAGAAGATGTAGATTTTGATTTGTCTTCTTCTGCATTTCACATTTGTGATCTCATGTCAGAATATTGCAACTCCATTACTCTTTTTTAAATTAACTGCAGGCTTAAAACAAGGCTGCAGTATGTTAGATAAAGATTGACTGTGCAAACTGACATTACTGATGCATATAGGAAACGTGAAATTTTGTCTGATGCATCCTACAAATGATATCTTTTTTGTTGGTTTTAAGTTTGTGCATGAGTTATTTGATCAAATAAATTATTTTCTAATAAGAGCAGACTTACCTACTTTTAGGTAAAACAATTTAATTTATTGATCTATATTAATTTGCAGTGTAGTTTATCATAGGAAAACAGATATAAATCCTACCGCTTACTAGGTCCGTTGTATCCTTGACTAGCCCTGATACAAGACATTTCCTCAAGATGTGTAGACAGCTCCTGACTTTTAAGGGGAAGATACCCTTCAACAAGGTAAGAGTTGTAGTCACATTCTTGTGACTCGATATCTGCAAACCTAAATGCCATTTTCTATCCTTTCATTTTGACTGAAGCTTTGAAGTATATACGAAAGGAGCCAGAACTGAGCAAATTACCTGAGGACTGAAACATTTTTGACATAAGTCTCAAACGCAGTTCAAGTCTTTTATATTTCTTCTTCGTTGTTCTAGTTTTGTTTCATCTCAAAATGTGAGTGATGGTGGTGACGATGGAAAGATTGGACAGCTGGCCTCAGTTCCCCGTGCTGGATACAGAGAGAAACACTGTGAGATGCCCTCTTTCAGGAGCCTCAGAGCCTGTACAGCAGAAACATTTAACTATTTCTTGCTGAAGGAATTGTGCAACAGGAAGGATCCATTTCATATCCACGATTTCAGCAGGTCCTGTATGCTAAAAGATTTCCTCTCGAAGTGGAAAGGCTGTAATTTCAAACCCATTTGCAAGTAAAGTGGTGAATTTGCTATGCCAGCATGAAAAATTCTCAAATCTCCTTACTACCATCAGGCCCTGTAAAAAGTTGCTGAGCACTCCCTACTTTGATCCATCCACTAAACATGGGAAGAAAGCAGATGAGTTTTTAAATATATTCACGTCTAAGACAATGAAATCAGCACGAAATCTGACTTAGAAGTCAAAGCAAGTACTTATTCCAAGTATCATCCTCTAGAAGAAGTTTCTACCTGATTCTGTCCCTCTTCCCAAATGACAGTTGCCTCTATTATAAACTACTTTACCAGTCTGTTTTGCTTCAATTGCCATCCACCACTTCCCAAGTGGTAAGAGTAAGGGCTCCATCACAATGTGAAGGGATGGAACCAAGACCGGGCTCTCACATTTTCTGCCTCAGTACCTTTAAAATTTGTAAGGAATGTAACTGGTGTAAGAAGCCAATTTATTTCCCACTACCAACAGGTCAGTTCTTAGGCAGGTAGGTAATTCTGGCTTCCTCTGTGCCACTTACAGCTTGAAGTAAGCAAGAGAGTCTATCCATGCTCTTGCTGGCATAGGCAAAATTGGGGAAATATGCAAGTTTTGAAGCATACAGGTTTCTAATGGAAGGCTTGTATGCTGAAAATTTTTCATCTTTTTCACAAAGTCTTGACTCATATACTTAAACCATCACAGCTTTAAGGGGTTTTTTTATATCATCTATAAAATGTTAGCAAACAAAAAACATTTGCAGGATAGCAGATAGTGATTCTAACAACACTTTTTCATTATGTATCCTTCTGGACTAATAAAATACAATTATTAGATACATTATTGTATGCCACAGTAGACATTGCAAAAATGGGGCTGTTCCACAAGGTAAGAAGAAAGCAGGGCAGTGCCCTCACTGGCAGGGCATAGTCCCAGGACCTGAGCAGGGCAGGAGTGGTAAACATCAAATACAGGCAAGGTGACAAGTTGGGTCTGAGGTCAGCCCATAAAATTCAGTCAGGACTAGCAGGGACAGGACAAGGCACAAGTCTGTCCACAGCTCTTCTCAGGCAAGGGCTGAGGCCCAAGCTCACCTGGAGACCCAGGCCCATGGGTCCACTGGTCCAGGCTGGGGCTGGGCTGTTCCCCACAAACATCAATGATGCCAGTTAGAGCACGGTCTGCACTGATACTTAATGCTCCACCGAAGGCCAAAATATTTCACAGGTGGAAAACAAACACTGGTAAGTAACAGACATGTTAAGTTTTCTTTAAAAGAAAACAGCAAAACTTAATGAGATGGACAGAGGGGGGGGGGGAA
>Ga0065711_1040548_pt1 | contig 16866 bp, 11 predicted proteins | sample Hoacrofraction12_FD_59098 | JGI IMG/M metagenome (GOLD analysis project Ga0065711, IMG submission 59098) | Hoatzin crop microbial communities from Cojedes, Venezuela - Epithelial fraction 12 v2 (version 2) | ecosystem: Host-associated > Birds > Digestive system > Esophagus > Crop | place... | reverse complement strand
CCCCCCCCCGATTCTCAGAGTCAAGAAAAGCATCACCACAGTGTGTCACTTCCCATGGGAACAGTGCAAGGACTTTGAGCACAAGCCCAGGGGGCAGAAAACGGGACTTCCTTCTCTCTCATCTGGCTGAAATAGGGTTTGCTGTTCTGCTCTAGAACTGAAAAGATTTGCAGCAAATCTTTAAATCTACTCCCCGTAGAGGCTAAACCCTTTCCCTAATACGCAATTGTCTACATAGAGCTCTAGGAGCAACTGCATACTTGAAGTAAATTCCCTAAAACGTGTGACCAGTTCATTTTTTCCTGCGTTAAATCCCAATCCTTCTGGCCTCCAAATGTAAGCCAGCCCTTGTGGGAGCAGCACAGAGGCTCACTGTATTTAGTACAGTGTTTGTTCTGGGTCTCTCTCACCTTTGCAAACTGAAGACATTCACTCTTCACTCAGAGGACACCATTATGGAGACTGCACAAGGCTTTTCTGTGGGACCCGAATTTCCTCATCCAGAAGGAATAAAAGTTCCCATTCGCCCTTCACATCATATGACAACGCATCTCTGACTGTTGTCCTTTCAGGGTGTCCTTCAAAGGGACTGAATCACAGCACACAGGCTGCACGGTGCCAACATAACAGACTCCATCAAGTGATGGAAGTGCCATCACTTCAATGGTTACTGAGGCCAACTCGTGCCTTGTGATCACCAGGCTACTTTGGGCAAAGGGCATCTCAAGATCAAACTTCAAACCCAACTCTTTGTGTGGTTTAAAACACTCATAAGGAAGGAGAGTTCATTTCCCCTTCATGATAACGGACACTGAGCAACACCCCACACATTCAGCTCAGTCAGGAATGAATGCTGACCCTGACACCCTCTGTGCACTGGAAGCCAGGCACCCAATGCAAGGTAAAACACAGGATGATACACTGGAAAACCCCACGGGATTATTTGCGTCAGTATTTCCCAGTGTGGAGGATAGGCTCTGCTGGAGAATGGACTTCACTCTGCTGACACAAAGTCACCCCAGACTTATCAACACACCACTTCCTTGTAGAAACCTAAACCACCAAAAAAATCACTCCAAAGCATCATCAAACAGAAACCGAGGCTCTTGCTGGCTGTAACTAGGCACTAGGGCAGTGCAGCACTGAATCCCAGAGACCTCCAACAGTGCTTTCAGCTATTTCCTAACGTAGCTTTAGGGGAAGCTATTTTCAGAAATGAAAGTACTATGGAAAAGACTGGCTATTTGCCGCCAGTTGCAACAGGGAGTCTGTGTGGATCTCATCACTGCTGTGTGTGCATCACACAGCAAGACCCAGGTGTGTAGTGTAGGTTCTTCCAGGACATAAAACTTCAGCTGTCAACTGGTCGGCCACAACATTGCTTCAACTCTCATCCAGTCACTCCTTTCCGAGAGAGCATCCATCCTTGTGCCGGTTTCCTGATCCTTTTGGATAATACTCCCCAAACCCCATTCTTTTGGGCTGTTCTTACACACCTTGCCCCAGGTTGATGACCATCTGATGTCTAGACTCAAAGCTGTTTCTTGTCAGGAGCTGAATGTCTTCTGCTGGGTACTGACTGCTGGCTATCACCAGTGAAGCGGGATATGGCCATTACTGCCCTTTCACTGGGACAGGCACCAATTCTTTTTGCAAGTTTGTTCTGTGTATGTCAGGTATTCCTTTTGTTTCCAAATAAGTAGTGCTTCTACCTATAGGATCAACACTAAAATGAAAATGCTTGCTGGTAACTTGGAGAGCGTAAATGCAGCAAGATGACCTGGTGAGCCAGCTCCCACTGCTTCTTTGTTAGAGGCACTTACACTTTCCCAGAGAGGGACTGAAGTGACCTGCAGAGCCCTCTCTGATATTTTACTTGAAGTTAATTTCCTGAAAGCCACACTAGGGTCTAGGGCATGGTTCCATAACTCAGTTAATTGATAGTGATTAAAAGAGAATGATACTTGTTGTAAGACCAAGATCTTTGCTAGATGAAAGATTACAACATTCCTTGACTTTCTGGAGTTTCCTTACACAGCCAATATATCTATATATTAACATTCAGGATATTTATTTATTGTAATTTGATATTTTGTTTGTAATTTTGTGAAGAGCAAGGTGGAAGAGCAATTCTTCAACCATGAAACTCACTGGAAGCATGCAAGAACTTTGAGAACATGAATACCATCAGAGCTGCTTTGAATTCTTCAGGAGCTTGTGATCCAAGAATCTTCATGGAAGAACTGCAAAGCACCAGTACAATCTGATCCATATTGAGACAGTTTTTGCTACATCATCAACTAATTTTAAAACATGGTTAGAGCTGTAGCACTGACTCTTGCTGCCAGAACTCATATGTACATCACCTGAAATACTACAATGACCAGACGATTTTAAAATCAATTCAGCCAAACAGGTTTCAAATGAGTTAGTATGCTGGGGAGGTTTCCCAGCCCAGAGCTGGCTTAGATCCTGTGTCAGTGACTGAGAGGCAATGACTGAAGCTATGCTCCCTGGGGGAGAACAGGGAGTTGTCCTGAGTCACTGCATTTGCAGAAAAGCAGCCTCTCCACAAGAGGTGGGAAGTATTAGCAAGATGAGCAAGGGAGAATTTTGTTACAACCAGCATGAGTCAGAGACCTTGCTTTTGCCTTGATCTGTGACAATGGAGATGAAACCCGTGTTTATTTGTGTTCTCATCTCTAGAGCAATTAGTCCAACACGTACTGGCAGAACTACCCAAGAGCTGGACTTTAAAAAGAATTAAGCATTACTCAGGAGGAAATATCTATATATTGGGAAGAACGGGGGAAAAAAGCCCTCTAAATATAAAGAGTTATGCTAACCTTCGGAAGGTTTAATGAGAAAAATGCATATACACACATACAGATGTAATTAGTAAATAAGGGACAGTAGGACACAGGGAAGATTTATAAACTGTGTATTTGCTCCTGACAGACACACCGCCCCTCTGGGGTTAAATGAGTCTAAGATGATAGCTTGGTTGTCTTAAACCACAAACTCTCTAGTACCTTGACAGCAGATGAACAGATCTCTAGAAATTGATGTTCAGAGCCCCCTGGGCACATGATCTAACTGCATGCAAGTTCAAAGACCTGCCTGAAGCCCCCAGAGCACTGCCAGCCCATATAAATACGAGTGCCAGAAGAGAGCACCTTTCCCAAGCATGCTGCTTCTTTACCTCTAGCTATTTATTCCACACTAGAAGCCTGAAGAAATTAAATCATCCCTCAGTCCCCTCTCTAAGTCAGACTCCAAAGCTGCTTTGACCTTTATGACCTATATTTAGTATATCTGAATAACAATATATTATGCACTCGTTGAAGGTCGGACACTCTATATATGCAATATTGGGCTCACACCGTGCTGTAGCTATTTTAACTATATTACATCTGTCTAGCTTTTATTGGGTTTTAATTAAATGAAATTAAATGAGCGTATATTTAAATTGAGAATAAACTGACATTCATGCCGATATGCCAGGCTGGCTATAAGATATGATCTTAATGGAGCAGAGACTTTGCAAACTGTTAAACTCTGTCATACAATGAGGTATCTATTTAAATACTGTTTTCTTTGAAAAACAACTCTGCCCCACTAAGGTGCAGTGCTGAAGAGCTCAATTAGCATCTTGCAGAATGGATCAGAGACTGCTTAACCCATCACACTGCTCACCCAGGATGAGCAGGCAGTCACGGAAATGGGACTCAGGCACTTCAAAGTGCAGGGCCTACTTTATATCAACTACAAATATAGGAAAAAGCCACAAACGCAAGCAGGGGTTGAATCTCTGACCCATGAGAAGCAGTAAACTTCTTGCTCCCCACTCACGCCAGTGTGGAGCAGAGCCTTGGTGAATCTTGGCACTGAATCACCAGGTTCCTGAAAATAAAACTTCATTCATATTTGGAAATCTCTTGCATTGAACTGTGGAAACCTCTCCTACTACATTAGAGAGCTAATCAATTTCTTTCGCGAGTCTCAGGATGTGTGCTGCTCATTGATTTCTAAAAGGTTCCCTTGACACCTCCCTTGGTAATTACTGTGTCTTCAGCAAGCAGTCGGCTCCAGAGTTTGAATCCCAGGTGAAATATTCAATTGAGATGTTGCTCAAGAACAGCGAATAGGAAGCAAAACTTGGACACATTGATAGGGTTTACTAGTTTGTTTTTAAACTTTCTATCTCACTAAACTTGTGAAGCAGCTGGTAGAGAGGCAGCCAAGTGCCTGCGAAAAGGAGGCTGGAGAAAGTACAGCAAGTGCATCAGGAGCTGCCTTGCTGCTCATTTATGGTAATTTCTGATGCTGATTTAGTCAGCTACGAAGTGAAACACATCCATGTGCACTTTTCTATTGCCGCTTCCTAAAGCTTCTCAAAATAATTAACAAGTGTGATATTTTCTTTCAGCACAAACAGATCAAGATTAAACCATGTTGTGGGGGAGATAAGCTAAAGGTCACTGGAAAACTTCATAAGCTATAAATGCATTAGTATAATTAGCACTCACTGGTACATCAAGGTGGGATCAGGAGTGTCAGGCTGGGTTCTATTTTTGACGAGAGTGATGTCTCATTACCCACTCCCCCAAGTACAAGCCTACTTCTTATCATCCAAACATCATCAGATTTATGCAGAGGGCTCCTGCTACAGGGAAATGTGTCAAGAAGTTCACCTTTCGAGGAGGAAGATGATGTTGCCCTGGCAGCAGCACTCGTAACAAACGGCGTTTGAGTGCACAGAGATACATCGTGGCCAGGCAAGACAGTCTGCCTCTCATTTAAGTGTGAGACCTTTCTAGACCAAAGCTGTTCCCGCTCTGTTCCTGTCTGTACTTCCTGTAGGTACTGTGGGCTTTCTTCTTCCCCCCAGACTAAAGCTGCTGTGCACTGTCAAATAGCCACTGCAATTCATGCTGGGGAGCTGCACTTCATCAGTGAATAGAGCAACGTTTTATTTTCCTTAGTTCTCTAAGGGGCCTTACAGTCCTGGGAGACCAAACGGTGTAGCAGAGAAACAAGAGTTCCTTGCCAGAATGAGTGGATTCTTAGCCACCTACAAGAACTGTCTGTGTTTCAAAAGTTAGTGTTTGGCTTATCAAACAAAAAAAATCAAAAAAAAGAAATGGTATATTCCAAAACTGTGTCCACCTCCCTTTGAAATCCATAGAATTGCTGCTTCTTGGATTTTTCTCTATTCTCGTGGTGTCACGTAGCAAGAAAGATAAAGATCTCAACAGAAAGCAGAGCACTGTCTTGCAGAGTTTATGGAAGCAGTGAAGTAGTATGTGACCACTGATTGTAAAAGCTCAACCAGTATCTCATTGTCCTGATACACACTGTGCTCCTATTAAAAGTATCTGAGACTTGTTGAGTTGGCAGTCAAATGCCTGAGCCTACCAAGGACTTGGGGCAATGTCAAGATGGTCTACCGAAGAAGGAATCCAGGTGATGTTCCAAAAGGCATGTCCACTCTAACGTCGCCTTTTAACAAGTCACGATATCCTGCCAGAGAGGATCAGCTCCAAAAACTGTTTTTATATTGTAAAAGAAACAAGCTCAAATGAAATCAACATTTGGGTTTAGAATTGCATTTCAGCTTTTCAGGGAAAAAATGACAGCAGTAAGTAAAGAGGAAAGGGAGGAAGAGTGAGGAGGTAGCGAAGGCTTACTTGCTTTGCTACCTTACCCGAGCGGAGCTGCTTGATTCGCCCATTGCTAGTCGCAGTGTCGACAGGCAAGAAATCCTTGAACCAGGAGATTTCGGGATCAGGGTTTCCGCTGGCAGCACAGAGCATTGTGGCTGTGCGGGCCTTTTCCACCACCTTCAGCTGCGGGCCCATGTCAATGGTCGGGAAGCCAGCTGGGAGGTGGTCTTCTGCAAGAGAGAAAAACATGCAAGGTTAAAGAGAAACGTTTGGGCGTAGCGATGGGATACGGTTGTAGTGACAGCAGTGCCATGGTACAGCATCTGTGCCTCTGCTGGAAAACAGCAGCCTGACTTCCCTACTGAGAAGGTTTTCAAGCCCTTAAAGCACATTAGGCTCTATAATGAGCATTCATTACACCAATAGAAGCTTCCACTAAATTTAACTCCATTTAAATCAATTGCCTTGGGAAACTTCCATAATTTTCATTGATACGTAAGCTCCATCTATTGTTGTTAATAATTCAGTAAAAGCAGGTATTTGCCTTTTTGTGGGAGGACTGAGTTGAAGATAACAGACAAAGACAAAGCCAAATAGTTTGAGGCATCTTGAAAAACAACAGCTAAACAATAAAACTCCTTAGAATGGTTTGGAGAGGCCCATTTTATCTTTTTTTTTTGACTAGGAACGTTCTGTCACACTGGTAGGATAGACTGTAAATCTCTTTCTCATGCCCCCAAATCTGATTCAGAAGGCTTTTAGAAACTAATGAATGTAAAGCTAATGAGCCACACTCTGCTCATGAGCTGCCTTGCCAGACTGTGCCATGGCAAGCTCCCGGTGCATTTTCTGGGCTGCAGAGAGCAACAGAGGTGTACAAGAAATGGCCAGTGCACACTCTGGCATGTCTTACTGAAATTATAAAATGAAGCACCCCTGTAACTGCTAAAACCATTCATACAGCAGGTATGAAAATAGTTAATGGGGTTTGCTGCTGCAGAAAACGCTCAGGCAGGCCGGGTGGAATACATTAGGCAGCCTTCAGTGATAAGCCAAGCCATGCTCCGACATCGTCATTCAATAGCAGCTGCAGAACAGAGCTCATTTAATCGTTCTGTGGCAAGATGTGCTGTACTCTGCTAAGCCTGAACTGCAATCAAAAGGACATACTTTCGCAGAAAAAAAGAACTTGAAGAACATTAGGAAGCTTTTAAAGTACTAGAAACTCAATTATTTTCAGTACGGTTTTTTTCCCCCCTGTTTTAAGGGAACTTAAGCAAACCTTCTTCTTTGGCAAACCCAATTCTGCAAGGCTCCCAGCAGTGTTTAAACAAACAAGACCTCAGCGTCTTCCCAAGTCCCAGAGGAGTCTCAGCTTGCTGTAATCTGATTTCTCCTGCTATCGTCACACATCTTGAGCTGTACCTCTCACTCCGGGGAGGAAGGTGTTAGCAACAGGCCACCTCAGGTGGCTCCTTCTACCTGTATCGCCACGCCTGCAGCACACGCGGCCTGCGGTGGCTAATCTTACATATTTCTCCCCAAGATCTCAGGAGACTTCCCAAGACCCTCGACTTGTTTGCAAATCAAGACTCTGTAGCACAAGGCAACATCTGCTGTAAACAAAACAATGCCCTGGAATATTGTTTTTCTGTTTAGATGAGAGTGGTTATGAAGCATCCAAGGTTTACTAAAGGAAAAAATGGTTCTGATGCTTATTAAAAGCACAAACCGTATTTTGTCTCCCAGACCAGCCTCCCTAGAAACCTCTCTCATCATGAGCAAACATAAATGGATTTCTTTTTTTTAATGAAAGTTACCACGAAAACTAGTTCTTTTTTAATTTGCTCTCCATTGATTTTCAAAGACAAAAAGTACATAGAGCTTAACTGGAATGACACCAGAGCTAGCATTCAATAACAAGCAACAGAAGTGCTCAATACTGAGCAACCACAATGCATACTCCTACACGGCTGAAAAGAAACAAAAGAATGGTACACAGAGCAGTACAGCATGGTATAGATTGAAAAGCAAAGGAAGATACACAGGAAAAGTGGTAAACAACGACATTCCCTTGGAGCGAGGCCAGGTTTGCCTAAAGTGCAGCACCTTGCTATTTATGGTATTGAAAGCAGATGTTTGTCTGGGGAGGCTGAAACCCTGAAGTGATCTAATCTAATCACCATGATTACTATTGACAATCCTTTCTGGTTTGTTCAAGATTTTACAAAGAGTGCAGTGAGCTAAGTATCACCCAGTTAACTTTGTCCAAAATCTGTCTGGAGGCTTAGCATATAGCTAAAAGCAAATCTGAAACCAGCATTTGTGCAAGAAACCTTTTCCCGTCTGCAATGATCCTTTGCCCACAGACATGAGAGCGATCAGAAAATCCTTCCCAGTGTCTGATCCTCAGGTACACGATGAGCCTGCTGCACTGGAGGTGACTGTTTAATCAAAATTAGCAGTTTGTGATGAGCCACAGACCAGCAGAAATTATATGAACTAACCTTGACTTCACTGGGCACAACAGAGAGACGCTGACTACAACGACCCAGCAGCCAAGCTACCTCTGGCATACCAGAAATCTTAGATCAAGCCTTTTCTGGACTCCAGAGAGATGTACAGCGCGGCTCCCATACCACGCACCCCCTGCGATCCTAAGCCATTATGGGCCCGGATGGGAATGCTGGACACTCCACACCTGGACAGAGGGCACATGTGGCCACCATGTGATGACCCCAGACACCCTGCGCCAAGCTGGCCACAGACAGGCACAGGCAGGCACGCAAGGCTCATGCGGCACACAGTCTCTTCCCTCTTAACTGCACACAAGCCCCAAAACTATAGTGAAAAATGTCAGTAGCAGAGAAGCAGTGCATCCTGTGCAGTCAGAGCCCCAGCAGGTTCCCTGGGCTAGCACTGGTACCAGTACTGCCCAGTTCCCACACGTGCCTGGAGACTGAAACCTGCCTATCTGCCACGGCCACACCATGGCCAAAACTCAAGCAAGCGGCAGTGGCATGCCTGCACCTACAAAAATGCACAGGCAGTAAGGACTTGTCTGATCCCTTGTCAATCAAACATAAGGTCAATGCTGGCGTTGAAGAGCAGCAGCATGCCTCCAGGAGGCTGCAGTCCCAGGTCACGTCACTGCGTGACAAGATGCCAGGGGAAATCTGACAGCTGGTCTCTGATGGCACCTCAGGCACAGGGAGGCTGGGGTTTACCTGGTGTTAGTTCTGGGGCAGCTCTAGAGGACCTGCACCAGGTCACAGTGTCTGGGGCTCAGGCTCAAGGGGAGGACAAGCACCTTCTCTGGAGGTGGTTCAAGAGCCTCAGGTGCCTGTACCATCATGAAATGGGGGACCTCAACTATTCCAGGTCTGCCCCATACTGTGTGGCTCTGGCAGCCCCTCAAACCCTCCTGGAGAAGAGTGGCTGGGGAGAAAACCTGAGCTGGTCACACCACAGAGCACAGCGCAGCACAAGCCCAAGCCTGCCCTGTCAGCAATGCTCCTGCAGAGATAACAGGGCCCCGTTCCAGCCCAGCTTGGCGCTGCTGACTTCCCCGGGATGGCGAGGGGATGTCTGCGTTCAAACACTACAGGCGACGACAGGAGTTCAGAGCTGTTCTTGCCTTGCCTTCCCCTCCGGCAAAAGTCTAATCTAGGTCTAATTATGAGGCTCAGTCATGCCTTGGCTCCTTTCAGCCCTTGCTAGCTGTACTAACTTGTCTGCACACGGAGATCATCAGTAATAGCTATCCTCCTATTCATTCCAATGCATGGATACCTGTATTCTAGAAAATTAGTTTGTCAGCACTTGGTTTTATTCAAGGGTAGCCAGTGTGCTTTTAATGCACATTAAATCAGGCTATGAAATTGCTTTCAAGTGCAGACTATCTAAACCAGTTTGTCTTTCTGGGTTTCAGACACTTTCAGCAGGGGTGTACCTCAGGTAGACAAGAAAAATCTAGGCACAAGCAGGATTTTTTGGGGCATTGCAAGCTCTCATTCACTGCATGGGCTACAGCAGCAGAAGCAGGAGTGACAGAGAGAAAAGCAGCAAGAGAAGAGAGAAGCAGGAAGAAAGAAGAAGGAACAGCAAGAGAGAAAAAAATGAGTGGGTTTTGCAATTACAAACTGAAACTTGGAAAAATCCATGACCAGGCTGAGGTCTTGCTAGCAGCATTCACCAAGGAGCCAGGAATGTCCCTCTGGCATCTAGCATGAGAGTATTTGCAGAGGATATCTCATGCTCACTTGACAGCTCCCTTTGCTAATCTCCTTTGTGAGGTGACAGAAATCTAACCCTCCTTCTCTTACAGCTCTTTTGTGCCACACATTTCCCATCTTTAAGGGAAAAGTTAAGAAACCTTTTCCACAGCCCCAAACCGGAGCAGAGACCTCCTTTCGAGCAGCTGCAGTTACGCAGCTCATTCACCAGCTGCCCAGAAAACTACCTTTCCCCAGGATGCTGCTGTGAGACGCATACCCCTTGGGGCGTCCTTATTTTCTGCATCACTCCAAATATCAAGTGATGATAAGGGACACAGAAGCAATTGCAATTTATGTCTTACGAGAAGCACGGATCAGCCCCAGCATGGAACGGTATGTGGATAACAGCTGCTTACAGAAAAGGCCTGCAGAGGAATCCGTGGTGAGCACAGCTGTTGGTGGCTGAATCCTGCAGGATTACCCCCAGGATTTTGCTCGAAACTTGTAATCTCTCACAGAACAAAAAAGTTGGAGAGGTCGGATATGGGGTTCCTACTAGCACAAACCTCGTATAGCACTCACTGGTCTTGCAGCCATGCAGCTGTGTTTTGGAGGTCATATAATGACTTAGCACCTGTAAAATCTTCCCCCTACCACCGTGAACTTCCTCCATGTCAATGTAGGAAATGGAATTTTAGAAATGGCAGTGCAAAAGGTAAACACATTTATGGGAGTTACTTGTCATATTCCTCTTCATACAAAAGCCAGGCCTCCTTAGTATCATGAGTCTAATTGTTCAGACTGCCGAGGGAGAGGAAAATAAAGAGACCCACTACAATTTGGAAACTGCAAAAAGTAGCTTTTCTATATGTTACAGCTACAGCTGTGAGGTTAAATCTCTTAAAATCTATCAAAACCGCTGCCCCACTGGAAGGGGTGTTCTCAACTCATTTCAAGCGAGATACTGGGCTTTGTCCCACACAGGGCTGGAAAAACTTCTCTGGGCCACTGACTCCTGTCAGCCTGCGTCAGCTGAGGAACTTCCAGCCCTACATCAATTTTAGGGGCTCGGCAGGGATGATTAAAACACAAAGCTGGTTTGTTTTTCAATTCTGCCAGCTATCTGAAGCCACTCAGGAGTGTGCGGTGCTAGGGACAAGCCAGGAAACGGATTGAGGGCAGGGAGATCCCTGACAAACGCGTCTGACTGCAGCCACCATTGCACAGGAGCAGGACACACGTATCAAAAGCTATTTCATGCGGTCCCTACCCATTCGGTGGGGCAGGCTGGGATCTCACCCAGTTCAAGCCACCAGGGCTGAACCGATCCTGGTAAGAGGTAGTGGTTTGATGCAATATAACATAGGATATCGCAGGAGTAAACATTGTCTACTGACGGACTCATATTTGATGGATCAATGGAATTACTTTACAAATTTTACAAGCTTCCAAATCTCCCTTTGAGACACTTAAACACATTAGCAAATGCAAAATTATCAGCGCAAGGAAGATAGCCTGGCTAGTCGGCAATACTAACTAATGAAAGATGCAAGGCAGTACGATCGTAAGCACACCACAATCCAGGACATCTGTTTGCTGAATAAACAGCCCTAATTCCTTCAGCACAGGTTACACAGCGCGGCTATTCAATTACCGCAACACAATCAAAAGCAGTCGGGCAATCCAGCAGCCCAGAAGAACGGCATCATTTTACACGATAAGAAAACCCTGACACCGCTCTGTTCAGGTTCAACTGAAGCTGCAGAAAGAGCATTTTATCAGCCATTTTGAGGCGATGCTCTCTTCCTGCATCTTTCTTCTTACAAAAGCCTCCTAAAAGGTGCACCAAAAAATATTATGCAAATTCACGGTCTCCAGAGGCTGCTGGGTGTTGGGCTCCCGCCCGTGCGGGGAGCAGCGGGAGAAGGAGGGCATCTGTGTGCGCTCGCTGCCGAAGCCAAGTCTCATGCAGGCTAATGAATGCCCCGTCGACATTGGCACCGCCTTGTAATTGCCTAAGGAAAAGGTGGAGCACTGAAACCAACCTGTTTCAAAGGCAGCAAAGTCTTAATTACTGGGTTAGTAAGTATAAAACAGTTTCAGGCAGGCAGAAAATACAAACAGTCATCTATTGATGGCAAGGCTTTTAATGACAAATCTGCCGGTTTTGTATGACATCACACCAACGTGACACGCTGAAGCCGCCTGTCGAAAAATGGGGAGAAGGGCGCAGATGAATGGGTGGGTGTGGAAACGAGCTCCAGAAGGACTTCTCTGTGTCACGGTGTAACCACATGAATTACTGCACAAGAGCTTACAGTAAACAAAATATTTGCTATCTCTTAGCAAGATCACAGCGGCAGCAGCAGCAAAGCAGTTCACAAAAGGAAGAATCTGAGTCAGTCCGAAACAAAGAAAGTACTGTAAGGAAAATTCAAGAAAATACAAGACTAGACATGGCAGAAGAGGCTAAACTGTCAGGCAGATTCCCGCCCCGGGGGCTCACGGCGTGGGAGCTCACAGAACCTGCTCATTCTGGAGGTTATGAGTCCATATAACACCTGATGGAGACAGGGCTACCCTTCAGGTGCCAGATGGGTGCTGCTAATGTTGACCTTTCATGGCTGGGCAGCAATTATCTCAATTTACAAGCCACCAATACCTTCTCGGCAGCACAGCTGGCCATTCCCAAGCATCCGTTTACCTCGGAGGGGAGCAGGATGGCTTTGCAGAGAGGCAGGTGCTTCCGTGGGCAAGGCATGGCAGTGCCTCCCAACCAGCTCTGACACGGATCCAGACTGTGCTCCTGCCAAGTCCCAGCGCTGCTTCTCACCGTGCTCCCACGTGAGCAGTGGTAAGATAACGCACGGTCGCTGGAGCAACTTGTCATGTCACCTCCCCAGGGCTGAGCACCCTGTGTCTGCAGTGCTCCCTCCCACCCAGGGCACAGCCTTGGCTCTCCAGGCCTCGGGGCGGGGGGGGGCCCACGGCATCCCAATGGGATGGAACAAATTGTCTCTCCCAGCCCTTAGACATGCTATTATCATCCAAACAACCTTCCTTTGGGCCTCGTGATGCCTCTCCACCGGCCCCAAGGAACTGGCCAGGATAAAAGGTGGTGGTGCCACAGATACAGGGCCAGCACTCCATTAGGAAATACATCCTCCTTCCCTTTGAGAAGTGCTGCAGCATGCCACTGCCAAAGCCCTCCAGGATACACCAGACATAGCCACACACCAGCTGTAGCTACCTCTAAGCTTCTCACAGGATAGCTAATCCATTCTGGTACACAGTAAAGAGCTACAGCTCTAGAGGCACTGATGGAGGCAACAGCTGTCACTCTCCAGCATGGCTGTCCCCTAAGTACAGCCCAAGGGAAGGTGTGAGAAAGGTCCCTATGGGGAGAAAGTGCACTTCCACTACCATGGCCTTGCAGTCCTCTGATCCAGGGTCTTCATAAACACTGCAAGATCTGCTGAGATGACTGAGTCTAGCCACAGCTTCAGTAGTGAACAGGCAGTTCCTCTCTCTCCTTCACAGATAACAGCTTGTGACCTGTGCTTGATGGAGGGCAACACAGAGATGATTAACAGCTGCTGAAGCTGACTCAGAGCAGACCAGAAGTGAGTATTCAGTCACAAACTTGGGCAAATTAAAGGTTTGCACCTACAACCCACTGTTTCAGTTCTTAGTTTAGGGATCTTCCTAAGTAATAACAACTTCTCCTCAGTACGTGTTAGCTGTGGAGTCTGCTGTCAGCTAGGAGACCTGAACCCATCCTGGAAGAAAACAATTATTTACACCTCTATGAGATTAGGTTGCAACAGTCTGAGATTGCATTTACGAAATCCCTACTACCATGTCAACCTTCAGGCACCCTGGGTACCTCTTCTTGCTTTCCGTTCTGGTTTACTCGCAATGACAGTCACATTTGCAGTCTTGGTCCCAAACTCAAGTGTTTCCAAGACTTAGGCCAAATATATCTAAAAAAGCTAAAACACGTGAGAAGGAAGATTGTAGCAGAAGCTTATCTGCTCAGGCTAAACAAGCTCTGTCCCAGAGGGCAGAGCCTCTCCAAGCTGACACCACAGCCTTGTAGAGTGGTGGGAAGCGTGACAGAAAGCCCTCGAAGAGGCGAGAACCACCCCACACCTCCTGCTCCAAATCCAAGCCCACTATTCTGCCACGAATGTAGAGCAACATCCACAGACAACTCAAAGCCAAAGACACATCAAAACAAGCATTTTCCTGAGAGACAGGAGAAACTAGTCATTCACGTTAATGAAGTACTAAAAAGGGCCTAGATTATATGGCACTGAAAGTCATTTAAGGGTTCAGAGTATAGCACAGCAGAAACTGCAGCAAGAAATGTCAAGAATGTGGGTGAGGAAGCGCTTACACACAAGAAAAACAGATCGTATCTGCAAGATTCCCTGCCTGAGCAAGCATCCCTTTTTTAACCCTTGTTTGGCGAGGAAAAAGAAAAAGTTTTATTTCCTCCCCCCAAATCACAGCATAATTTCAAGTAGGTAAAAATAGAGTTTTGTGGGTCACATCCCAAAGCTGATAAATAAGCCTAGACTCTTTCAACCACTATTACTTACAAAACAACTCATCAGCTGGAAGTATGCATTGAAAAAACTCACAAAAGTTCTTTAAACACAATGAATTCCGAAAGGTTTTGCAGCCAGCTATTAAGACTCCATAGTCAAGAACAGTAAACCAAGACCACGCTGTGCTTTCAGGCCATTTGTTGGTACCAACTGTTGAATATAACTGCCTGTAGAACTGTTTTCAAACCATTGTTTCTTTTTAATATTTTATACAGAGAAATACAACATAACTATTGCCACTGCATGCTTTCTCGTGACAGAATATATAAACACACTCCCACTAAAACATACCCCAAACTTCAATCTTTTCAGAGAAAAGCATAGAAATACCTCTTTACTTGTATTCTAAGTCACTTATTAATTCCCCGCATTTTCCGTACTACTTCACCTGCACTGATGTGATATGCTATTAGCATAGAGATTTTCATTTTTAAGATGGGCAATCAATAATGCATTTCCATATGCCATTAAATACAACGTGTGGTTAAGTTAATGGGCGTTTGACTTTTGATCCATGTATGTTTGGTTGCAGTTCAGTGCAGGAAAAAATGCATGAGAACTGAGTTAATCTGACAGCAGAGCTCTCCCACGCTTTCTAACATCGCGTTTCAGATTAAAGCGAAGCATTCCTGCTGCCACTCAGCTGGAATACTAAATCTGTTCATTTCCACTTCACAGGCCAGAATGCAAGATTTTCGGTCACTTAAACTCCTACTGGAAGGGCTAGATCGTGCTAAAATCGGATTTCTACTTAGCTCCTGCAGCCTGTCTGCGTCGTTGCCAACCCAGGGGCTTCTCCTCCTGTGGGGGAACATCACAGCCTGTCAAAGCAACAGCGGCCAGCAACTCTCCAGCAAAAACTTCCAAGTTAGAGATGGGAAAAAGTTGTATGTTTTAACAAAATGCCCTGCTGAAAAGGTCGTCTTCTCCAGCAATTGTTCCAACGTGGGAAAGCAAAAGCACTGCCTTTCCTTGCATCTAAGCTACCGAAAAAGGAAGGTATTCAGAAAACATGGAAGAGCAAAGACTGTTGATTTTTAAAGGATAATCACTGTGATGTTAATTGAGAGAGAAAAAGAACTCCCCCTTGTCTGTCTTTCAGCCTCCCCCAAACAAAAATTCTTGAGAACATTCTAAATATTGTGGGAGTATTAGCTTGGAAATTGTAATTTAAGATTGTACTGGGGAGGAGCTAGAGAGCCATCAGAGAAAGCACAAACATGCTCCAGCTCTGGTGTTTGCCAACTGCCAGGGCTTCAACAGGAAAACAAAGAATCCCCTCCTGGAAGAACACCCTCCAAAACACCTCTTTGCTCTCTGATCTCAAAGACTAAACTGAAACTTGAAGGCAACCTTCACAATTGCCAAGCTATGGGATGGAGTGGCTCTGTGATGCTGTGGGAGTTTGAATCCCAAAGCTAGCAATCAAGGTGTGTGGGTGTGAGAAACGAGAGTAACCGCAATTCTTACAAAAACAAGGCTCCTCTGCAGCAAACCAGGTGAAAAAGCACCAGCCCTGGTCCTCAAGAGCCTGCTCTGTTCTCCACCTCCCCGTATTGCCTCTTCCCTCCTCCTACGCCTCTTCTCCAGCACCATTCTTTCCTGCCACCATCAATAAACTCTCGTGCACATGGCTCCGTCTGCCATTTCCTTAACTGTAGTGACCTGTGTTTTGAGCAAGTGCTCAGAAATTTTATAAAAATATTTTCATGAAGTTAGCAAAACCAGTACAAAGAACCAGTCCCAGTAAAGGCCAACATAGTAAAACAAAAACTAATTTTATAGTCCAATGCATTATTTCTTTATAGTATTCAAAAAGAAAATAATCTTTAACAAAATATTCACATACTGACATATATGAATGAGAGAGGGAGAGCAGTGGATGTTGTCTACCCTAACTTCAGCAAGGCTTTTGACACTGTCTCCCATAACATCCTCACAGGGAAGCTCAGAAGTGTGGGCTACACGAGTGGACAGTGAGGTGGACTGAGAACTGGTTGAATGGCAGAACTCAGAGGGTTGTCATCAGCGGCGCTGAGTCTAGTTGGAGGCCGGTAACTAGTGGTGTCCCCCAGGGGTCGGTACGGGGCCCAGTCTTGTTCAACTTCTTCATCAATGACCTGGGTGAAGGGACAGAGTGCACCCTCAACAAGTTTGCTGATGACACAAAACTGGGAGGAGTGGTGGATACACCAGAAGGCTGTGCTGCTCAGAGAGACCTGGACAGGCTGGCGATTTGGGCAGAGAGGAACCTGATGAAGTTCAACAAGGGCAAGTGCAGGGTCCTGCACCTGGGGAGGAACAACCCCATGCACCAGTACAGGCTGGGGCGGACCTGCTGGAGAGCAGCTCTGTGGAGAGGGACCTGGG
>Ga0065711_1040547_pt1 | contig 16867 bp, 8 predicted proteins | sample Hoacrofraction12_FD_59098 | JGI IMG/M metagenome (GOLD analysis project Ga0065711, IMG submission 59098) | Hoatzin crop microbial communities from Cojedes, Venezuela - Epithelial fraction 12 v2 (version 2) | ecosystem: Host-associated > Birds > Digestive system > Esophagus > Crop | place... | reverse complement strand
TACATTCTAACTCTTCATCCAGGTCGTTGATGAAGAAGTTAAACAAGACTGGGCCCAGTACTGACCCCTGAGGGACACCACTAGTTACAGGCCTCCAACTAGACTCAGCACCGCTGATGACAACTCTCTGAGTTCTGCCATTCAGCCAGTTCTCAATTCATTTTTGCTGTGTGTTTATAGTAGATTATGTGAATATCTCCAACGCTCCGTTGATTTATTCACAGTGCATCCATAAATATGAAGTGCTTCCTAGTGAAAGAAGTATCCCCCACCTACATTATCTGTATGCCAGATTCCCTTTGGGGGAGGTTTCTAGAAGTCCTGTTGGTATTTTTGTAGTGTTATGTTCTCCTAAAACAACCTCTGTGCCAGAGCGCTCACTCCAGCATGCTTGCTCAAGTGCGAATAGATCTTCAGTTTAGGCCTCTGTTGTTGAGATAGGAGATGTTACATTCCTGCAAGAAATGTTCTTATCAATCTTCTGTACTCAACGTTATCTGTGTAAGGGGCAATAGAGGCCTGAAAATAACTTGTGTCTCTGGACAACCCAGTCACCAGCTGTGGAGTGAGCCTGTCCTCACTGTTTTTCTGTGCTGCAGGTCTTCAAAGGTGTTTGACCTCTGCTAGCTAGAGACAGCTAACCTGGACTCTACACCCAGTAATGCTGCCTGCAGCCTTCACGCCTGCAGGTGTTCATCGCAACCAGACGTCATCTGCGGGAGTACAGCAAAGGGAAAATCATCTTTTTCAAGGAAACTGTGATTTTTTCATTAAGCTACTAACATAACGAATACATCAAGATACTTATTTCCCCCAGATGTCTGAAAATGTATTCCTTAGCAGAAACTTGGCTTAGATTTTGATCTCAGTGGCATAAATCTATATCGATTCTACTAACTGCCCCAGACTTACTTTTATGTAACTGAAAGAAGAATTGGGCCCTTGAGGTATTAAGACAGCCTTGAGCCAGCTTTCAGAGTCTAATTAGGAATCCACTGAAAGGGAAAAAGTGTTTGTTATGATGAATACTAACAGAAATGTAGCCACACAAGCCAAGCACTCCTGGTACAATAACGCTACCCACCTGCACCTCAGCCAAACTGAAGGCTAATCCCAGACAGGGAAACAAAGGGAGATGAGGAGGCTATGACAGAACAGGAACAGAAGGATCATTTGTCAAGCAGTGGCCTTTTTCTTAGTCAAAAATTGGCTAGGAAAAATCCTTATGTGTAATGGATCTACTGAACAATTAAGGGTGAAAGAGTGAACAACCTAGCTCAGCTTCATAGACCAATCACCATAAGGAAACTATTCCTCACTGCAGTTTCTCCTCTGACTGGAAAAGATAAGAACCAAGGATTTGTGCCGTGACTTTTGAAGTCTTGCTCCTTGCCTCAGATATTCACAATTACCAGAAGTTTCAAAGAAGAGTGAAAGAAACTCAGCACTAGTTTGTTTTAGGAATAACCCCAAAAAAGTTTATTTCTACTTTTTCAGTGTAGAGTACTTTATTCCTCAATGTATGGAGTTTATATTTCATTTAGATTAGGTTTGAACTGATTTCTTTGGAGGCAAGGTGCATTGCAATCACAGCTTTTATGTCAACCCCTCTCCAACACTAAAGAGGTGTGACAAATGAAAATGTTAAAGATAGTTAAACTTGTATAAGCTTCATGAAAACTGTCACCTGACTAGAGAAGAGAAACTCGTTTAGTGGTCTTTCTGAGTAAAATTGTAATTTAATTAGTCACGTCTTGTATTTTGCCTGTTGATGAGCCAATTGACACATAAGCTGCTGGTCAAGCTATGGCTTCTACCTCACAGACCACCGAGAGAGAAAAAAGGGAAGCTAGAATTGCTGAGGAATTCTGAGAATGTTCAGAAAAGGTGTAGGAGGATGGATCTCAAGGCATCGAGAGGATTGGTAGGCAGTATTCTGAGAATGAGGTACGGGTGCAAAGAACATGAACTGATGGGAAAGCAAGCTAAATAGTTTGACTTTCTGCCATAAAAAGTCATGGGGTAACAAGCCATACAAAAAGATCAATGTTCGGCTTTCAGTTCTGCCACAGCTCTATTGTGTATATTACCAGGTCAATCATCTAATCAACCAGTGCATCAGATTCTCATAAAATAGGGATAAAATTGTTACTTTACAGGTTACAGTGAGGACATTTGTTCTTGTTAGAAAAAGGCTTTGCAGTATTAGAAAAACCTGTAGAAGTGCAAAGTGTACCTGAATGGAACACAGAAGTGAATCTAGGCAGACATAATGTTGCCCATTTAACACAATGAATTAAAACTAAACTGAGACCAGGGTTGATTTCTGATCAATATTAATTCACTGAAAATCTCCACTTCAGCTTAAGCCGATGATCATGAGGCATTTCTTTTTCGTGGGCCTTCTTGTTCTTCAAGTGTGGACCCTTTACCATCTCCTCTGACAATTCGGCCTCAGAGTTACAACCACCTGACACTGAGCCCAGCACAGACTTCTCAGAGAGAACCTTTACCCATTCTTCTCAGGATCCTCGTGCAGTTTTGAGTCTTTCTGCTTTAGACACATGCTACTCACAAATCTCTAACTGTAGCATTTTCTTTTATCTAAAAACAGAATCCAAATGTGTACAGATAATTTAAAAAAAAAATAGGCGTCCTGAAAGTAAAAGGTAACTCACCCTTCCTCAAGGGAATCTTTGAAGGTACAGAAACTATATTCAGGAAGGACTGGACTTGTGCTACTGTGAAAGCTGGTCCATTTGCTTCCACTCTCCTCCTGTCCAAATTTTCCATGTCAGCATGAGGCTTACCTTTTGTCAATCCTTATTTAAATTCATGCTTTACCTCTTGGTCAATGTTTGGTGGCTTCAGTAGCCCCTACAGAATAACTGGCCACTCGGGTTTGTACAGGACAGGGCTATCCAATTTTCAAGATAAGGTAATTTCAGTAATCACAAATTAAAATGGGATATCTGGTTATTATATCCAACCTGGGAACAACACAAACTATGTTTTTAGAAGCAATTTCTACACATGGATGTAGAGGCATTTAGGAGACCATAGACGTCAGAAAAGCAAGCCCAGGTTAAAATCATTAATTCAACCTGGAGTTCAAAATTCACTCAGTAAGTTCATCAAAACACTATACTTTCCTCTGTCTTCCTGGACAGTTCACTACATTTCTGATATGATCAAGTAGATCTATCTTTGTTCATGTTTGGCAAAAAAAATTTCTTTTATATTTTAAATACTTATAGTGGTATCCTTGCAATATTAACAGTAAATAAGTTCTGACAACTGAGGTACAGAGAACCAGGCTTATACTACAACCTTGTAGGCTCACTAAGTATATCTGATATGGTAGCCACTGACAACTGTTGGCATGTGGCATGCGTTGTAATTGAAGCTTTGTTAATAATTAGAGTAGTCCATTCTGGAGTGCTTCCCTGCAGATTCTTGAGATTTTGTGGAGGTCATACTTTATACTATTACAACTACCATAAATACCTTTGGTTGTGTTTCTAGCTCTCAAATTAGCAGCTGCTATACCCTTTCTAAAACAACCTTCTCCGCTCCAGAGATGTCAATACTTAAAATAGCAATAAGGGTTAAAGAATTGTAATGTTTTGTATTTGAATATTTTCCTCTCAGTGACAAGGGTTTGTCATCTAGTAAATTTGGTTTTTCTATGGCTTTCTGGTCCTTTCATCGTGCTTGGAAAAAATGTTCATTCTGGTACTTCTTTCCCCAAAGTTTGGTAAAAAACTCTACTTGTTGAAGATCCATTCAGAAAACTGTTCTTAAAATCAAACAAGGTCACTTCATGCAAGTTAGTAATGTAAGAAATCACTTCTGATCTCAGAGTAAGCCGACTCTTCCGTCTTTCAGAATGGCCTGAAGATTATAAAATAAGATTAATTACAGTAGGAAAGAATAAAGGCTGCAAAGGCTTGTCATTACTAATTCTTTCATAGAATGGGAAAGTTGAGTCAAAAATATGGATCCTGTTAAATACCAGATCACTTATTACAGAAGAATGATATTGTTACATTAATTTGTATTTTCAGCTTAGTCACTATATCTAATTGTTTTCATTGTAAAGGTTATTCGTATCAACAGCTTTTGTGCAGTTTGACCAAGTTGTTTGATTGATCTCTCCTACACTGAGATCCATCTGCCCATATTGTTGTAAGCAGCATGACATCATATATTAACCATTTGTTAGTGTTACAAATGGAAAATATTATGATTTCATGATGTCCTTACACCTTACATGTATACTTCTGTCGTCTCATAAACACAGCATATCGGACTACTCTTCAGTAGTCATTATGTAAAGATCAACTATTTCCATACTTGATATTACAAGTTCAGGTTTCTTTTCACCCCAGGGACGTTGAAAAGTATGTTAAGCTTAATATTTCATGTAAACTAGGTTATGCAATGGTTTCACATGTGAAGTAGGTGAACAGATGGATTTCTGCTCTTGTGAGCTGAACTAGATTAAATTAGAACTCAACCTAACTAGATGAAATTACATAACCCTAATAAGGTCATTTAAAAGTAGAAAAAAAAATTTAATTAAGGGGTCATAATACCATCACAAAAAATGTAATCAACATCAACTTTTATTTGAAGAATAATAATTAGAACTTATTAGCAAGAATCTATTTCAATTTTTTTCTAAGTAGGGATAAGGTAAGTTTAAGAACACATTTGTGCTCAATAAGCTATCTTATAATGGTGACATTTTCTACTACAGGATGAATTCCAATCACATTTCATATCCTATGTGACAGAGGATTAGCAGTTGCTCATAAACAGATGCTTATATTTGTCACAGGTATTTTGGCCTGCAGCCAGCAGTAGCCAGGCAGATTTTTTGCAGAAAGCCCACATCTGCTTCACAGGAAGATGGTAGTGTCTACTGACTGCCTAGTAGCTGCTCCTCTCGGACAAAATCAGTATTAGTGCTACATCTGCTACTCCTCTTATGTCCCACTAGTTGCACTGGAAACTCAACTACTTTCTAAGTCAACATGCTTTTTCTTGATCAAATTCTTCAGCACTTTCTTCATGCACGATGCAGCTGATGCATCAGACTGTATGATACACCAGCTGAATCATTCTGGTTAACTGCAGCTAAATGAGAACAGAATCCAAATAGTTGGGTAAATGTATATATCTTTAAATAGGGGTCAAAATACCTTTCTTCACTATTGTTGTTCAGAATATTGATTTCCATAGGAAGAATAGTAAACAAGACAAAATTATCTCTATGCATAACAGTCCACAAACAGTGATTTGTATTGTTCAAAGGCTTAGAGATTAATTTGTCACACTGCAGCAAACAATGAACAAGCAGACAAAGGCAGAAAACATTCCTGAACAAAGCAAAAATCTAATGTAAATCAGGATGTATAGACAGAGAATATTGACCTTATTTCAAAAGCTTATTATTCTCTAAAGCTAGGGTCCCTGGCCAAATGTTTTTCCCTTAATTTTTTTCTTTGAAGATAGTCAGGAAAATTTCCAAAATCAGTTCTACTAGGCTCAAAAGTTCATAGGATGTGTAACACAGGTGCGTAAAATAAGAACTCCAGATTACAAAGTATTGATTTGGGATTATTTCTCCCAAAATTTACAACTACCCAAATTCTACAATTAAGTCTGATAAGATTGATGGGAGCTTTAAAGCAAAGTATACAAGCAGTTTCCCTCTTCTAAGGGAAAAACAGTTGATGAAAGAAACAACTAATGCTGAGATACCTTTTAGAAGCAGAGTGAACTATTTTGGTTGACTCACAGTGGAGAGTTTATCAAGAAAAAAATACCTTGAAATGGAGTTTTTTATCTCAGCTTTAGCCTTTTTCCAGTGGTGTTTTGGGGAATGTCTCTGTGGCAAGGAAATTCTGCTTTTATCTGGGGTGTTTGAGAACATCATCAGGGAGAACTGCAGACTTTTTTAAAATTTTGATGATATTGTTTGATCTTCTTGGGAGATAAAGAGAGTGTCTGTGGTTGGAAGAGTAACAAAAATAGAAAGAGCTCTTGAGGAGCAGAGGAGAGATTATATTTGCTTCATGAAGCTTAAGTGAAGTTCTTTAACCAGAATTACTTTTATCAGAATAGTGAGATGAAAAATCTGTGTTATGACAAGATTCATTTGTTCTTGTTCATAAAGGAACTATCTGGGCACAGTTTATTCTTTTTTTGGCCGGGTATTTTCATAAGGAGCTTGAAAATCAGAGGTGAAATCAGTGTTTTAAAGAAACTGTATCTATATAAAGTCTTTTATTTGCCAGTCTTTCACACCTTTGCAACCTCTTTGACCTAATCCACAAAAAGCTAAGCAAGTCACATTTTCATCACAATATTACTGTTTTTAAATAGGATTTCAGTGATCCCCTATTGCAGACAATCAGATTTGAGGGATTCTAGTCAAAAATTTTTAAGCCATTTCAAATATTCAGGAGGATTTCATAACTTTATTTATTACATATTTTCATGCAATTATTTAATGTTTCCTCTCTTGCTATATTAAGCGGCCCTGATAAAGGAGATACATAAGGAAAATCTGTTTAATTTTCAGGAAACACAAAGGCAATCCCAACTCTCTCAATTCTTCCACTTAAAGAGAAAACCAGAGGAATTCCACCTTTTTTCCATGGCTTGTTCTGCCTGTTTCTGGCAGCCTTTCTTGGAAGCTATATCTGCCAATCCTTTCTGGACTCAAAAAGGACAGATAAGGTGGTTGGTTTTATTGCATAACCTGAACCCACTGTGTTGTGAATCTATGGCAATAGTATACTTATCAAAGGAGAGAAAATGAATGGATTGCACTGTCCAGTACTTCATGTACTGACGCTATTTTTATTTTTGTCAAATTTTGGAAGAGAAAGAATGGGGTTGGGAAAGATCCTAGTAAAGTATGTCACTTCTGAGTACTGGAGAGGTGTAATCACATCTGTTAATGTTCCAGAGACAGATACTCCTTATTGTCAAGCCTGTAATCTACATGAATGCATCAGTGTACAGAGAAGACCAGAAACAGCAAGGTATAACATTGATGGTGCATCTTTCCATACGTGTCTATACTATTCCCATAGGCTTTAGTTGATATTTTTTAGTTTTGTGTTTCTATCTCAGATGCCAGTTTTGATAATGTTCTGCAAATCTCATGAATTTGCACCATCAGGAATGAGCGATTTTTGATAACAACAGGGTTTAAAATACTGTATGGGTGATGCACTGATTGAAAGCCAGTTCAGCTCCATGATCTGTAGCTGCATGGAGCAGTGTCTGTGAACCACTCATTCCTTTCCACCCTTTTCTGGAGGGCTTGGAGCCCCTGGAAGAGAGTAACAAGGAAAAAACACCCCTAGATATTGAAGAAAGCAATCAGTGGAAAGGTGTTTGACAGTTGCATGGGAACAGTCTGTACTAGTAGATATAAATCTGGGTAGGAAGCAGAAACCAAACTATAGTCCACCACACAGAGCCTGCGCACATTTTGGTTAAGAGCACATAGTTGAGCAAATAGTTGCCAGTTTTCTGTGGTTGCCTTTTAGAATTAGATTTCACTTAACATTTTGTCATCTCACCTGATATCACATTAGCTCCACAGCAGTTCATTACAATATAGAATAATGAGCTGTGAACTCCTGCAGCCCGTTTTTGGTACGTGACACAGGACTGTATCAGAAATAATATCTCATAAGACTAAACAAGTAGAACTATATATACGAACAAAAGTAGTTGTGAGCCCGTAGTAAAACAAGAATATTAATAGAGGCATTAAAAAAAAATCAGTCATACCTGCCAAGAATGACTTGCTGAGCTTTTATCATTTTGCTTCAGCAAGGTATTTGGCACAGGAATGCTTAATGATAGTCAGTGTTGGTTTCTGGTTTATGTTTAACCTCTGAATGTGCTAACCAGGAATGTAGGGAATCATTCTGATTTTGAAATACAACCTAGCAGTTATGAGGGAGGGGTTGTACAGATTTGTGGTCATGAGACAGAAAAATGATAGGGAGTGGATTTTGCTGTTGAACTTTCCTTTAACACCATCCTGGAATATGATTCATCTATGCCATCTACAAGCAAACCTAAAAAAGTGAAGACGATGCTCAGGCTACAGATTCTTAACAGCAGCTGAGAATACTGTGTATGAGGGGACAAGGTTTAGCTCATCCTGGACTCAGTATAGTTCTATTCCCTACTGCAGAAGTACTGTGCACTGGGATTGTCCTTCTAGCATTGTCAGACTGGTTGTGCAGGGCATCACGGAAATGCTGCCGTGGAGCTACTGTGTCACTGCAGGACAGGACTAAGACCTCCCTTTTGCTTTACGCTTTCATAGATGCATACACTTGGTTTATTTCATTGCTTTTACACATCACAGGTTTCTCTAACTGAATGAAATTATGTGGAGAGTTACTGTTTAACTACACCTTTTGTCTGCTTACTGTGAGTCAGCTGCCACATAAGAAGGTTTCAAATAAATAGTAAATTTGAAAGCAGAAGATTCTGCAGTTTTATGAAACCAGCAGCTGGTCCAAAATGTATGAAAGCTTGAATTTGGTGTGATTCAACTGGGAATCCTGAAAGAAAAGGAAGAAGATTGAAGCATAAGGTTTATTTCAGAACTTTTTCAGTAATTCCTCATTTATTTACCAGAAAACCCTAACAAAGTTTCTCTTCAGAGGGATGAGCTGTTAAGAGGGTTAGCTTGGTGGGAGATTTGATGGAGGATTTTTACTTCTGCTTTTTATCAGTGTATGATTTACACAGGAATGTGATATTAGACTCCTAGCACATTTCTTTCAGTTGAAACATCCTTGTGGAACCTTCTGCGTTGTTTATATTTAAGATGACACTCCAGCTTCCAGGACATCCTAATTTTATACCTACACCAGAGAAAGACCTCATGGTCAAGTCACTATTTACTAGTGCAGTCTGATAATATTGTTCCGAAAACCAGATAACACATTGTGAATACTAGTTTCAAGGACTGGTTAAAACCCTCAAGGTTGTGCCCTCCTCGAATCTTTGAATTCCCAAATAGGAAGATTATTAAAAGAGCCTGATCAAGGTTAGTGGCCCTAAAACTAGACCTTACAGCTGTGTTTGGATTACACTGTGTGTATATGAACACAGAGATCATTTGTGCATTTGGGCTTCTGTACAATACAAGAAAGATCTTTTTTTCTTTCCAGGCTACCATACCCTTCATTATAAAGTAGGAGCCTGAAGGTACAGTATTTATGTTTTACATTTATTCCTCTATCAGTTCATATTGCATGTGAACTGATAACATAGCCATGTACAGCATTCCCTGAGAAAACATTTTTTGAGGAATGTAACTGAAACTCTCCCTTAATTTCACATTTAATCATTTGTTTTCAATTTAATTCATGCTGTGATGACATTGTAAAAGGGCAACACACCCTACTGATGTCATGAAATAATACTTCTAGACGTATTGGCTCTGAAAACCCAAAGAGATAAGTCATTCTTGTTTATCTGTATTTTTAATTTGACAATTTATATGTCACTCTTCTGCTTTTACAGCAGTTTCCTTTTCCAGGAGAACCTAAGGACTTCTCTAAGTGAAAGCAGCTTCTGATGAGCACCAATGCTGTCTAGAAACTGAGGGGCTGCTATGCTGCATTTGTTCACTGCTGCCATGGTGCCCTCTCCAAGCCAAAATCCTTTATTTGGTGGTGGAGGCTGGTGACCTAGGGCTGGGCTCAGCAGTTGTAGGCTAAAACAGGTAGTATTCGCTCGGTAAAGGGGGACAGCACAGTGATCAGTACAGTGAATTAAAGATCAGTACAGTGAATTAAAAATTTCATTTTTAAGCCAATAAATTCAACACATTCAACGTTTTACAGATTTGCATGAAGCGGACAACCAAGTAATACTGTCTTTACTTCCACACAGGGATTAGACAGCTTGTTCACAATATGATTAACTGAATTGTTTGAGGCAACTGAGACCATTGTTCAGCTCTGGAAGTTCTCTCCTCTCAGGGCTGGTTAGCTTGAGGTCTGCAATAGAGAACAATCAAGACTGTGCTCCGGAAATCCCTGTAAAACCTAAGCCCCTGTTGCCACCTTAACACTTTGTTACTCTTACTTTTCCTAGAAGCCAGCCAGCAGCTATCCCTGGATTCCTTTAGAACGTGCCAAAGGGAAATAATGTGGCAAAACAGGATTTACCAGGCTGCTTATATCTCTATTCAAATGCCAGGATAATTCAATTTCTTTTTTTCTGTATGTGCTTTCCCTCGGACACACTGGGGTTTACAGAGACCTTTGGACTGCAGAGGTCTTAAAGATGTTTCAAAAGCAAGAACCCTATGTGCAAGTATAAGCATATATAAATATCTAGGGTTTTTTTCCAAAGGTCAACAGTGTAAATAGTCATGTGAGAGAAGGAAGCGGTAAAAGGTACCAGACTGGAACTCCAGGCTGGGTTCAGCTCCTGGCTCTGCTGCAGCTAGTGACTGCAGGCAACTCTCATAGGTACAGTATGTCACTATCTCAGTGGGCTGCTATTAATTAATCTCTGTGCCTGAGGTCTGTGTTAGGAGGGATGAGAATGGGGAGTCCCCTCTGTGAAGCAGCAGCTAGGTTGCTTTCTGCACCCAAGGCACGTCTGTCAAAGTTGACACGGGTGTCTCCATACAGTACTCCCCAGGTAGTCCAGGCAATTCCGTGCTACCTGTGGCTGAGCTCCACTTCCGCACTCTGTGGGCTACATTCACTGCAGTTATAAAATTACAATTTCAGACTATGAAAATCAGTTACAGGACTATAAAAATCAGTCACGAGGGGAAAGGAAAAAACCTCATAGTAGAAGAATGAGGGCACAGATTTTTTTCTCTAGCACATATGAATTCAGTTTCGGAGAGAATGAACCTCAGACTGTAAGCATATGAGGAGACCACTGAGGAGTCAGAACAAAGGGTCTCTTAAATAATAATCACTCATTCTATCAGCCTGTGATTGTAGCAAAATATTTTTATTGTAAAACATTTGTCTGACACATGCTTGTAAACCTGCCAAAAAGGACATCCTACTTAAACAAAACAATTAGCCTCAAAAGCCGGTTTTCAGTTCAAGATACCCCTGATTTTTTTCATAATTTTTGTTTACTTCATGCAAATGACTAGAGAGTACCATTAAATTAAACAACAGCATGATTAAAGTTTCTATGGGATGCTTCAACAGAAACAGTGAGACCATCAGTGCCACAACAACCATTGGGCGCGGAGGCCCCCACAAGCCCAGCCGATCTGTGCCATGGCCCAGCAGAGCAGAGAACAGGGCTGCTGCAAGACCTGCGAACTGGGACACTCATGAGGGGTTCCCCCTCGTCGGACACCGCTGTGCAAATTGTGCCTGTTAGCCACCCTTTGCAGGGCCGCAAAAGTGGCTGGTTAATTCATCGCCAGTGGAGGCACAGAGCCTTACTGTAAACATGGAGGATATAGAGAAGGAACTGGAAGGTCAGCACGTGGGGTGACGCCAGGCAGCAGCAGAAATGGAGTCAGTCCAATCGGCCCTTTAGCTCAGAAGAGTCAAGTGTTGGGTAAGTTCTATGCAAGCACAGGTGAAAGTACCAAGCAAAATGAAATTATTCCAGGATAGTGTAAACTTAAGGTATGCTTATGGTTAAGCAAGTGAAAAAGGAGTTGGCAAGCTTGGACTTCCAGAATGTTATGGAAAAAAAGACCACCTCAAAACCTAGAAAATATTTTTTAAATTAAATTAAAGCAAAAACTAATCTGCCATAAGTGATAAGATAACTCTCAATATTAAGACCTTATATGAATCCAAATGCTCTTGTTCCATCTATATATTAAATTTTCATATTGACTGGAAGGAGATTACTATGGGATTAAAAATAATAGAATTATTAAATCTTTATTATGTTTCCATCCCTTGTAGAGAAAATACAAAGCAAACTGCTCTCATCTAGGAATCAGTCTTCAAAGTCAAAGAGGAAATAATACACTCTGTTAGGTAGATAATGTAATTGGTTAGTAGAATTTCGTTTAATCAAAGTGATGTCCAAGAGCATCAGCGGGTGAGAAGAAAAAGAGAACCTTTGAACATACACTTTATTTTATTTTAATTTTGATACGAAGTTCACTAACTTACAGTAGGATCCTTGTATAAAACAACAAAGCAAATTTAAGGTCAGTCTTCAAAAATGTTACATGAGAGAGGTAGAATGAGTTGGTGATCCAATGATTTTTGAAGACTGTTTTAAGAAATCATTGAAAAGTATTTTAAAGAGTTCTCTGTTAGGGGGATAATTTCTCAAGACACGTGGACTAAATTGAAGCAAAGGAATTCAACCTTAACTAACTTGTTGGAATTCTTTGAAGATATTAGTGCTGTGATAGGTAAGGAGAATTCTAATTTAATTAGGTTTTCAGAAGATAATTAGCATTGTTCCACATCAAAAATTACTGGATAAAAGGTATAGAACAAAGGCTAAGAACTAGTGTAGGATAAAAATTCTCTTCTAAAGAACAAAAGACAATGATGCACAGCTATTATTAAAAGGAAAAGAGGTTACTGCTTATGGCAGTGTTAGCTGAAGCATATGCTTTAAACATTCGAAAAATATTGAGGTATGAATAATTTGAATGGGACTTTTAAAAATCAAGGGCCATGGTTTCTGCTGGAGTATACCCACTTTGTCTCTCACAACTATCACAAATATACCTTCCTCATGAAATAAGACAGGATTTTCCAAGTAGATTAAAATCTGAAGGTGTAGGGAATATTATGGATTTCTTACAATATTCCCTTGTCCTGACAGTGCTTAAACGGGAAACGAAAGGCTGTTGGGCCAGCTCTGTGCTGTGCTGGTCGAAAAGTATGACCACAAGAAACTGTAGTTACTTAAAAGTTTATTAGAGCAGCTTTCAGGCTAATCTTATTTGTCACAACAATTTTAAAATTCAGGTAAGTAATGCACAGACAGCTAGCAGACTACAGCTGTGTGCTCACTCTCTGCACTGCCCTTTACAAGTACAGGAAAAAAGATTAGCGCTTCCCCCAAGTTCAAAACTTCGAAGAAACTGGGTAATGTTTCCATCACAACTACTTTATGCCAAGATTTGACACAGTGCTAATGACAAAAGTGCTGGAAATTAGACAAGCTCAGAGTGAGAGGAGCAGAGTGAAAAAAGAAGGGAAGTTAGTTTCAGATAAACAAGGGCACAAAGAAAAGCCTGGGCATATTGAGTTGGACAGGCTCTTCCTGTTCTTGTGCTGAACATTTCTTACATTGCCCTCTGCTTTCTAATCATGTACTCTAGGTGAAAGGGCATAGATTGCTCTTATGTTTTTCTTTCCACACATATAATAACTGCTACTAAGTCAGCAGTATCCCAAAAGCAACAGCACAAAAGTCACCATTTACAGCAGTCAGAGAACCAAAGTCGGAAGCCATGTACCAATTCTTGGGATTGTGCTTCCCCTTTTGCACCTTTGGTGCAATGTGAAGCAGATTTTTTTGAAGTCATTTAGGGGTTTATTTGCAATTCTAAATGGTATATACATATCATAATTACACTGTCTTCCAATAGAATCAGCACACTATTTGCAGTAACAAATCTCTTCAAACTTCTCTGCAAAGGAAGCCAAGTCAGGTAAGAAAGCTTCTCTGCCAGAAAGGCATTTCATTGGGTGATTTGCTGGACATAATCTCTCTTGGCTGGTTCAGTCATTGCAAAGCAAGGAAATCTTGGTGATTATTCAGAATCTCAAAGAAATTTTTTTGAATTATTTTCTTTAACTTGTTGTAATTCATTTTCAGCACATAGGCTGTAATAGTTTTGTAATCTGAATGAGAACACAGTTCTCAGATACATAATGAGACTAGGAGTTAGATTATTCTGTAAAGGGCAGATTGTCAAAGGATCTGCAGCACCAAGAGTTGCTGTCAGCGCAGAGAAAGCCCTGTGTGTGTTACACAGCAGACCACATTTGGAAGGTTGCCCTTCTAGCTGCTGCAAGAACAAATGCCCATTTTCATCAGTTTACGAAGCAAAAGTAGATGCCCGTAGACACCCGTTACTAGAGTGCGGGCTGCAGCACAGGAAATGCAGTCATGTTCAAGCCTCTTCCTGTGTCTAAGTCCAGATGTCCAGTGACCTAGAGTGTTTGCTGTATACTCACTACCAATTGTAAACACTTTGATGTTCTTCAGGGGTCACCAAACTGACCTTTTCCTATTCGCCTGAAGAGAATTGCCCTGAACAAAATTCACCATAGAGAGAAAACTAAGAACTACAACAACATAACAGATCTGCAAACTTGTCTATGGGGCTAGAAGAATTACTGAAGCAATGGAGAAGAGCCAAGAGTCTAGGAGGGTGGTCTCGTGAAGGATCAAAGCTGTAGCAGACGTTTAGGGTATCGAAGCTTTGTGCAAACTGGTCTCCTCTTGAGCAGTGCAGAACCACGGAGTCACAGCTCCCAGCGCCCATCCTAGCCTGGTCATTAGAAGATGGAGCAGTTACTTTGATGAACCATTTGTACTAAACTTGTTTGCAGTGGCATAAATAAAGTGTAATTCTATTTTGGTCAGAGAAGTTTAGCCCAGAATAAAACTGCGGTGACATCAATATGAGACCACAAGGATCGCAGTCTGCCAATGTACAAAATAGTCATAGTCCCACATAGACAACATTTCCCAGGAACAGGAGTTTTGCGTAATTTATTATTAAATTTTTAAATCCTCAGAAGAGGGACAGTAAAACTATTCAACCTATCATTAACTCAAGGTCGGATTTGCTGAGTGTTTATCCTCTAGAGTACTCTCACAGACCAGGTTGGGCAAACCAGCTGGCAAATCTACCAGAAAAACATTGTGTACACTCTGCATTTTCCAAAACACACAATTTCACGGTTGCATTCACAATGAACAGCCCCAGCATGATGCAGCTATTCTGACTTTCTGTTTCTATCACATCTGCCCTTAATGCAGTGCCTGAGATTAAGCAGATGGCTCTGCCCATGAGTGTTCCTGGAAGAGTCTTGCCATTGCCTACCACCAAGGGATGTGGGATTCCCAAGCAGCCAGAGTCCAGGCTGTCTACACGGGCACCACGAGGCCCAGGCCGACACCAGAGTGCAGGTCCAGCACAGATTTCAGCAGTCAGGTGAAAACTAAAGACATGGCATTGCACAGAGATCTGTTAACACAAAGGGCATCCAGGAAACTTGCGGACAGAAACACAGATTTAGGTAATTTTTGCTAGCAGGATGGTAATGGCAAGTTGGAGGGCTGTATTGCTAAAGAATACAGTGAGGAAGTCCCTGAGATGCATTACAAATGTGTCTTCATGCTGTAGCAGTTCCCCCACAAACTGAAACTATTTGTAAGGGACATTAATGTTCCATATCATTCCTGGTGTTTTCTAAAAGTGTTCAGAGGAAATTACTGGCTCTCCAAGTGCCAGATCCCAGGGTACGGAAACAATAGGGGGTCATATTTAAAAAAACAAAAGTAACATTTTTCAGGCAGCTTTCTGACTTGCCATAAAAAATTTCCTTCATCGATGCTGAGTCTAGTCACGATCCTCGTTAGGGATTGGGATTTAAAGTAACACCAGAAAAGGTAAGGTTTTTCGACAAAAGTCCACTGCTGTTTGCAAACAAATTTTTCCCTTCATTCAGATCAGCCTTCTCGTTTAGTTTTCTGCATTCTCTTCTCCTTGTCTCAGGCATATTCCAGACAGAGCCCTTTCCTGATCTTTGAGTTTATTCCTAGATTTTTCTTTCAAGGAGTGAGTAGTATTTCAGTAAGCTTGCTCAGTCACAAGAAAGGAAAATAAAAACAACCAGCTGAAAAACTGAAGTTGCTGGAATGTGTAATACTCAGCACTAAAATGGCACAAAGTGCCTGCCTATTTATAGCTCTTGTTTTGAGAAAGAGGGAGGCACGCTTTGGGCACTAGATACAATGCATCACCCAGGAAAACGCATGGCCTTGCATTCTGCGTGCGAAAGCTTTTTTATTTGTTTGTTGCAATACCAGTAATTTCCCAGGAAAACAGGGCTTACTCAGAGTTTCGGTTATCTGTTTTATGCAAGCAAATGCCAGGTTTGACACGCCAGTTTAGCTGCTGAGTAAAAACTCGGATGACTAAATAAAATCCTATGCTTGCTGTAATTCAGATTTATCCACATATCTTTGTCATTATATCTTTGCTGAGACATGCGTGCTTAGCATGGTTGCACAAGAAATGTGTTTTCAGTGTAGTAACAGACTGGCAGTATTTCATTCATCAAATGACGAGACTTTGAGGAGGACAAAACACTCCCAATTTACCAGCATGCAATCTTTTTTTCTCATGTGCTTCCTCGTCCGAATTTGAGTCATGTTGAACTACACTTCATGAAATATGAGTTTGCCACTTTCTCTCTTTCTTTTCAAATGTCACTTAATGATATTGTTTTGCAGTTCAGTAGAAGGTAAGACAGATTGAAATGTCAGAGAGCAGAACAACCGGAGACATATAATTAAATTGTTGTTTGCAGGAAATAAAGGAAAAATATGTTGCATGTAACAGGCAGAAGACATATGCAAAGAGACAGCACTGTTAGCAGCAGCCCAGAGATTTTTGATGCTGTGTTCAAAAGTAAGCCAAGCCTTACTGTGTGCCATGTGGATTGATAGCAGACAAGAGTCCTCTGCACAGGAGCATTGCAGGTTGGTAATGCTACAAAAGCATATTTGATTGGCCAAGGGAGATTCCTGTGGGGAACCGCGCTCATTCTGTCTTTTGGTGAAGCTAGAAGCAAATCTAAGATGTCATAAATTTAGACAGCAA
>Ga0065711_1006916_pt1 | contig 16867 bp, 23 predicted proteins | sample Hoacrofraction12_FD_59098 | JGI IMG/M metagenome (GOLD analysis project Ga0065711, IMG submission 59098) | Hoatzin crop microbial communities from Cojedes, Venezuela - Epithelial fraction 12 v2 (version 2) | ecosystem: Host-associated > Birds > Digestive system > Esophagus > Crop | place... | reverse complement strand
CCTTCTGCGCGCAGCCAAGGTGCCCTGTGGTACCTTGTCCAGGCCCCTGCCCGAACTCTGCCGAGCGGGGCTGCGAGGTCGCTGCCTGCTGTGGCTCTCTGGAGCGGGTCCACCAACCCTACGCAGAGCATCAGCTTTTGGGGGGGGCCAAGCCTTCTCATCTCCATCTGCTTTGCCCAGCAAACCCAACCCTGCTTTAACCTGTCCCTGCCCCCCTAAAGCACTTGCACTGTCCCAACAGCAGTCCAGTACAAACCAGTGATGCAGCCCTTGGGTGTGCAGACCACAGCTGATGGATACCGAGGTCGCCTGGACAAAGAGGGGGACCTGGAAGGGGGGGTTCCCCTTCTGTGGAGCTCAGCTCCTCTCTGCCCTGGGAGCCAGCACCCGGGTGGCTGTGCCTGCGGTGCTGTTGCCATCCAGTGACAGGACACAGTACTACAGACCAGTCACCCATTCACAGTCCCAGTTCAAGCTTTTTTTCCTGCTTGGTAACCTGTGTCAGGAAGGCTAGGAGAGGTGACAGCAGAGGGAGACAATACGCTGATATCCTGAGACAATCCTCCCTGCAAATCCCCTGAGAAAACAGATAAAAAGGAAACTTTCCTTTGCTACAGCACCTATTTTAAAAGTTCCCTTCGCTGTCCTGGTATCACAGACTTTACTAAGGCTTGATCATCTACCATAAAGTTGAAAAATGTTCCTTATTTAAAGTCTGCTGGCCTTACAGCTGAATTTAGTTTGCAAGGTGTTTCACCTGCTGTGGAAGATGAGAATAAATTACAAGCAGCATGGCTTTTTGTACAAGCAAAAGTTCCCTCCAATCTATTAGAGTTCTTGGAGTGTGTCGGGAAGTAGTGAATAAAAGCTGATATACTGTTTTCTTTTCAAGGTCCTCTGAAGAAGTCCTGCTGGAGACGCAACCAAAGCAGAGGACTGGCCTAGAGGACAGTGACACATCAATCATGCGGCTGATTAAGAGAAAAGGAAAATAACAATTAGTAGTTCATGTGCATGGTGGCAAAAAGGCTCCATCTGGTGGTGTTTTCACCCAGAAAAGGTAAGGTGTGGGGATGGGAAACTGTGGGTGATACCAGGTTGGTTAGACTGGTTCACACCAGAGAAGAGTCTTGAGGTCCTGAGGAAATCTCAGGATCTGCTCAAGATGGGTGAATGGTCGTAGATGAAGTTGTGTGTGGATAAATGCAAAGAGATACACTGGCGAGGGGACAAATGAGCTAGGTGGGCACGGAGCTGCTCCAAGAGAGTCAGCCCAGCCACAAAACCTGAGCGTGGACACTCCACTGGAGATCTGTGCTGCTCAGCACAGAGAAAACAAATAAAGCAACCAAAACAGAGATATATAGAAGAGGAATAGTATAGCAAATATTTTAATGCCTTTCTATTAAGCACAGTCGAGGGCACTCCACCAGGGAAAGGGATACGGCAGAAACAATCAGGGTCAAAATGATAAGCATAGAAAGACCCTGATATGGAAACAGGCTGAAAAGTTTACTATTCTTGTATAAAAAGTGGCAGAAACATGAGGGATGTGAGCGTTATAAAATCATGGCTGGTCCTGCTAAGCCTCTGCAGCTGCAAGGAGAAAGGCTTTCAGGCGTCCTGTCTCTGTGCCTGGGCAGGCCGTGCCGGAACAGCAGCAAGGGACAGGCACCGAGTGGGGGGAAAGAAAAAAATCTATCTGAAGGTAAAGATTAAGGTAGGGATCGGTGATATGGGGAGGCAATGGGTCAGTCAGGAACGCCTGTGTTCTGGTGGGGCAGGTGGGCTGCTCTCAGGGTCCCCACCTTGGGCTCCCAGGGTGGTCACCGCAGCAGGTGACACCAGGCAGGGTCTGCCCCGGTTTGGTGATACTGGTGCCACAGGGGTGAGTGGGAGCACTGCCCGTTGGGGTCACCCAGCCCGTTCTGCGGTAGCAAAACCAGTGAGTTCCCCGCTCCAGCAGTGGTGGGATGGCCCCAGAGGGGACGGGGGGGCTCAGCCTGTTCAAGGCTGTGGTACTGCAGCTCCCACGGGTCAGGTCTCCAGCCCGGATGGGCTCTGTCTGTATTAGGAGAGGAGCCCAGACATAGGATCACTGCTCGTTTCCTCCCTCTGAGGTCCCTCTGGTTCCCTCCCCCAGCTGGCTGACCTGCTCTGGGAGATGGGTGATGCTGGAATAGGGTGAGTTCAGCTCAGACAGGGCCAGTCACAGTTTGAAGCCTTACAGAGTCACGCGGAGTAAAAAGGCCAAGAGCTAAACCATGCAGTCCACGCTGGGTGCTCTCTCTGTTTGCAAAAAAAGTCAGAAGGATTTGGGATGGGAGAGTGGAGCCTGCTTCCCTCCCCAAAAACTCCTGCTCAAGCATTAGTCATGAACAGAACAAGGTCAAGTCATGTCCCAAAGACACTGTGCCCAGGAGAGGCTGGGTCCTGCTGACTGGGCAGCTATAAGACACTGCAGCCTGGGGCTTAACCAGGGCATGCCTGCATCGCCCTGCCCAGCTGAGCTCAGAAGGCAAAGAGCGGATGCAGGGATGGGATGCAACTCCAGTGCCTCCCACCGAGAGCAAGGGAGACCAGTGGGGTCACAACTGTGCTGCTCGTTTGCCAGCACGCGAGTCCACTGAATGGAAGCAGAACTGGAGGGAGGGCAGGCAGGCTGCCTGCACTGACCGTTAGTCACCCCACGGCGTTTTAGTGTTTGGAAGCCTGCTGGTGCTTCCCTGCTCTGCCGGCACGCAGCTCTGAGCTCATGGAAGGCCGTGGGGCTGCACCCCAGCACCTGCATCAGCCATGGCAGAGCTGCGGTCTCCAGGTTCAGGATGTGGGAGGGCAAACCTGCCTGCCAGCGCTGCCAGCTGCTCCCATCGACTGTCAGAGGACAGGCAGTCAGCGTGCTTCTTTCAAAAGGGGTAGAGGTGCTTGTTAAAAGGAAAGAGAAAGCTGAAGTACTTGGGCTCAGGAGCAGAGGGAAGGGGAAAGCAAGCCCCACACGGGCACTCTAATGCTAGCTTGCCCCTCCAGTGACTTACAATCACAGCAACCAAGGCTGCAACCCCTCTTCAAATGCAGGAATGGTCTAGGCTAGAGCCATCAGCAAACAGGGAGCTGTGCCCCAGCCCCAAGGAGTGGAGAAGACCCATGTGCTCCCACACACTGGCATTATCACAATGACACATTTTGTTCCTCCAGACAATCTTGACTCCAGAGGAGCCCGTTCTGCCTCACTGCTGTGTGCTAGGAGTGTCACTGCGATGCTCTGTCCTCAGCAGCTAAGCGAGGCCAAAAACAACAAAGTTGAACCTCCCACCCCCCCAACTGCTTCTTGCCATAGCTCCTGGTGGTGTCTCCATAGGCGGCAGAGACCCTGGGCCCTGCAGCAGGAGGGTCACAGGTCCAAGCTGCTCTCTCTCTTGGAGGTTCCTTGAATCCCCCCTCTCTTGGGAGACGTCAATGCAGAGCAGAGATTTGAGAGAGAGCTTGGCCGGACCCCCCAGCCTCTGCCCGCATGTCAGTCAGGGCCTGAAGAAGCGTCGTACCACTAAATGCCCCACCATGACCAGGGCCACCACCACCAGCATGTACTTCATGTAAACATTGTCCAGATCGAGTGCAGCCACCTAACGAGAAACAGAGAATAACCAGAGCGTGTTAGATCTGCCTGGGCCAGGCTGCCGCTCTGCCTGCACCCGGGGGACCCCACCAAGCTCAGCCGCGGTCCCCAGGCTGCCTCCCCTCGCCCCCGAACCCCCCCAGACGGCCCTGCGCTCCCGCCGGCTCACCCATCCTCCCTGCTGGGCGATCCACTGGGCGATGCGGTTCCGGAGCATGAAATCCACGACGAAGCAGATGATCCGGCGGAGGAAACCCGTTATGCCGTGCTGGTAGACGTGGACGGCCATGCGGTAGCCAAAGCCCAGCAGCGCAATCACCCGGCCCCAGTTAATGCCGCTCTCGAACAAGCTGAAACGAAGCCGATGGTCTCATTAAATGGCTGCCGTGGCTCAGAGCTCCCTACTCCCTGCATCCCTGTGTTGCCCAGGCCGTGGGCTCTGTGCCGGTTGCCGAGTGGGGCTGGGGATGCTGCGCTAGTCCTCGAGGTGCATCCCAGCCGCACAGACAACGCAGTCATTTTGTGGCCAAGTGACACGTGGCCGCCAAGCACCCGACGTGCTTTCAGAGCAGAACAAACACGGTCTTGGTCATGACTGCTGCCTGCCTCAGCCGGGTGGGTTAGGGATGTCCTCAGGGAAAAGGAAATTTCCAAATCCTGTCTACACAGGCTCTGAATTGCTGAAGGGGAAGTTTTGCGATGGTTGTTGTTGACCTGCCACCTTCCTGCCTTCCCCTCAGGTCACCCCCTGAACGCAGGGCGCATCATCTGCCTGTAGGTCCTGTGTTTCCATGGGCAAGGTTATTGTACAAGGTAACCTGGAGCTGGTGGTGGGCTAAGCTGCAGCCAGCTCAGCAGCTGCCACGTGGAGCCAGGAGCAGGAACTGCCACCCACCTGCCCAAAGCATCCCTCGCTTGTACCTGGAGGTAAGGAAGTTTAAATATATCTAAGGACAAGGCATGTTCGAACAGGGTTTTCCCTTTTCCTGCATAGACAAACTCTTCCAAGGCCAAAACCTGATCTGATCTTGCCTCAGACTGACACTCCCAAGGGCTGGAGGGGCTCCAAAATGTGCCTGGTCAGTGCCTGCCGCTCCTGATCCAGGTTTGGGTTGCTGTGGGCACAAACCACATCGCTGTCTGCAGGTTTGGCACTCATTTATCTAGACCAGTTTTTGAAGGTGGGTTTTTTTGTCCTGGTTTCCAGCAAGGCAAGCAAGAAGGAAAAAAAAAAAAAGAGTAGACTCAGGCCCTGTGTTTTAATCTTGTACCCTTGTTCCTGGCGGTCCCTGTCTGCCCAGCCGAAGGGAAGCGTCTTCTCTGCAGAACCCTGGTGTGGAGCTGCCACCGTGCAGGTCGCAGAGGGAGGGAGCAGTTAGAGCCCGGGAAGGAACAGGAGAGAAACAGGCAGCACAAAGAGAGGGACAGAGGTTAATTTACCTGTCTGCGGTGCGTTAACCGCCTCAGGCTGGCAAAGCGGTGCAGACAGCGCAGCGTGGCTTCCCGAGGAGAGGGGAGCAGGAAGGGGACAGAAGAAAGGCAGTTAGACAACAAACACCGAGCGGAGGGTGCACGGGGACGGGGTCTGTGGGAGCGATGGAGCCTGGGAGCCCAGAGACCCCGGCTTCTCCTCTGGCTCTTCCAGAGGTCTTCTGCGTGACCCTGGGCAAACCGTTTAACGTGCGTAGCGTCTTGGTTTCCCTACAGACAGAGAGGGCTGAGGATTGAACGCCTGGACGGCCACCTCGATCCAAGCCTGCACCTCAGGCGAGCGGGGCAGTACGTTGTTCAGGTGTTGGCCTTCACCCTGGTGCTGTGCTTGGAGCGGGTGAGCTGGGCGTGCATCGCCTGCACGAGATGGCTGCAGGTTCTGCGAGCCCGTGGAGCGTCCCCCATCCTGAGTTAGTCCGATCCTGTTCTGTGTGGCCCACGCCATGGACAGCAAGCTCCTGCCCACCCCCGCATCCTGCAGCTGTGTTTGCTTTGTGCCTCCAAAAGCCTGACTCACCAGGACTCCCCAGCTACCCAGCAAGCGGCAGTGGGACCAGCAGCAGCTCTGTCTTGGTCCAGGGCTGGTCGTACCCCTGATGGGGAGCTGGGACATTGACTTGGCTGCTGACGCACAGGCCACGCTTCCCAGGCACATCCCCCAGACTTTCTGACCCCAGTCGGCTCGTGCAAGGACAGTGAGGTGACTGTCAGGTGAAGACTGTCCAAACAGTGCGCAGCAGGAAGAGCAGACAGGCAGAAAACACAGGAACCGTCACGGGGAGCTCGTTGGGAGCTCAACCCAGGGACAGTGGGTGAAGTCAGTGGAGAGGGTCTGCGTGCTGGGGCAGAGCCGGGGAGGCAGCTGCTCCGGGTTGGGTGCGAGGGTTTAACTGACTGCATCGCACCCCGTCTGACCTTTCCTTCCCTGGTCTTCTCCAGGAGAAGGCGTTCAGCCCACGCCGAGGGAGCCGGTGGCCTTACCTGGAGGCTATTCTGGTGAAGTACTCATAGGCGTTCTCCTTGGTGGGCTGCAAGGATTTCAGCATGCAGCGAAACTCCGCGTCGTACCGCTCGTTAATGTCATCGCCGATGATGGCCAGGCGCCTTCCCACCAGGCTCCCGGTGCTGCCCAGAGGGAAGACGGCGTTAGGGACAGGTCAGCAGGACTGAGGGTGGGTCTGTAACAGACCCTGGCTCGCAATGGGGTTGAGGGACGTGTGTACGGTTGGTGCTGGAGTTTTACCTGCCCAGCTCCTGCTGGATCTCCACGATCTCTGGGTCCATGGGCACCTCCTCCCCGCTCTCCTCTCTCTCCTGTTGGTAGCGGTAGAAGGCATAGCTCCGAAACACCTCCTCTGTCTCCTTCACCACCCGGTCTTCTGAGAGAGACAAGAGGAAGAAAAGTCAAGGGAGAAGCACGTCTCCCTCCTTTCCCAAGTTGGAAAGAGACCATTCCCTCATTTTCAGCCTAAATTTGTGCTGTTTGTATTAAGACTGGCCTTTTGCAGTACAACAAACAGAATGCAACATAAATTAGTTCTCAGAAAACTAATTTAGAGGCCAGTCTTTGCTCTTCGGGGCACAGGCCCACCTTTTGAATCCATTTTTGGCAAGCGACAGCTACAGGACTGTCGCAACACAAACCAGATGTTCGAGCGCTTGCGCTTGGCAGCTCCCTCTCACCTCTCGATAAGGGCATTGCTCAGCGCAGACGAGTTCAGGAATCTCCGATCCAAACCCAGACCAGAGGCAAAGCTCAGCCTAGCGCTGCCCACCAACCCTCAGCAAACAATCTTGTTTTTCAAGGCCACCAACGATCGTGCCTTTGCCTGACATCAGCAATGATGCACTGAGCAGAAGTTAAATTGGTTATTGTATAATTCCTTGCCGATTCCATCCCACATGGCTGGTCTCGCATACGCCCGGCAGCGGCAACACCAGGGCAGGGTTTTCAGCTTCTGCACGGGCTGCTGGCAGGGGCAGAAAGGAGAAGAGCTTCTGAATAACTCATCAACCGTCACCCAGACTGGTGACTCCCCATCCTGCGCTTGAAAGCAGATAAAACAGCCAGGCGATAAGTTTGAACCGAACGCCTGCTCCAGCACACCCGCTGCCACCGTGCGAGAGCAGACACCCAGATCCCCTGCCTGGCTAACAAATACCTGTGGAAGCAATAAGCCCGTGGCACGGCGAGCGGGGGCTGCAGCCGGGCAGGGGGTGAGCCGGGGCTGCGGGGGGGCTGAGCTGAGGCTGGGTTTGGGTGCCACAGCTTCCTTCCCCTGCTCTCGTAAGCAAGCAGGGCTCGGCACGCCAGGTATCCAGGGTTCAGCGGGGGAACGCGCCCGTGCAGTAACGTCACCCGGCCCCGACAGCGCGCGAAAACCAACTCGGATCTGCGTGCGCAGGAAGCGAGTCAGAAAAAACCAGTGCCAACGAGCGTGCGGCTGTCTGCAAACGGCTCAGCTCGAGACCCACACCCTGTGCCCACGCTGCTCGAGGTAGATCAAGGGTCTGGACGTGGCCAAGACCTGCCCTCTCCAGAGCAGGGAGCCCCCGGCAAGGCGTTTCGCTCCTGGAGGTACCATGGCGACCGATGCCTTATCGCCCGCCTTGCATTGCTCCTGGGGAAAGTACCTGGTTTGTCACGGGGTGTCTTTGATTAGAGCTCGGTTTCGGCTGGCTCAAGAAGCAATCTGGGCTAGAGCACAGGTTCCCCGACAGCCCCAAACAGCCAGCAGTCCAGCTCAGTCACCCCGCAGGGCTCGGCGGCAGCCGGCTCTAAGGTCCCGGTAACGCGGTTCTTCCCAGTTTTTTTTCCAAGATGCAAAATTTGTAGGGGACAGAAATGGTATGGACAGATCAGAGCCCTGCTCCTTTGACAGGGTATCACCATTCGGAGTAGAGATTCACAGATACTAAACAAGGTGCAAAGCCCGGGTACATGAGCTACCTGGGGGAACGTCAAAGCGCGGGACCCTGGCTTTAGGTGGTCATCCGGCCAGGCGTCTGGTGACGCGCAGCAGATCGGCACATCTGCACCCGCAGCGCTGTCTCACAGCAGTGCAGCTCACTGCAGCCAGCCCAGCTAAAACCCCTTCCCAGCATCCCAGTATAACCACCCGCCAGACTGGCCATGCAGTTCTCCAGCCACTGGAAATGCCATTTCCAATGCAGAGATGCTCCTGCCCCAGTAGTGTCCCAGAGCTGGGATGTGTGGATGTGGCCTGGTGGACCCAGCTGTCCCAGCAACACTGCCCCATAAAACCCCATACCCACATCTCCGAAGCGTGCTGCACCGCTCGTCGTGGTTTTTCCAGCTGGCCACAGCCACACGGCCCACGCGCGGCGGTGGGGAGCCGGGCCCAGCCCCGGATGGAGTGCGGGGAAGGGAGAGGACCCGTTGTGCGGAGACGCAGGTTACACAGAGTTCAGGTTGGGTAAATAAAGGTGAAGGGAAATGACAAGCCTTGGTCGCTACGTTTTCAGGGGATTGTGTTTTTGTTTTGCAGGAGAGGGTTTATTTGGCGGCAAACAAATCCCACCTCACGGAGGAGCCAGCGGCGCCAGCGACCGCTCCACCGAGAGCCAGAAAACGAAACCGACTGACTCACAGTTTCAGCGAGAGAAGGGTAAACACGCTGCCAGAACAAAAGAGGAAATACGCCTACCAAAAAAACATCCCTGGTTTTAATTACCCCAGGCACTATTTTTAGTAACACAAGCACAGGCGAACGCATATCTTTGTCCCCCAAGCGCTAACCCACCGCACCCACGGGGACCATCTCTGGGTCTCTCCCACTCAAAGGAAGAGGATCTGGATCAAGATTTGCCTTGTGGAATCCCAGTACCACCAGTGGAGAGGCGGAGAGTGGTTTGGAGCTCCTCGGGGATCGCAGGGCTCCATGTGGGATCATCGGGGCCGCGTTACGGAGCTGACGAGCTGCTCTGAGCCCCCGCACTGCAAGGGAGGACGTGCTCCGCTTCTGCTCCACGGAGCAGCAACCCTGCTGTCCTCGGTCCCCAGCGCGCTCCCAGAACCTAGACCAGACCTACCCCAACAGCCGCCTCTTGCCTGGATCCACACCGCGGACGCTGACCAGACCCCTCTGCCAGTCTCAAACAGGCAACATCTGCATTTCGGTGCGAGATCCTTTATTTCTCACTGCTCCCAACATCCGGAGAGCCGCTGCGCTGCGGTAAAAACTGGCAGGTCTCACCAAAGTTATCCATCAGACCTTGTTACAACGAAACAGCCCTGCTGCAGACTGTAATAATGCCAGATGCAGCCTGGCAGCATCGCTCCCGAGCCCAGGAGGCAGGTAGTAACTCCAACGAGAGGTGCATCTGCGTGCGCAGAGGGAGATAGCCAGCCTGGGAAGAGCAACTGGCTCCAAAGGGAGAAGACAGCTCCAGGGAACCAAGCACAGTCTCTGGAGATTTCTACCTCGAGGGGAAGCTCGACTCCACCTCATGGTTGCTGCAATTGAAGCACGAGATGAGCAGTGCTTGCGTTACTGGATTTGGGTTAGCTTCCACTGGGCAAGGCAGCACCTCGTGAAAGCTATCGCCTGCCGATAGTGATGTTGTCCAGGATCAAAGGCTGATCAGCCTGACACTGCACCATGCTGGCATAATCCTGCGCGGCTCGCACCCGAGAGCAGAGCTGTGAGGCAGGTAAATGGGAAACTGCCGTCCCCAGAGGTGTCTGCACAGCACAAAGCCCTTCCCCTTATCCTGCTCTCTAGAAGAAGTACCTTCCCACCCAAAAGAGGAGCGATAGTCTCAGACAGCCTCCCTGCAGAGCTAATGGGCAAATACCCTTGGTTTTAAGACAGAAATTAATCTGTCAATAAGGGAGATCCTCCGGTCCAGATTCTGGGCTGGACTCAAGAAATCTGCTTTAATTTTTTGCTCGGTGGTGTCCCACCATCACGCCCAGAGTTACAGGCTGCAGCAGGGGCTGGGGGCTGCAGCGAGGTTTTGCTCTGGTACTTTGCTGCCCGAGCTGAGACCTGTCCCACATTTGCTGATCTACTGAACGGCGCAGGGAGGCTGGGCCCAGGGCTCAGCGCGATGCTCGGGCTGGGCAGGCGTCTCAGCTCTGGCAATGCATCTCCCTCTGCCCCATCAGGTTTTTCATAAAAGATTCCTCAGGGCATCCTTTGCAGGCCAGAACAAAGGAGTGATGAGGCAGTTCCAGAGCAGAGCTATTTCCCAGCACAGCCATTGGAAGGATGACTTGTTTTTTTCCTTTTAAAAATGGAAACCACGTATTGATGGGCGAAGCAGTTCAATAGGAAGTCCAATACTCTCTGTCTGTGCTGGAGATAGGAACTGCATGGGTAACAGACAAGAGAAGAGCATGCTTACACGGTTTTGGTTGCTCTACAGAATGTATGAGAACCCAGTCTTAAACAGGCAGCTCACATTTTTCCTACTCCTTTTGCAGGTGATCCTGGAAATGAAGACATGGAGATGCTCACAGATGCGTGACTAACATCCGTAAGCAACTATTTATCAGTTCGTGACTTGCTCCGCACGCAACGTCAAGTCCAGAGCTAAGACAAACCACCAAGCGCCAAACCTCGCGCCTCTCTAGGTGCGTTACGCGAGTATTAAACACACCCAGAGAGATGAGAAAGCCCAGGTAATCCGAGGCAGAGAGCAGTTGCCAGTCTGACGCTGCCAGCGGTGAGTCAGGGTGGCTGGGCTTTCCACGCACAACCCTGACGCCTCGGCCATCCTTGCAGAGACTCCCAACGGAGCGCTCTCCATCTCCCTCGTAGCAATAAGTGGATACAGTGATGCATCACCTTGCTCAGCAAAGCGCTTTGGGACTCCAGCTAACGTGGTCCGCACCGGAGCGAAGTGTGACCACCTAAGCAATGCTGTCATCACATGGACTGGCCCCTCTGAGCTGCACGTGGCCCTGCCAGTGTGAGGACAGCCGCGGCCGTGGCTTGTCCCACGGATCTGAGCCCTGGTGGAATTATCCGAACCACTCCTGTAGCTGAGTGCGGACCCTGGCAGCGCGTCTGAGCAGGGAGGCACCGCCACCCCCATGCTACAGATGAGGACCGAAGGAGGGCAAGGTGAATTTTCCAAAGTATGAGCCCCGTTCCCTGAGCTCAGCTCAGCACCGTTGGTGCTGGGTCTCCCACCCCTCCTTCTGCAATGTTTGCTTCCCTTGCATGACTATTCACAAGCTAAGGCTCTCCTCCTTTTTATCACATACTGCCAGGAGTAGGAAGCCCCTGCCTTTGTCTACAATGAACGCCCTGAAAACACCAGCAGTACAAATTGCCCCCCAACCTAGACTGGAGCAGCAGCATCTTGTCCCTGCCCGAAGCAACGGCTGGCAGAACAAGGGCTCGGAACGATGCTCAGACAAATCCTCGAGCAGCAGATAGATCTCTTCACTCCCTACCGCATCCAAAGATAAACAAAGAGAGCAAGCAAGCCCGAAATGAACACCAGGCTTAATACCTGTTGATGAAAGCCTTCCTCCACCCCGCGATCCCATAGCACGTGTTCGTGGAAGCTGCACATTTCTGCTTCCGCCTGAGTCCATGAGGCTCCTCCCTGAGAGGAGCGCAGAGATCTCGCCTCCGAATTCCGGAGGGACCCCCTGAGTTTTGGGAAGCCGAGGGATGCCAGCACTGCCAGTAAGTGCAAGCGTACAGGAAGTGTGACTGTAAACCAGTGTGGTTAGAGTTCAGGGCCTGATCCTCTCACTGGTTTTCACATCATCATCTCATTGGCCTCAACAGGAAATCAGCATACGTAAACAACTGCTCTTATTTATTTATTTTCATACCTTGTAGACTTTGGTAAAGGAAGGACAGGGTGTTTTTTTTCTTCCAACTATTCATGCAGGATCTAGCACAAATGGTACTCCGAGATGGCGAGGAGTCCAGGCAATAGCAGAGTATAAATAACATTATCAGGCCAATAAAACAGCTCTGAGCTGGATCTGAGCTCAAACACATAAACAGTTAGCTATAGCTTCTAATCTCCATTATTGACAGAGCTGCACTGACTCAGCCTTATTTATAAGTCCACCTGCAAAACAGGTTAAGAAGTCACCCGTGTTTAACAGCTTTCTGTGCAGTGGTATTTTATCATCTCGGGATGAAACGGGAGCTGAGGTTTTCCCTGGGTTCCTTTCGGCCCCGTTCCCAGTTTCACCCATTAGTGTGAAACACAATTACACAGTCTGCTGGGCTCGGCACCCATGAGAAATGGATGGGACCGCTCCTCAACATTGGTGAGCCCTCACTTTTCATTGCTGCTCTGCCAAGGCATGCCGGAGACCCAACTCCATCCAGCAGCCGACGCAGGAAGACTGAAACCAACCAACTGAGCTCCGGCGCTGCTCAGCAAGGCGTGTTTTTCTGTGTGTTTTAAACATCAAGCACTTTTTGCTCTCTCGTGCTCGGGGAAGTAAATGACACCAGGCACCAGCCGTATGTCTCGCAGCCAGCCGGGGCGATCACCCCACGCCCCAGCCCCGGTGCCGTCTGGCACCCCACTGTGCCAGCACAGAGCTGCCAGCGTTCCCCAGTCCGGCAGCTCCCGGCACGCTGTTTTCTCCGTGCCTTTCCAGCCACCCTTGCTGCCCACCGCCCTAACCCAACGCCAACCATCTCCTGAAAGCATCGAGCGTGTGCTCTCCCAGTTCAATTCAGCCTTGCTTTACGGAGCCGATTCATCATCCCATTCCTGCAAAGCGCCCTGGAGGTATGAAAAAACCCCAAAGAAACACACCAGGAAGAAAAAAAAAGAAAAAAAGGGTTGAAAATGCTTCCTCCTCTGCGTAGCACAGCAATGTTTTTTTACCTGAGTTGAGCTCCTGTGACAGCCTGCGCCCGTTGCTTCCCCGGCGTCCGTGGGCCCTTGGTGGGTCCCCGTCGTTCCCTGAGGCCATTGCAGAGAGACGCTTGGGAGTACTGGCTTTACCTGGAGCAGCGAGAGACAGCGAGTGAACCAGGTTATGAGCAGCCAGCAGTGATGCTGGAGCCTGCAGCCCCTTGCTCGCCCACACACGCCCCAGGCCAGCCTTAGGAAGCCCCTTCAGCTGAGCCAAGTGCTCGGAGGAGCAATGCTGCCTGCTTTTACCTGCCAGCGACCTGACTCCTCCCTTCCCGGCACACTTGCTCCTTGATTCCTGGCCATGGCAAGTCCCTTGGCTAGGTTTCTCCACTCTCCCTGACTCTTCTCAGGAATGTGCTTGCAGTCATATGCCAGAAGAGGAAAATCACCCAACTCCCTACCCCACTTGACCACTTCCTCACCCTTGCTGGAAATCTGCCACCTATTCTTCGACCAGCTCAGCAAGCATCAAGGGCTGCACCAGCTCTTGCTCAACAGCAGCATCCACAGCGGCTTCACGCTGGAATGAAAGCAGAAATCACAGCACGGAGGGATCTACGATTCCCTGGCTTCACCCAGAGAACGTGTCGGGGAGCTGAGCCGCAGGGCTCCGCTGCTGCCCCGACCTGCAGCCAGGACGGTTCAGAGCGCGGCAACAAACCGAGCCACAACGATACCGAGCTGCCACGGCTCCTGCACCTGTGACTTGCTTTCCACAGCTTCTACAAGAGGTGAGCTCCCTGTTTTCCTATATCCAGAGGCTCTAATTCCCCCTGTTCTTTGTCTGCTGAACTCCTCTTGGAATAAGAAAAAGTAGAGAGAACCAAATGTGCAGCTCATACTGCCTCTGAACTTCACAGGTACCCTAACCCCAGAGCTGCGGTTTAGGGCTCCTCGCTGTCCTCAGCTCCTTCACCCCTCTGCTCGTCGCACTGACCTCACCGCCTGGTTTTTGCAGAGAAGGAAGCGAGGCAGTTACCGTCTGGGTTAGACAGCGATCGCTGCAGCTCCTAGCCTGTCGTTTGGCATGCCAGTACATGTTCCCAGGCCTGCTACAGGGCTAAACTGGTGGGTTTTCTGATTTGCACCAGGTCTAAATTCATGATGACACATTGACACCCAGGAATCTAAATCCTGGGAAAAAATAAAAAAAAAGCACTGGTAATGGATAAATAACCGCCTCTGTCAAAATTAGAAGTGCAATGCATGGTCTGAGCTTACAACTTCACACTGAAGATTATTCAGAAGAAAAATATAAATTGAGACCATAAACGGTAAAGTACAGCCTGCAGTCACGGTGGGGATGGGGGGCTGGAAATGCAAAGCTTATCGGCCTGGCTTAGAAAGCCGTCACGCATTTGCATAGCTGCACTCAGGGAGCCCGAGCGCGGTGACACACGGATGGAGATGCTGTTTGTTCCTGCGCGCCTCTGAGGACAGGATTTCCCTTTTCCTCCCCAACCTCAAACATCCCCATCCAAGGAAAAGCTGAAAACGCGATGAGGATCCGCAGTTGGGACCGAGGGTGAAGCTGGGAGCAGAGGTGGCTCCCGCTCGCCCGGATCAGCAGAGACCCGGGCTCCAGAGCTGCTCTTCTCCGCTCTGGGATGCAGTGGAGACAGCTCAGGGAGCGCTTGGAGCGGATGCACGTGTCCCCGTCCCCTCTTCCACAGAGGAAACCCTCCCGTCCTTCCCGGCTGCTGTCCCCAGCCCCTCCTTGGGCGCTTAGCACGCCTGCAGCTGCAGCCCACCGGGCGTAGGACGGCCTCCGTGCCTTTCAAGGGGAAGTAAGACTGGACTTGGAGCAGCTCTCCAGAGTCTGTGGGTAACTGAAGCAGCATGAATTTCCACCGTACTTCACGCTGCGACAACCCGAGGCTGCTCTCAACGCTGGGGAGCGTTCACCCAGCCAGAGTTCAGCTGCTCCTGGAGCTTTCACAGCCCGGTCTGGAGGTGCAACCGGCTGTGTTGCGCATCAGCCCACTGCCTCTGACCCCGACCTCCGCCACGAGTACCAGGGAATTTCTGACGCAGGCCCGAGTGCTCAGTGTGGAGGACGGCCGCTGAGCACAGGAGTCCCGTGCCCGAGAAGCAGCCGCCTCACGTGATTCTTCACGCTCGCCATCTGCCAAACCCTTAGGAAGCGGCAGGCTGCGGCTGTGGCCGTCATTTAAGAGGAACTTTCATTTTCAGTTTCCTTCTCAATATAGCTCCTTGCCGCGCTTTCTTCTCTTGCAACATGGGACACCGCAGCCCTTTTGCACACAGGCACATCTGGGACCGGCAGCTACGTCCCCGTCAGCACGCTGCCGGTCCCCAACCCGCTCCCTGGGGAGGACCCTAAAGCCCCACTCCTGCAAACGGAGTGAACGCCCGAGATCGCTCGCTGCAGCCTCGGATGGGTCAAAGAGCCGCAGCCCAACCTTGCCGGTACCAAGCGTGCTGCTGCCCACGTTCCTCCCGCTTCCCAGCCCAACACCCCGCTGATCTGCCCCGTTCCATCTTTGCTAGGAGAATACCGTGCTGGAAGAGAGCAGGGAGGGCGTGAAGGGGCCACGACAGCCACGCACTTACAGACAGCCCGAGGGTGCGGAAGATGAAGGCTCTCCAGAACTTGAGACAGGGCTTGGGACAGGTTTTGGGTGAAGCTGCAGGTTACCGGGTGCAGTGTCTAATTCTCAGCAGCTGCTAACAGATTCATCTCCACCCTGACTTTTTCCTCTTGTAGGAGGCTGCAAAGGGTTAAAAGCAGCAGGCAGCACCTAGGATGTGGATTTAGCAACCCCTCCAAGATGGCACAGGAGTCATATCTTTATAAATGAGCACATGGCATGCAAAGAATCAGCCTTCCTGGAACCTGCCAGCCTTCCCTAATAAAATAAAAGACCTTTGCCTCAACTGTTTCTCATTTCACCCTCATCTCCCTTCCTTAAAGGTCTCTGACACATTTCCTGTGTGCCCTCATGATGTGCTCACCACTTCTCCCCAAAGGAGCGTGCCCAGGTGTGGGGAAGATGGTGGGACTGGCCCAGCGACGAAGGCAGAGCTGTGAGCTGCAGGAGGGCAGCGGATCTGCAGGAGTGGCCGTAACCCCTCTGAACTAGCCCAGCCGTGGGGCTCTGCAGTCCCCCCCGGCATGTTACGAGGATCCTGTTCCAGGAAACGTGCGGAGCATCCTCTGGGACGAGCATTTCCCAGGTACTGGCCCTGGGCTCGTGCATGGGAGCGATTCCATGGCGGGGCGTGCAGGGCAGCTAACCCTCTCCAGGACAGAGATCCCACGGGATTCCTGTGCCATCCCCGCATGGGCAGCACGGAATCAGCCCCGCACCTCCCAGCATGGCCTACAACAGCAAACGGGGAATCTGCCCAGGTTGGTGTTCACCCGCCCAGCATGGCCCCGGGGTCCAGCCAGGGTCCCCGAGCCCCCACAGCCATCGCAGCCAGGGTCCCCCCACCACCCCACGCGCCCACGTCCCGGAGGGCCCCGGCGCCGCTTGGCGGGAAGCCGTGCACGGAAGCCCGCACAGCCACGCGTGCCGTGCCCGAGATCACAGCCCAGAGCGGGGCGAGCCGGACGTCACCCCGCTCCTCGGCACCAACAACCCTTGGCCACCGACCGCTCGCTCGCGCGACCCTGTCTGCCCTGAACCCCTGCACTGGAACACGGGGATGCTGGTGCGGCTGTCACCGCCGCGGCCTCGCAAGGGGGGGGAAAACCCGCACCGGGAGGAAATATAACTAAACCAGGCAATATTCCCTCCTTGGGACACCGACCCGCTCGCAGCGAGACCTTTCAGCCCTCGTCCAGCCCCGGAGTGCTGCTCGCTGAGGTACCCCCGAACCTTGCTCACCGGGCGGTGCAGGATGAGGCCCCGCGGCTCTGCC
>Ga0065711_1040545_pt1 | contig 16868 bp, 11 predicted proteins | sample Hoacrofraction12_FD_59098 | JGI IMG/M metagenome (GOLD analysis project Ga0065711, IMG submission 59098) | Hoatzin crop microbial communities from Cojedes, Venezuela - Epithelial fraction 12 v2 (version 2) | ecosystem: Host-associated > Birds > Digestive system > Esophagus > Crop | place... | reverse complement strand
CACAAACTGAAGCATAGGAAGTTCCGTCTGAACATGGGGAAGAACTTCTTCCCTCTGAGGGTGACGGAGCACTGGAACAGGCTGCCCAGGGAGGTTGTGGAGTCTCCTTCTCTGGAGATATTCAAGACCTGCCTGGATGAGGTCCTGTGCAGCCTGCTCTGGGTGACCCTGCTTCGGCAGGGGGGTTGGACTAGGTGATCGCCAGAGGTCCCTTTCAACCCCTACCATTCTGTGATTATCTTTAGAACTCTAAAAGGCATAGGTGTCATCATGCAATAATACCTCTGATGGTGCAGACTAAGCGTAGAAGTTGGGCCTGTACCCAGTTTTAGTCCTCACTTAAAGTTCTGTTCTGTCTCATACTGGATTCTACTACTGTTGCTCTTGGAGTACTAAACTGAACTACTTAAGTGAGTATATTGTATTTTTTTTCTTCCTCGTAATGTCATCAGACCACAAAATTTGTTCCACAATGTAGTTCTGGGTCCAGAAAAACAGTGACTAGTTTAATCCTTTTAGTGGGAGTAGTAGAAAGGGACTCGTAAGTATGAAACAGGCTTTATCTGACCCATGTGACGTTCTGCTGTTTACCTAGTCATGGGTCTGAAGAAATGCACCTTGTGTCTTAATAGCGGTTTTTAAAAGGTCAGGAAGCATGTAGTGTAACTAGACAGTTTATTGTTGATTTGGAAAATGATTATGGAGTTTTCTACAGAGTTTTCATAGGAAAATTTTGATGCATCTTCATATTCAAGATCTATAGGTAACAAAGATTGAGCCAGAATCTTATGCTTCTGAAAGAGTAAGGTCTCTGGGGACATTTTATGAGGTTAAATCTTGTCTTTGACTAGATTATCAGTAAAATACTGAACATGAATTGCAATTTTTTTTGTGTCACAAGATAATCTGTTTAATTGTTGTGTACTGCATATCGCTGTTCCTGTCTGCAAAATGCAGACTTCTGTGCTGTTCCAATCCACCCACTCTTTCAAAAGCACTCAAGGAGGACATTCACAGATAACACAAGACAAACAAAATGACTCATATGAGTAGGCTCTGTTAATTTGGTGTGTTCTTTTCCTTAATGGCCAAATACCCAAAACTCTGCCAAGGAATTGATTTCCCCGACAATAAAATCATGTTCCCTGGGCTGCGGTATGTATTGGTAAAAGTAGTGGACGTATACTTTTTTAGAAGATTGGAGAGTTTCTCTTTGTTGTCCAGATTTCTGCATATATTATATCTTCTCTTGTTAAATGAAGTGTGGGCTTATTTTCTAGAATACTGTATGAAGTCTTTTGTTATTTGTAGACTTCTCCAGAACACTTGCAGTAGGTGTTCTCCTCAATGCTTTGATCAGATTTATCTCTTGGTTAACATTAGAAACTTTTTAGGAGAAAAGCAGCTGTACAAATTAGTAAAGTTTTGAGTTTTGTTGGGAAACTTCCATTGTCTAGATTGGCAACAATGCACGGCTTCTGCTTTTCTGAGCTTTCCTTTGCACTTCTCTGTGTCTTGCTTCCTCAGAGTAGTTTGTATTTAAAGGAACAATGAAGTTGCCTTTGAAAGAACCCTAAATATTTGATTTATGAGTGTAAAGCCATAAGAATTAGCTGTATTTTGAAATTTAATTCTTTCTTCTGGTGGCTGTTGCCAGCCAAACAGTTTATTCTGTATCAGTTACCCTCTTCCTCCACTTTTCTGGATAGACGTGTAGTTGTCTGTTAATGAGCCTCAGCTGTTACCTACTTAAATCAGAAGGTTTTAGTTACATTCTGTTCTGTTTCATTTTATTTAGGGACGTGTTTCTGGTTTTGTAGACTTGAAAATTCTAAGTCACACAGTCAGAGATGTCTCGGCGCCTGCAGGAGATTATTTTGGATTTGTTGTCACTTTGGGGAGAGACAGGGAGAGTATGGGTTTGGATTTTTTTGTGGGAATAATGGGCTACATGGAAGATATAGGTAGAATAGTTAGTCCCCACAGCAAAAATGTAAACAAAGATAAAATTACAGCATCCTCTTTCAGTTTGTTAAGTTGTAATTACAAATTTATTGTGCTCTGTGATTAGCTTTTGATTTTAAATGTGTTTTGAAGTTTGTGAGGCACATAGTGAGCTAATTGGTAAAATTACAGAAATTACTTTATATTCAAGGTTTTAGAACAGTGTCTGTTCAGAACCTGCATTTGGCAGTGCCTCTCCCAGAAACTTTTTATTTTTTAACTGACATTTTTGTTCATGCTTTGGTGCTCTGCTTTTTCGTAATTATCACTCAGGCACTGGTTCACATGCATAAGTCAGTGGTTTATGAGTTTGCTCATTCATTTCAAGTTGAGAATTTTATGAGAGATTAGTAAGACTCTGTAAACTCTGGCTACTGGAGCACAGTGAATAATTTACCACTTAAAGTTAGCAATTTTTATTGAATTTTTTTTTTGTCTTAAAGGGTTAACGCTCTTACTTTGGCTTTTTTACTCTTAATAGTTGCTGATGATCAGGCTTGTGGCTTCTGGGGTTTTTTTCCAAACCATGGTTCTTGAGTTATTTTTCATCAGCTTTACAAAACTGTTTGTATTACAAAATTAGCACTGAAGCTACTTATGTAGGAGTCAGATGACTTCGTTTGTAATGGTGTGAAGCAACATTCTCTGTATGGTAAGCTCTGTGCTGTCTTTGGCAGATTTTAGAAGATGTGTAAGAATGTGTTTCATTTATCTTTGTATATTTCTGAATGAATAGCTGGGTACTAATGAAAACGACAAGGTGGGAAGATTTAAAGTAAACACCTTTAATAAGGTTAGAAGTAGTAATGTCCTGAATATTTATAGTAACCCACTAGCTATACTTGAAGAGCCTGAGCAGTTCAATACTTCTGCAGCAATCCAGCTTGCTTTATTAGCTTGATTGTGCTTCCGTGTTGAAAGAATTTCACAAATACTGTATGTGGTCTTGCAAACCATAGTTGAGAAACTCCTTTCTGTTCAGTGGATTAACTTTGTCTGTCTTTTGTGTTTATGTGTATTTGGTGAGGAACATTGCTTCTTGTATTTTATTTATACAGACCTCAAAGTACACTCTGCTAGCTCAGTCCTGCCGTTAAGCATATCTTTAAGTCCTCAGTAATTTATTACACTCAGCTCTTCAGGACTCTTGCTGACTAAAACCGTATGGATTGAGACCTTGGTTTAGCAGTATACTTTAATATGTGATTAACATTAAGCTTATTAGGGGTGGAATTCAGCTCTGGATTAAGACATCTAAATTTAGGTTTCAGCTGAGGAAGTAGGTGTCAAAGTTTGTACTGGAGTCAGAAGGCACCTCGGCAGTGGAACGTAGAGAAAGATTGAGTTTACCTGCCACTAGGTATCCCTCTTGAGGTGGGCTGAATCCATTTAGGCTCAGTGACTCTACTGTCTAGGTCTCCTTTTGCTGTGGAAGAGAAGTTTGGATAGTTTACATACCTGCGGAAAGATGTTAGTAAGGTGTTATAATCCGGAGCTGATGTCTTTGCCAGTAGTCCCATTGGCTCAGTGGAACTGTTTCCATGCCTAAAACTTAGGTGTGCCGGTGTGATTATTTGCTGCAGTGCTACAAAAAGCAGGCATTCTGCTGGAGGGTATCAGCTTTTCAGTTCAGGACTGATTTGATCATGTGAACTGCTTCAACTTTGCAAATCAACTTAAATTAGACTTGCATAAGCTACCTCAATTTGTGGTGTTCGGCCCAGTGGTGATGAATTGTAAAGTGTTCTGTTGTCCTGGTAAGTGATCATGTCAGTCTCTTGAATCGTATTCTTAATTTCTTTGATCAGTGCCAGGAGAGTGAACTGACTGTACCATATTCTGTTTTAATGGGTTTTATTTATCTAGGTGAAGGGTTTTTTGTTGTTCTCTATATGGTTATCTAACTTCAGTGTTAATATATTGTATGGTCAGGCTATAAGACCAATTACTATGTAAACACTGGAATATTTAAAAATAAGAAAGACTGCTGCTAGCTTTGTCTTTCAGTGAAGACTGATTCCAAGGACTTGAAATCTTCAGGAGCGAGAGTATGGTTAAAGGGATAAATGTCTTTAAAGAAGTATTATACTTCTGAAGATACTTGTAATTTTGAGTGGTCACTAAGAACTTTAGTAACTTAATTTCTGCCTCTCTTTAGCTCAGCATTTCTTTTCTGCTGGTGAAGTCCTAAAAAAGTTAGCACCGTTAGTGGAATCAGCAGACTTCACCCATTATTATATCATCTTAAAGGCTCCCCTTGTGAACATGTGTTGCCTACAAGAAAGGATGTGCTTTATCACAAGTCTAAAAATCTGCCAGAAATAAAGTTGTTAGTGCAGATGAAAAGTGAGTTCCGTAATAAGGAAGATCTTAGCAAAGAGTTTATCTGCAGCTTCTTTTTCAGTAGCAAAGGTGTTCTCATACAGACTTCAGTAGTTGCCTTGACAGTTTGATAAAGGGAGAGACCTGGTTCCTCCAATGTATATTTTTCAGTCATGTCAGATCTTCCTGAGGAAACAAACAAAAAAAAACTTTCTGAATGTGAACTGCTTTGGTACGAGTATCTTTGTAGCCAGGAAAGAATGCTCTATATAAACACTGCCCAGAGTCTTTTCTTTCAAAACCTGTCAAAGGTGCATGCTTGTTTTGGAAGCATTGATAGCATGTGCTACTATGTCACACTTGGCTCAACATCAGCACTCTGTTTTAAATAGCTGTGGCTTTTCTGTGCTCTTTTTGCATGCCATGTAGAGTACATTCAATAATCTAATCTCTGTTGTCAAAGGGATGTGTAGTAGTTGTAAAAGTGCCAGAATGGGAATTTTGCCGGAAGTAGCTCAACATCTGAAAAGAAAGCCTTCTTAATTTCAGGCTCCAGAAACAGTATCACATCAGAGTTTAGTCTCTGGTTCAGTTATTGGTGTCGGCTACTCTTGAGTGCACATTTGTTTTTTACAGATAAACTCTTCAGATTCTCTATTGCTTAAGTCCTCAGCCACCTCTTCCTTGTATGTTCATACCTAATTGATGTGCATCTCCTTTGTTTGGTACCTGGTTTGACTGAATTAGAGCTATGTGTCATTTTTTAAACTAAATGTATGTTATCCATATTTCTATATTAATACCAAAGGCATTCTGTCAATTTTGTGGATGGGATGACAAAAATGATTTAGTAGTCATTTCAGTATGAGGTGGCATGGGGGTGAAAGACCTGTTGTCTAAACCTCAGCTCTGGGAAATCAAGTAGCTTTAATTGACCATCTAATGCTGAGAAATAAAAAAAGTACTACAGAAAATGGTTAGCAAGTTGTTAGTAGGAGGCACTAGTTTCTTAAGCAGAGCTCAGCAATGGCAAAGGGACTCATGGTATCCTGCTTTGCATGTTGTTGCCTAGACTATTTTCAAGACTAATCTTCAGGAATAGCTTTCACTTACAAGAAAGACTCCAAATATGTAGGGTTTTTTCTAGTTTTAATCTCTAGTAAAAGTGCAGTAACTGCAAAAAGCCGCAAAGCATGGCTTCACATATTCAATAAACTTCAGTTATGTGTAGCCTCAGGACTTGGATGTTCCCACCTTTCTTTATTTTCTTTACCACAAGACTGCTCTGTAAATCTCTTTAAATAGTGTCAGTCTGTCTGAAAAAAAAATAGTTTTTGTGCATTCTTTTTACGCCTTCAGTAGTAGCTCAGTTTCTGAACGTTAGTCTTCCTCATAGCCATCTTCTGTTTCAAATGTGATTGATCTTTGAATGGCTGACTACCGACACTTGTTCTTGGCCTCTAGGAGAGGGCATGTCTTGGCACCAAATCGAAAGGTAGACATGTGGAAAATGTTACTGTATCTTCTGTCCATTTCCATCTGCTGTCCGTCTACTTTGCAGCTAGATCTATGAGCCAAATTATAATATGAGCTGCTCGGTGCTTATTAAGGTCCTTGGCAATCCTGATCCAGGATAGACTTTTGACAGTAATGAATAATCCCCAAGATGAATTTGTCTTTGCCTAATGTTGTAACTCATACCAGCAGAAGTGCTTTTTAGCCTAATTTTGCATAAAATATGCAAACTGTTTTAAGAGTTTTATATCTCTCTACATTGGGATTTGCTAATAGAACTTTTAAGAAAGACATTTAGTAGTAATATTTGTGTGAAGGTGCTTTCAAAGTCTTAGCCAAGACTAGCACAGGCCTGTGTTAAGGAGCAGTTCCAACAATGATATTTCTTCAGGAGCAAAGCTAATGAAGAAGAATCCTTTTCTCTTGTACCTGCTTGTTCTTGCTCCCTGTCTGTTGTGCCACATATTTGTAAGGCTGCGCTTTGTTGCATCAAAGAGAGGAAGGGGAGCCAAAATTAAGATTTCTGATTGAGACATCTAACAAAAACAAATCCTATGTAACAACTCCCTCATCTCCAAAAATTGCCCCTGATATTACTGAAGTTACTCAAGAGTTTCTGAAGTGACATCTTGATACTGCAGGAGATCCTAGCCGCGTAAGTCCACTATTACATTGCCCCCGTATACACTGTCAGCACATCTGTTTGTGTGGCTGCCTGACAAGTTGGACAAAGGTACACTGCTGAAAAATGGCCTCTGTTTTCGGTTTAGGATAACATTTTACCCAGTCAGTACCCAGGTTGTGTTCAACTGCATGGGCAGATGTGCCAGCGTGGGGTGGCACAGCACAGTGATAAAGGAAGGACAGAAAATTCTTCAGTAGTAATGCTGGCTCGGAGTAGTTACTGTCCTTTTAGGCTATGGATTTACAATTCCTAGTAAGAAGAAAAGAAATCAGAAAATGTGCTGTCTCGAGGAGGGCAAATCCAACCCGAACAGAGGGAAAATAAGTGTAAAACACATGTGAAGTGAACAGTATGTCGTGGTAGTGTCATGTGAGTTCTGTTTTTTAGTGTTATGGAAGTTTATTTGATGCATTTATGCAAAATGTATGTTGATTGCATATTAAAATAACATTTTCCTGATGCTGTGGTGGATGTGTTTCAGGCTTTTTGTCATTGTGTTTGGATCTATTAAAGTATGTCACTAGCCTTATCTATGTGTTTAGAACTGGAGTGCTTCACTTAAAACAGGATTGGCCTTGAGTTTTACAGCTTAACTTTAAATACCTTATCAGTACAAGTGATGAATCAGCATAAAGACAAGCTTTTCACAATTTTAGAAGGATTTTTAAGTGTCTCATCTTCAGATAATTTTTCTTTCATATTACTTTCCTGGGACTGAACTACGTACCTGTAAGAATGCTGCAGTTTAAATAATGCAGCATCTAATGACTGGGAAGTAGAAGTGTAATTCATTGTTCAACTCCAAGGTCTTTGTGGATTTGCATCAGTTAATGAAATTGCTGAGGTCCTGTGTAGTTGCAAAAGGAAAAGCTAATCTTTTTCTTTAGCATTGCAATCAGATGTTCTCTATTGCAATCACATGTTTTCCAGAAAACAAATTTATGGTGGTTGAAGGATATTTAAATAACTACAGTTTGTCAAAAACTTTCAAGTTCAAAATTCTTTATTTTAACAATGCTTTTACTGTCTCTAACATTTGAAATAAATCAACAACTTCTGTAAAAATTACTTTACTGGATTTCTTGGAACATCAAACTGGTAATTTGAGAACTGGAAAGCAATTGATGGTGTTTGGATTTTTTGGGGGTTTTTTGGTTTTGTTTTGTTTTTTACTAATGAGGCTTGAATTGCTACTTAAATGCAAGTATTTTGTTTATTTAAGAAAACAAAAGTGCACTCATTTGGCTTAGATACCAAGTGACTTGCAGCACTTTGAGTTAGCGTTCACCTTTTATTTACAGAACTCGCAACACGAGTTTTTGATTTTAGTTTTGGTTCTGAAACTGTTATTAAACCTCAACAATAACAGCTTTTTCCATCAGAGTTCAACTTTTGTTATGTGCTTTCAATATTAAGAAAGGGTTAGTTTTCCTTAATATTAAGTGAGCAGTGCCAACAACAGACTTAACTGAAAATGTGCTAGTTTTAAGTGATGCAAATAATAATAATCACCTTTAATGATTATACATTAGCCTGTGCTTTTGCAGAGAGGGTGCCTTGGTTTTGTTCAACTTTGTTTCCATTACAAATTGGTTTTGGGGGTTTGTTCGGCGTGGCTGTGGGGGTTTTTTTGTTTGTTCTGAGGTTGTTTTTTTTGTCATGTGCACCTCACTCTGTCTTGATCACCAAACAAATTTTCAAGGAACAGATTGAATTAGAATTCCTTGTGCTATGTGGTATGCAGATTTCAATTTAACAACAGTATTTGTTACCTAATAAGATTCTAGGCACTCTTCTCACTAGTGTTGTACGCGAGATTAGTGATGCAGTCTACTTTGTTTCCTTCCAGCCCATTCTAGAACAGTTTTAGATTACAAGTAAAATATCTATACTTGTTCTTCCCTGATTCTTGAATATAGTCCAACACTCAGCTCATCTTCATTGCTCTGCAAAATGTTTTGCTGGGATTTGATTTTTGGCTATCTTACTTGCAATGCTTCAAGAACGGTTTTTAAGCAGGTTGTACAGTGGTGCTGTGGTTGTAGCTATTTCAGGTGATGAGTAGAACTTAAACACATATGGAGTGTGCAGACAGTTCGGATCAAACATTTGACCATTTAATTGCCAGTTATTTGCAGGGAACTTGGTTCTCCTAAGCTGTTTTAATTCAGTAGAGGATGTCCCACTTCAGTCACTTTTTTGAACTTTCATTAAAACAACATTTTTGCAGGACATTAATGATACTCTGTAATGCAAACAGCCAGCATAAGCTGTTCATCCCCTGCTTTTATTTCCTTGGTCGTGCATGTTTGCTGAAGATCTGGTATTGTCTTATAGTTTTATTAAACTGTCCTTCCATTCCCACAGGGGAGATTATTTGCTTCAGAATATTTGACTGTTAATCATGCTAACTTCATTCTTTGTAACGCTTCTGAAAAGTTGTATCACTTTCCTTCTGTCTCTTTTCAGAGAATGGACCTTGGAGAATGTTTGAAGGTGCATGACCTGGCATTAAGGGCAGACTATGAAATAGCATCCAAAGATCAAGATTTCTTCTTTGAGCTCGATGTATGTATTTTGTCTTAATGGTGGAGAGAAAGCATAATTTGTGTACCTAGGGTGGATGAAACTGAGCAACGAAAGTGAAGTTTTGGTATACACAGAAGGAAAACTTTTGGAAAGTAATTTTATAGCAAGAGGCAGAGAAACCCTTGCACAGTTACATAAAAGATACATGCCTCTTCATCATTTAATGCGAGTATTTCATTTGTATTGGTAGTAATCTCTAGGTAGAACGGTTAACAGCCGGCCACAGAATAAATTATCATAAACCTGGATGCTGGCTTAGTGTTCTCAAATAGCAAGCAAATGTTAAGGCTGTATATGCTTTGAATAGCATCTTAAATTCTATGCTTATTGAAGAAATTAATTTTGTATTGGGAATAATAAATCATTTGCTATGTTTCCGTATACTGTAGTTCGAGTAATACAGTTTTGAACTCCCAACTAGGAAGTCAGTCTTCACTAGGACAAAAAGGTTTGGGTGGTTTTTGTTGTTGTTTGGAAGGATGGTGTTAAGATGCTTAATAGCTTAAAACCCTAGTGAAAAAAGTTACGATATTGCAAGTATTGGCTGGGTGAGTTGAACCTGAATATCGTTTGAAGAATTTTAATGCATGTTAGAAGTGCTCACTTCTTCTTAGAGAAGACTTAAGACAGATTCACTTCCAAATTTCTGAAAATACTGGGACTATGACAATGTGTATGCTATGATTTTTAAAATGTTGTGTATTAATGTACATGATTAGTCACCATAAGCTGCTAGATTATTGTTTTACAAAGGTTTCATTAATAAAAACTTGTAAAAGTTAAGTCTTAATAAACCTGGAAAGTGTTAAGGCTGATGAAGTATTCGTGTTCTTGACTGCATGGATTGGTATTCTTACTGATGTTTCAGGCAATGGACCACCTGCAGTCATTTATTGCAGACTGTGACAGGAGAACAGAAGTGGCTAAGAAAAGACTAGCAGAAACCCAAGAAGAAATCAGTGCTGAAGTTGCAGCTAAAGTAAGCATGTAAAACTAGTTACTGAAGTCTCTTTGAAGGTTCGTTTTTCTAAAGAGCCAACTTGAGGCTTTGGTAAGCTGTCCAATTTGAGAATTCATACTGAGGAGGGGAAAAAAATAAGACATTTTCTGTAACCTTCCCAAAACTGCCTTTGAACCACGGAAAGGAGAACACAGGGAAGAGACCCCTCTGATGTTTTTGAGCTTGGGAAACCTGACTCTCTGTGATACCATGCTATACAAATATTAGTAATTCCTACACTTTTTGATCAAAAATTCATCCATAAAGTAAACAAAATTTGATGTGCTTTTCTCTAGGTCTTCTAACTGAAAAAAAAGTTTATCATTTTTCTGCACATACATGCACATGCTAGGAGGAGTGGTTGTACAAATACTAATTTTGCAAGACTGTGGTGTAGACAACAGTGTGAATTACTTGGCGTTTCTAAACAAAATCCTGCTCTGGAGTTGGTACATAGACTTGGTAACTCAGCCTTTCTCTGTGTGTTTTTACATGAGGCAACTTCTGTTTCACTTTTACCTGGAGAAGTTCTCTCTGCATGTTTCTTTCAAGCCTGTCCTACCAATTTTGCATATAATAACTCAGTAGTAGTTCAGATTGTTTTCCATGAATAACAGTATTTCCTGTGTTAAGCCTTTCCTTCTCTTTCAAGGCTGAAAGAGTTCATGAATTGAATGAAGAAATTGGGAAACTGCTGGCCAAAGTAGAACAGCTTGGAGCTGATGGAAATGTGGAAGAATCTCAAAAAGTAATGGATGAAGTGGAGAAGGCTCGGGTGAAGAAGAGAGAAGCAGAAGTAAGTTTATTGTGTAAGGCTTAGGGGATAGAGAGGGCAGGGTGCAATATTAAATTGGTTGGCATCTGTGTAATGCAAGATATCTATTCTGCTGTCACTTCCTTAAGTATAAAACTAAAAAAATTGACTTGTGGCATCCTGTACAGTTAAAGTTTCTACCTTTAAATACACTCCTATACTGTTAAAATGATACTCACTTTAACAGATGACACTTATCTCAGTTTAGGTGTATTGGCCAGTTGTATCTGTGGACACTACAGTTGTGTCTGTGTTTGTTGGGCTGGCTTACCTCGTTGGGTCTTGTGGTTGTGGCCTGGTGGTGTGCTGATGTGACTCATGCTGGAAAGCTTCAGTGAAGAGAAACATTGTCCTCATTGAAAGATAATTAGGCAATGGCTTGTGTATTAGGCAAGTCAAAACAGTCCTTGTTGTAATGTTCAGGTGGCAGAACTCAACAAGAGCTTCTCCATATTGTATTTCACCAAGATACTTAAATTTATAGAAACAAACATCTGCAGTTGTTTTAATGGTACCATAGGGGTTCCTGGCAGTCTTGCTTGTGTGTCATCTGAGTGTAATTAGAGTCTAAAATGCAGGTAGATTTCTAAGGAAACTACTACTGTTTTAAACTGGGTTCAGAATTGAAACTGGTGTAAGATTTTCGTAATATGTTAACATAGTAATTGTAGTGTTAACATGTATTCATTGTTGCATGTGAGAAAGTTGCTCATCCTTCTAAGTAGTATGATCTTAAGTAAAGGTAATAATCACCCCACTTTGCTTAATTTGCAAAACCAGTTGCTGCTGTCCTGCTTTTAAATATGTCCAATCTTCAAAATACAGAACCTGCGTTGTATCTTAATGAGACAGTTGATTTATGAATAGTGTTAATTACCTAAAGGGTATTCTGATGTGCATTGAATTTGGTTATCATTTTGTAGTGTATATTTAGTAAAGTGTTGTCTTCATATTTCTGTGCATTGTTAAGTAACAGTTAGCAAATTGTTGGATTTTTTTCTAGGAAATATACAGGAATTCTATGCCTGCCTCCAGCTTTCAGCAGCAGAAGCTACGGGTTTGTGAAGTGTGCTCAGCTTATCTTGGTCTTCATGACAATGATCGACGACTTGCTGACCACTTTGGAGGAAAACTACATTTAGGATTTATTGAAATAAGAGAGAAGCTTGAGGAACTCAGGGTAAATCATTCTTATATTTTTGTGTGTGTATATATGTGTGCTCCTACTTGATTATTTGCTAGACAACCTTAATGGAATGTTTCTTTCTGGGCATGTGAATTTTTTTCATATTACTTAAAAATTTGGGATTTCATTAGTCTACAAAACACTAAGCATTGTAATTTAAGATCAGTAATCTGGATAATTTGGTAAGGTGACCTCTTTTGCACTGAGGTATATTAAAACACATGTTCATAGTAATGCATCTTGGGAACAAAGAGTGCGGTTCCACATGTAAAATGGAGAACTGTATTTTGAACAACAGCAACGTTGAAACATATTTATAAGAGATAACCAAATGAATTTTACTTTTAGCTGGCTGATTGGCTAAAAGTAATAATGAGACTCTTGTGAAAATACAAGAACATATAGTGGGCCTAAGTGAGTGATATTTTATTTAATTAATTAGGATAAAATGTTAATATGACTCGTGTTGAAATCCTCAGTTTTGGTACCAATATGTAAGGAGGATCATACCACATGTCAGCGTTTTCAAAAAAGATCTACAGAAATGCTTGGAGCTCAAACAGCCTGCTTTATGGTGAAAGAATAAAACTCAATTTGTTTTTTTTATCCAGACAAAGATTAGGAGGTGACTTTCATTATATGGGTGCCAACAACTAAAGAAGATTTCTTTTTCTAAGTAATTTTTGAAGGCTTTTAAGCCTGATTGACAATACATGAAATAATTAAGTTCCAACAACTCAAGGCTGTAGCTATCCAAAGTCAGAATACAAAAAGATGTATATCTTGAAGTCAGGCTAATTATTAAAATAATTGTTACAGGGAGGTTGCATGTTCTCTGTAGTGTGAAGATTTGAAATCCAGTTGGAATATTACCCTAAACTACACTGTCTTGACCCGAAATTGTGTGCTGGAAGAGAAAATTACTGGAATTATATTCTAGACTTTTGGTATTCAAGAGGATTTGGATAGTGATACCATTTATGATCTTAATATGCAAATTATGGAGGTCAAGGCTCAACTAAGCACTTAACTGTATAAATCACTAAAGACAATAGCTAAATGAGTTGATCCCTAAAAGCAGAAAGTGCTGCGACTGAATTTGAGTAAATGGGTTTGGTTTCTATTTCATAATATTCCAGCTGTCTTGCATGGATACTGTGACAGCCTTTGGAAAGCCCAACTCTTTCCATTGACTGTTATTGGCAATTTAGGTTCCTAAATATAGCTGCTGTAACTTAAACCTTAGATGCCTAGAATAGATCATGGTGGTTTCCTCTCGTTCCTCCATGAAATTATACAAAGAGTCACTTGAACAAGAAACCTTGCATGTAGTTAAATTACTGATATTGTACAAGGAAGTACAGATATAATTTGACATAAAAGGTTGAAATAATTGTTTATTTACACTATTCAGAAAAAAAAATGCATGGATAATTAATTCACATTCCCAAAGCATCAGTAAAATAATCTTTTTAAGTACTTCGCTAACAAAAAAAGAAAACAATAACTATCCCCTCCTTCCTCAGAGTTCTCCTCAGAGATCTAATCAAGATGCTGCTGGGGCAATTCCACATCTCAGAAGAAGGTCTTTACAAAGAGTTGAATTTCTTGCATCATGTCCAGAAGGTGGCGAGACTTGGGTTTGGCCAGATCTCCAGTTGTGAGTTCCACATCTGAGGGCCCTCTACTGAGCGTGCCTTGTCCCCAGTAGTAGTGAGTTCAACCTGGGGACTGTCAGCTGAAACATACTCTCTAATTATATGTCTCGTGTTCACAATACAGAAACAAGTAGCCTCAAAACTAGGTATCAGCCCAACCAAGTCCTTTAAGGTTAAGGATTTCTTTATGTCACAGCATAGCTGAAGGAGTTAATAAAACATTTAACTCTCCCAGTTCTGATTCCTTTCTGCCTTTCCCCAGTGGCCAAAATATGATAGGATTGGCATGGCAACTCCCACATTAAAGGCATGACTTACTGCTCTGAATTCCCCTTCGTGGAAAACTTAATATAGCTCTACATATTTCAGGTCTTCGTGTAACACCGATCTATTTGCTGCAGCTCTTCTGCAATAACTTCTGTTTCTTCAAGAAAAAAAAATAATATATATATATATACACACACACACACTGAGGAAGAGAGAGGGAATAATATACACAAGGGAAAGGAAATATACATGAAGGGAAGAACTGAATGTTAACTGTCTAGATTATTTTTATAGCACCTTCATATGAGAAATTTTGAAATGTAACTTAATGAATATATTCCTTTGGTTTTAGAGGATTGTGGCTGATAAACAGGAGAAACGAAATCAGGAACGTCTGAAACGTAGAGAGGAGAGGGAAAGAGAAGAAAGGGAGAAACTGAGGAGGTAGGGGTATATTTTAATTGCATATACATGATGACCTATTTAATGGGAAAACAAATGTGTAGTTCATACACATTTTTAAATTTGCAGAATCACAATAGTCTTCATTCCTTGGAAACTTAGAAGGATTGAGAGTGAATTTCATGTCTAACTCTTAAAACCTGAATTGTTTTCTTAAAAGCCTTTTTAAAAACTGCAGATAGAAGTGTCTCTATTTAGTAAGTGGCCTTTAAATGAGGTAATTTTCAGGTGTGTACCTTGTTGTAAGACCTGACAGGTGTGAGCTTGCACACATGTGAGTTTCTGACATCTGTTGGATGTTAGATATTTTCTTTACAGATGTTGGAAATTTTCCATATTGGAAGTAGTTAAATATATGACTGAAGGAGATAATTCCGTGTTCTTCTATGAAATAGTTGCTTCCAGGCCTTGTGGGGCTAGAGTGGAATGGAATCTGAACTGCAGTTCTCTTAAGGTGTCAGCTTCAGAGATTAACAGTGTAAACTCTGAAACCTGTTACAGTTGATAATATGTGCCTGACAAGAAATAAGGGTGTACTGACTTGAACTGTAAGCTTTTTCTGTGGGAGGGGTGGGAATAAAAATCAGGTTAGATATTCTTTTGGGTTTGTGGTATGGTGGGCTCAAAAGAAAGTAAAAGAACAACGAACGCAAAAGAGTTGTCAGAGGGATTTGTTTCGTGGAAAATACGTTACAAAGATGTTAACATCGAATAAAAGGCCTTTAAAGAATTGCTAGTAAAATAAGAAATATAGTAACAGGTCAATTAGTTTGGTTTGTTATTACTAAATTGTACCTTATTTGATAATTCAATTCTGTAAGAAAAACTGATTTACTACTCTCCATTTGTTTCAGGTCCAGATCCCACAGCAAGCATACTAAGAGGTATATAAATTTGCAGATGAGGAATACTGTCAGTGAAGCCAGCCTTTCAGAAGCTGGAACATTATAAGTTTGTCTAGCACTATTAGTTTAAGATATCCGTCTTTACAGACAAAGCACTCTGTTATACAGTCTTACATAGTCGTCCCTCTGTGTGCTTATACAGTATCACCATGCTCTTGAGTTTATACATGTATGTCTATTTTGTAGCTACTGCAATGCAACTTTTTGTGCCAAATAACACTTAGAACACAGAGAATTGCTCTTTCTTCAAAAGAGAAGCTTGTGGTTCATACCCTTTGGTGAAACCCCATGTTTTTAAAATCCTAAGCGCCAGGTTAACTCTCAACAGATGATCCATCAATAGTATGAATTTTCTTCCTAACCTACACAGTTTAAGGTCACCAGTGAGGTATTACTGCAAAGTTATATTAAATAAAAAAAAAAAAAATTTGTATGGTGTTTAGAACCTTCCAGACTAGTTTTATTGTAGTAGCTGTGAAGAAGGATATAGTCCTATTTTGTCAGAACATCATAATACATGGATTCTGACAGATGATCCGTGTCACTGCATCATGAATTTCTACAACTTTGTCTGAAAAACACAAGATTTTAAAATTTTAAGAAGTAGATTTTTTTTTCCGTATTTTTAATTGCTTTCAGAAGCCTGAATTGGCTATTTTGTAACGATACATACAGTCATGAATTAACTGTAAAACTGTCTGTATTAGTCAAAAAGGAATTTGTAAGGTTTCTAATGTTGCTTTCCCCTGTCTATTTGCCTATGATAGGACACTGCAATAGCTCTGAATAGTGCAGAGCATTCTCTATACAGATTTGCTTATGCATAGAGTGCATAATATTCAAAACTCACTGATGGAGTAGCTAGGTGAATGCAGTGTCTGGTTTAAGTCCTTTCTGTTCCTAGATCTAGGTCCCGAGATCGCCGCAGACATCGGTCTCGCTCAGCCTCCCGGGAACGAAAGAGAAGAACTCGCTCCAAATCCCGTGAGAAACGCCATCATCACAGGTCTCGCTCTAACAGCCGCAGCCGGAGTCGCAGCCACCATAGAAGCAGGCATAGTTCCAGGGAGAGGAGCCGAGAACGCAGCTCCAAAAAGAGGTAAATGTTGGCCTAGAAATAAATGGCTTTTCCTAGATGCATGGTGAGAATTTTTGCACTAAATTAAGTTTACATTTAGCACTTGGTAATTTAAACACATTTTCAGACCATCTCAAATTTCATTTACACCTTTAGTATATTTATGATTTGACATACAGTGATGATTTTAAAAAAAAATAGGGTTCTGTATTGTTTCTGTTTTGGAGGAGTGATACAGAATCACAGAATAGTAGGGGTTGGAAGGGACCTCTGTGGGTCATCTAGTCCAACCCTCCTGCTGAAGCAGGGCCACCTACAGCAGGCTGCACAGGACCTTGTCCAGGCGGGTCTTGAATATCTCCAGAGAAGGAGACTCCACAACC
>Ga0065711_1040542_pt1 | contig 16868 bp, 5 predicted proteins | sample Hoacrofraction12_FD_59098 | JGI IMG/M metagenome (GOLD analysis project Ga0065711, IMG submission 59098) | Hoatzin crop microbial communities from Cojedes, Venezuela - Epithelial fraction 12 v2 (version 2) | ecosystem: Host-associated > Birds > Digestive system > Esophagus > Crop | place... | reverse complement strand
TTTTTTTTTTTTTTTTTTTTTTTTTTTAGGTTACAAGGCACCAGAAAAGCCTAAGGAAAGAGTGATACAGCTAAGGGAAACTGCATGGTTTTAAGAGCTGTTGTTGACAAGGGACAAATCATGTCTGAGAACCCACTGGTATTATTGTATCATCTACTGATTGTGCTGCTACTTCAGAAAGCAATACATGAAGGCTGGCTAAATTGTTTTTGAAATATCATCTTGGAGACAGTTTTCCTTCTTTAAGACCCCAAGCGGCAAAAGCAATTGAAGGGAAAATAACACAATCAAATAGATATAATGTAAAGGCAAATAGGCAGGAGAATTGATAGTTTTCTCTCCAAAGCAGCAGGACATGGTAAAAGATTACAGGAAATAAAGAAAAAGAAGTGAAACAGAGGTGTAATAAGAAGTACTGAATCCAGTGACATAACTTGTAATTGCAGATCATAGACCACTGGGACAAAATCAAGGACCAATTTTCCAGAAGATAAAATTATTTTTCTATCAAATATTTTGTGACTTTGCAATGTTCCTTTATATAAGTAAACCAGGAAGAAAAAAAATAAAATTGAGTGGGGTTTTTTTTGAAGTTTATAACTCATTCAGGACCATAGTTTCTGCTGCAAATAACTGTGATATATGCTACAAAATTGGTTAAGAATGTTGGAAATCCAAGTATTTTTAGTACTTAAGCCTATGGGTCATATCTTACATACTGTTCCTTTTCCCTCACATCTTGTTTTCCTTTCATTTGTTTTAATTCTTTTTTTCCTTCTACTAGTCTTCTTTTGAAGATTTTCTTTTCATTATTTTTTCCTTCCTAGACTTTATTTGAATGCATTTAAAAAAAAAAAAAAAAAAGAAAGAATATTTATTTTGGGAGTTCTTTTTAAAGGTTTTGTGTTTTCTCAGGATAAAAATTTTGATGTACAATGCTGATCCTGACATTCTTTGTGTCGGTTTCTTACCAAAACATAGACTAGTGTGGGTAGTAGATGATGAGTGGAGGCTACACTCTTTGGAAAGAATATAGATTTTATACACAACGTGTGGCACTGAATTTTAAAGAATTTATTATAAGGGCATACAGACTACTACTCTAAAACAAGAATGAGCCATAATTTTAATAGCCAGAGCCGGTCAATATTCTCTCCAATTATTATTTCTGAAACATCTTCATAAAAATGTGAAATTTTGTCATAAAAAGCAAAACTTTTCCAGATAAATTTCTGGGTTCATCAACATTCATTCTAGATAATGTATTAAAGAATTAGAAGCCCAATCTTTTTTCTTTGGAGTCGTTGGAAACCTGATTGTAATGGGCAAAAAAAAAATCTCAGAAATCAGGCTTTCATCTAGTGCTTGACTAAAAACTTTGTCTACTGGGTGAACATCTGTAGTGATAAGAGAAATTAATTAGAAGAAAATTCACAGGTTTTTCTAAATGAATGTGAAAAAATAAAATGCTTTTGTATTGTAGATTAACAGCTGCTCTTACTCATTTATCTCAGGGCAAAAAGGAAGAATATATTTGCATTAGCAAGTGTTCTGAATCACACTGATGATGATTGTAGAGTAATTGATTATTTGGGAGTTAACTTCTTTATTCCAATTCTACACAGACTTCTACAACACAACAGAGATATCAGCTCATAAGCTACTAACAAGTTATCTAATTACATTCCAGATTTCTTTTTCCCAACTGCTCAGATTACGTTCTGTTTTTCTGGGATGGTGCAACCACAAAGCAATAGCATTCTCCACTATTGGTTCTTAATGACAAGAAGTGTGTAGTTATGGTCAATTTTGCTAAAAGAAATCAAGAAAGAAGAGAAAGCAGGCTGTGAAGTTAACAATACTACAGACAAACTGTTGAGCTCTGGAGAATAATGTGACAAACACAAGGTCTGTGGAAAAATGACTTTGCCAGACACTGTGATCACAACCCCTGCCCAGGGAAGCTTGAAAGTTACATTGTTAACTAGGCAAGAAATTGTACTGACCTTTTCACTGTATTACAAGCAAACTGCTATGATGTGTTTACTATTGAAATAGATTTTGGTAGCAACACAGAAAACTCGTTTCTGTTGTTCATTTTGTGTTTGTCTTTTTAGCAGTTTGAACTCATCTTAGTGTTGTGTAACAATATACCTTCACTCAAACTGATTAAACTATATTGATTAATCATGACCTTAAACCCATGTACAGAAAAGCAAATCAAAAAATCCCTCCTGTAAAAATAACACAAGGTTCTTATGCTTACTGCTACTTGCACTGTTTGGACACTTTACTCTTACCTTCTACAACATGCTATTCACAAACAAAATAAGAAAATGCCTCAGTGTAAAATTCATAACGTTATTCTTTTAATATGACCATGATGCAATTCTGACACAACAAAAATAGGAAAAAAAAAAATCAAACCTATGCCCTTAAAGCTTTGTCCTTGTTTTGGCTGGGTTAGAGTGAATTTTCCTCCCAGGAGCTACTGTACTGGTACAGTATGAGAAGAATGTTGATGACACTGATGTTTTTAGTTGTTGCTATGAAGTCAAGGACTACCTCCAGTTTCTCATATTCAGCTAACGAGCAGATGTGCAGGTGCTAGGAGGAAGCATAGCCAGACAGACAGCAAAGCTGGCCAATGGAAATATTCCATACCATAGACATCATACTCAGTTTATGAATGGGGGTTGGCTGGGGGCAGTAGGCTATTGGTTCTTCTGTTTTCCATGAGTTCGAATCCCTTCTTGTCCAGGAGTTTGAACTTCTTGGGGAGTTTTGTTTTTTCGGGAGCTTTGCGAAATACTCATATATTTGTGAGTTTGGCATTCCACAGTTGCAACTCAGGGTCTGGCTGGGGATTGGTTGCTGAGTGGAAAGAAAAACTGTATTTTATATAGCTTGTTTTTTATATTTATTATTGCCATTATTAATATCATTATTATCAGTATTATTAGCAGTAGCAATATTTACTAATACTAAAACAAATTATTATTTAGTTTGTTGCCTTATTAAACTGTCTTTATGTCAACCTACGAGTTTCCCCTTTTGCCCATTTCTCCTCCGCACCCCAATGTGGGGAGGAGAAAGGGAGGGGTGAGTGAGTGACTGTCTGGTGCTTAGTTGCCAGCGTCCAGGTTAAACTACGACAAGCTTTTTCAAGCAGCTCCAAGGATAATTTTTCCTTCAAATTATGCAGGCAGAGTTAACTTATCATACAAGCAAGTGTTGAATGAAGTCAATATCCCCATCCTGATGGGAATGTGGATGATGTTAAATGTAATTATTGCATGTATTTCTACTACAATAAGTAGTGTGGTAGCCTGGTGACATACCAATATGCTTTATATTTGTTTATTGTAAAGAGAATTAAGTAGAACCCCTTTGAAATGTGATTTTTTTCTCTTTCTAATATAGAAATAAAGTATAAATGGTGATGAAATTTAATTCAGCAGCTGAACTACATCCATGTTTTCAAATTTTGGCTGTAACAGAACAAAAAGAAAAAATACAGTGGGAAAACCCCACAAAAGTTTAACGCTTTAAAGCCTTCTCATGAAAAAAATCAGATCTCTCAATAGAGAACATCTCTCCTACTCATTCCTAACCCCCAGTCCAGCCACCACTACACTGACAGATTCTCATGCATAAAACAATTATTTAGTCTTTTTATCTTAAGAACACCTAAAGAAGCTTGAGGACTAAAACAAAGTGCTAAGCTGTTCTGCATAATTAAGAGATGAGGTGCAACATGATAATGAATGAGTATTTCTGAGACTGTTGCTATTCATCTTAATTTTTTTAGCATAACTATACCAGATTATGATGTATTCCCTGCAGAGTCATCTACTATCAGGTATTTAATTCTTGGTGTTATGGTCAGGAAGAAAAATATTTCATCTTGCAGACCTGAATGATTTGGCATACCAGCAACTTAAGATGAAACCTACATATGGATTTTGCCATTAGCAGAAGAGATAAATTCTTGCATGATGAGACTGATGGGCTTGGTGCTAGTAGTTTACTAAATGAGCAGCATTACATGATGGGTAACAAGTTTTACAAAACGTTTAACTGCTCTAAGAAATGTTAAGATTCACATAACAGGAGATACCTGGAATACTTCCACAAAGTGAAATATATCTGCCAATGCAAATACAACTGTATGGCAAGAGAGAAAATGGTATTGGAGTGATGAAGAAAGGAAATATTTCGTGACCTTGCAAAAATTATACAGTAATATTAATTTTTATTGTTGGTTTCCACTCAGATCGTGCCTGCAACTGTCCCTATAACTATTTGATTTGACAAGAAAAGTCATCATTGTCTTAAATTACAATAATAGAATAGGCAGGCTGGGCATTAGTGACAGAAGAATTTATGAATCAAGTATGAGCTTATAAGTAAATAGTGTCAACAATACTTAATTTGCAGTGATGGAGACCAAGAGATGATGACAATTGCTGCCTCAGCCATAGGGTGAAATTCTCTGCAGCATTGTTTTCAGAAGCACGAGGGGAAAAAAAATACATGTCAATGGAAAATAACAACAGGGTTCGAGCCTCCACTCCACTGGAAAAAAAAAATCTTCTCATTAATTGAAAAAACAAATCATAAACGGTCTCTTCAGGTTGCTGTTGTTGATGTTTCAGCACAGGATAAAAGAAAATTCAAAGTCACAGTTTAAAAAATGTAATCTTATTAGGCAAAATAAAATGGGGGTAACACTAACTCCTTGAGATCTAAATTTTATCACATATCTTTAAAATATTTTACGGGTACCAAACACTTGGCCTAGGCTAAGCATGACACATGACTCTCTACAGACTAAGGAAGGATATTTCAAAGTACATACTTTGTCAAAACATGCCCAGGAAGAGGGGTTTACTTATTCTGAGCACATTAAGGTGAATATAGCAACTGTAACTCGGTATTGATAGTAATGCAGAAAAGAAAAATAGTTATTTATCTTTTCATCAATCTTAGCTTATGCAGATAGAAAATTACACCTATACATATTGCCCAAAATAATAGCTCTATTTTGGGGCAACTGTAGGTGCATTGTAATTATCAGTCTGCATTTACAAATCATGAGCCTAAAAAGTATTTACCATTTATTATCAGCAAAAATATTCAATTTCTTTCTTGATACAGAATTGTATTAATAATAAAAATTAGTCTTTCCATAGCAAATTTGAGGAAGCTGTATAATAAAGGTTTCTTTTTCTTAACCTAGACAAATCATACTAAAAAAGCAGTCTCAATTTGTATAAAACACCAAGTAGATGACCTATTTTAAAAGGCCATTGTAAAAATTACTGTACTTGTTGGCTTCTTCCTGTAGGTATTTTTGTTTCTGTAGTCAGTGGCAATTTTGTGTACTAAGAGCACGTAAGAAAATATTTGTATTGCTATGTAACTGATTCGAATTGACAGAAAGCACAGAAACATAACAATGTAATATAAAAAGACATTTTAAACAATGATTCAGGCAATGAAATAAGACTCCTTCTTAAGATATTATATAGGCTGAAGTTTATTTTTTCTGTTTTGGTTTGATTTTGGGATTGGGTTTGGCTTCCCCAGGTCTTCTGCCATAATTTCAGAAATAATGTGCCATTAGATTTGGAAAGGTACATCTAATAAATCATATTATTTAGAATCCTAGCTTACTCTTATTGCAATCAACCAAAGGACTCATAATGATTTATTTGGCACCTGAATAAGGTTATAATTGCATAGAAAATCAGGAAGGCAAGATATTTGTTGATCTCTATTACAATCAGGTTGACCGTTTCACTGGACTTCATTCTGCAACACTCAAATGGATCAGTAGTCAAGCAATTTCCTGCTTCTTTTTCACGGTATTAGGCTCTATCTTTGCAAACCATTTGGAAGGGAATTAAAAATTATTCTATACTTACCTTTCTAAAGAAGAGAATTTTTGCCCTCTTTAATAATATTCTTCTCTAGTATGATCCCAGTTTTTTCATTCTCTCAGTGACAGCAATACTGAGCATTTGTGTCCTGTCTTAAAGTTTTTTTAAATTTTTAACTCTTTGAGTAAAAAATAGCACACTTCTTTTAAGGAAATGAGTAAAAATATTTAAATCATTCTAATTCATCTGTAACAGAATAGATGACAAATACTGACAGTAAAGTTGCATATAGCAGAAGTAAGGGTAGTCTAGATTCTTTAAGACTTTTTATATCTTTATTGCTCTTTCAGTTTAAATAATTCTTATGTGATTTATATCCATTTCCTAATTACCAGGGTTACTAATAATTTCTTTTTATCTGTTGTCCTTACAGGTTCACAGTTCTTTCTTTCTAGGAAAAAGTTGTTTCAATGAAAATGATGGTAGCAGGAAAGAAGTTTCATTAATCTAGAAAAAAAAACAAGGTAGGAACACTGTGGTTTCCTCTTGATCCATCAGCACAATGATTTGCCTCTATATGTAGATTGTTGAAAACTGTTGCTTTTCTTTTATATCAGAAGGGATTTGAAGCAATGCATGCCACTTCTTTGAAGACTATTGTGCATCTAGCTACTGCTCTTTCGAGAAGTGGTTCTCTCATTTCCTCCTAACAGAGAGATTAATTGTGTTTGTAATATTGAAATATTCACATAGCAAGAAAAAGCGAAGAAACCAAAGCCTGTAGCATGGGCTGTTACAAGCCTCAATGGGAACTTCAAATTAAACCTTCTGAAACTAATCACCGAAAAGTATGTTTTCTACAGCTAGGTTAATGGTCAACTCAGTGACAAAAAGAGATTTAATTTTTAGTGAAATAGATTTGGTTAATATTTTTTTTTTATTTGCAAGAAAAGGTATATGAGAAATACATGCAAAGATGTATCTCCCAAGGTCACTGGTGGATTTGAAAAGCTATGGTGTCTAGGGTTTATGCATCTGAATTAAAGAAAACAAACAAACAACTGCTTCTGAATGTGAGTTAGCACTCCTAACATGGGAAGGCATAGAAGTTAGTCAGTTGGCAGTTTCCTCTTTGCTTGTTTTGAACCATTAAAAGACATTCTATCAATTTCAGTACTTAAAAAAGACAATAATTGATTGAAAGTCCTCTCTGCCTGAGATATATTTCCAACAATTATTGATTATGATAATTTCATGATAAGAATTCCTGATCTCTACTCTTGTCTGTGAATCCCAGTTCAGCATAACATTTACATTCTCTGCTAGTTCAGCATGAATTAAAAGGCAACAGAGCGGTTGAAATACACGAGCACTTATTCACAAGAGATTTTCCTTGATCAGCATCAAGGATGGTATTTCTTAAAGAAGATTTAGGATCATCTCAGTATGTAATAAACTCAACTGACTGTAAGAAAAGAAGGCAAAAGGAGAGATAAGGAAGGGATGCCATCCAGAGGGACCTGGACAAGCTCGAGAAATGGGCCTGTGTGAACCTCATGAGCTGCAACAAGACCAAGCGCAAAGTCCTGCATCTGGGTTGGGGCAACCCCCACTATCACTATGGTCTGGGGGATGAAGAGCTTGAGAGCAACCCGGAGGAGAAGGACTTGGGAGTACTGGTGGCTGAAAAGCTGGAGAAGAGCCAGCGATGTGCGCTTGCAGCCCAGAAGGCTGACCATATCCTAGGCTGCATCAAGAAAAGCATGGCCAGCAGGTCAAGGGAGGTGATTCTGTCCCTCTAGTCTGCTCTGGTGTGATTGCACTTGGAGTCATGTGTCCAGCTCTGGAGCCCCCAGCACAAGTAGGACATGGCACTGTTGGAACAGGTCCAGAGGAGGGCCACAAAGATGATCCGAGGGCTGGAGCTCGTCTCCTATGAGGAAAGGCTGAGAGAGTTGGGGCTGTTCAGCCTGGAGAAGAGAAGGCTGCAAGGAGACCTTACAGCAGCCTTTCAGTACGTGAAGGGGGCCTATAGCAAAGACGGGGAAAATATTTTCAGCAGGGCTTGTTGTGATAGGACAAAGAGTAATGGCTTTAAACCAAGGGAGGGTAGATTTAGACTAGATAGAAGGAAGAAATTTTTTACCATGAGGGTGGTGAAACACTGGAACAGATTTCCCAGAGAGTTAGTGGAGGCCCCATCCCTGGAAACATTCAAGGCCAGATTGGACAGGGCTCTGAGCAATCTGGTCTAGTTGAAGATATATCCCTGCTCACTGCAGGGGGGTTGGGCTAGATGACCTCTAAAAGTCCCTTCCAACCCAAAGCATTCTATGATTCTATGATTCTATGATTCTATGATTCTATGATTCTATGATTCTATGATTCTATGATTCTATGATTATTTTTTTGTTGTTCAAGGCATATACGGATGGAATGAACTAGTGGTACAATCTTGGGAAGAGTTAACGTACTGGAAAATAAAGTATGCTGATAGTAATACTTCACTCTGAAGTTCAGACACAGCGTTACACATTGCTTGTTCCTGCTCTGTGAGTACCTCTGGCTTGCAGGAGAGATCACATTTCATGATATGGGTCCAAAATGCATTGCTGGTATACACTCCCCAGTACATGCTCCACTTACTTGCTGACATTTCTCAGCATAGAAGTGTAACAGAGAAGAGGTGCAGTAATGAAACAAAGCTTTTATTAAACTCATTCAAATATGCACCTACTGTCAATGATGTAAATCAGATGAATAAGCCCAGGTGGAAATATTCAGGCTCAGTGAAATGTTAAATAGGAATATTAAAAATTTCTCTTTGTTGACATCCATCATTTTCAAACTAATACTGACTACTCTTCTTTTTTTTTTTTTTTCATCCTGGTCAGAAACATTTCATTAAGTTATAGTTCATTGTAAATAGATTTAAATCAATTCAAGGCAGAATGAGAAAGTTAAAAGTATACAAAGAGTTCCCAAAAGCTAAGACATTTGAAAATCCCCATCATTTCCTGTTTCTGGTAGACCACTACAGGAGTTTTCATTCACAGAATCACAGAATCACAGAATCACAGAATCACAGAATCACAGAATGGTAGGGGTTGGAAGGGGCCTCTGTGGGTCATCTAGTCCAACCCTCCTGCCGAATCAGGGTCACCTACAGTAGGCTGCAGAGGAACGCGTCCAGGCGGGTCTTGAATATCTCCAGAGAAGGAGACTCCACCACCTCCCTGGGCAGCCTGTTCAAGTGCTCCGTCACCCTCAGAGGGAAGAAATTCTTCCTCACGAAGAAGAAAATCACCTTCACTCAAGGAAAATGTCTACCTCTTTTAGCCAGAGTTTTTAGAAGACAATGTTCAGCTGATTATTCACCAGTATCCCCACATCATTTGATAATCTTCACCTTGTGAAACGTTCCGTATAATTTGTTCTCAGATAAGTGAGTCATAGGTGCCCACAGTAAAACAGGCATTATTAGTTGGTTTACAAAGCCATGCATAACATCATGTTGATGAACTGTAATGTTCACTACTTACCAGTCCCCACACTTTGCACCACCTGAATAATTTACCAGTGATTGTAACATTTATATAAAAGAAATCACTAGAATCAAAAGAAATTCTGGGATCCCACCAGGAATAACATTCAGGAAGTGTTAATTCCCTATTCATAATTATTTTTGAAAATTTAACAAATCTGTCATTATTTTGGTATTGCTGTATTTTCATTAAATTTATATACATATATTGGCACTTCAGAGATATTCCCAATGCTGCATCAGTGTTGAAATATAAAATCACCTACCTCCATTTAAATCTGAATAAACTATTGTTTAGTCAGAGTTACATGAGCAGTCACTTATCTCCTTTTTCATATATAGCAATTACTAAAAGAAACGTGAAACTTCTGTTTTCTCTACCTCAAGAATGACTAGAGAGAAAAGAATCCATTCCACCTCTATTCTTGGCACCCTTTCTTATGTAAGCAGTCTGGCCTTCATCCATATTTATAGTACAGGTTGCAACAAAGCTGGACCTTGGCACCAGTTCTTTCCTCTGATAAATGCAGTCTGATTGCATCATAACCTTCAGAAAAAAACTTGATCCATTTCTTAATTAAACTTAGAAAATAAACAAATCTTTCTCTTTTTCCTTCCTGACCTTGTAGTCCCTTCAGCCCCACTTCCTTTCCTCAAACAGGGAAGTAAAATGTACTTTCACAAAAATATTTAGGAGACAGAAAGCAACTTTATTAGAGTTTAAGGTCATTCATCAGTGTTAGTTTAGAACTTCACAGCTATTTTGTGCCTCTTTTAAAAGGTTCCTGGACTTCTATGTGTTAATCAGTTAAAGTGTGGAAGCTTATTAGCAGGCATATTTCAGATCTCTATACAAGATCCAGACGGGGGACAAGATGCTATGGGCAGCCCTCGAGATCTGAAGTACAAAGGTAGATTAAACAAAAGCAGGACACAACATATAAACAGAAGTTTAATTGCAGTCATTTAATTTTTAGTCCATTTAATCATGAGTCCACATATGCTCTGAAGTACAAGCAATGACCCCAGCCCAGCAGAAATCTGAACCATCTGCTTAACTTTCAGCACTCATTGGCACATTGACTTTAAAGGAAATACTAAAGTGCTTAAACTTAAACAGATGCTTCAGTACATTGTGGATGAGTTCTATGGTGTTTTTAAGATGCCATAACTTTTCTGTTGTTGAGACTTGAACTGGCTTTCCCTTAGAAAATGGATTTTGACATACACTATAGCCCACCAAAATAGAACATTACTTTTTTTTGGTGTATTGTATTCAGCCAGAGGACTTTATTAGCTGATACTTACTGACTGTGGAAAAGTTTTCCCATCTTACTGCTCTTTTTTTAGGTGTCTATATGTTCTTCTTGGACATGTTTTATGAAGGAAGGTAGACCTACCACTTTTTTCAGATTTCTGGAAATTATTTGAGTTACCAGCATTCAGTAGAAAGCAATATATTCAGCAAAATTGTGATTTAAGAACAAATTAAGATTCCTAAAACACGTGAGCATCTGTGCAGTGGATGTCTAAAATCCTGTTGCAAATGGAGATCGGGACAGTACAGCAGAAGAGCCTGGAGTAATTCTGCTCAACCTATTGGCTATCCAGCTGCACAGACCTCAAAGTGCCGTTGACTCCATAGTCTAAAATCAGGATTTTTGGAAATTTATCTCACTATTTTACTGTAGGCCACATTTGATATTGATTCTGACATGATATTCTAAGATATTTGATCTATTACAGGATTTACAGATTTGCCTCAGTAAGATTAGATACCAGCACTGGTCCTTAATGACCCATTACAACCCAGTCTGTAAAATGGTATTGCTTGTTTCATTTTGCGTTGTTTTTTTTAACACTTTACACTCTAAGCTTTAAAATGCAGGCTTCTTATGGCCTTATAAAGAACAACCCATGCGAAATACAAGTATCTATTTCAAGCAATCCACCAAGCGGTCTCTCACAGCATTTGAGACAAGATGACTTTAATTTTAAGTATAAATCAGAGCCATTAGTGCAGTTAAAAGACAGGACTTAATGTCATTAATTGAGCAATCAATTGTGCAAGCTCCTAGCAGTCACATAATAAATCCAAGCAGTCAAAACCAACTCTCTTCCTACATTTCTTGTTCAGCTGGGTAGTAGCTTCTTTTTTTTTTAGTTCCACTTCTCAGAGGCGATTGATGCTCTGAAGAAGAAGAATTGAAAAAGTCTATCACATTGACTGTCAGCATATTAGAAACGTCAAAGTGTTGCATAGTTTGTACCAATCACCTCCAGATTATATGGAACATTATAACTGTGCTCTCTCTTCTTTTCCTAACGATTGTGTCAAGAACAATAACTAGCACAACCTAAATAGCACAGCCTATGATAAGGAAGGCAAAATACATACATGTGTAACATTTTTCATTAATCACAGCCAATAAGTATAGATCTTTTTTCCAAGCTTTGTATGAGTTCATGCTTCTTCACTTTCCAGAATAATCTTTTTTTCTATATTCATATGCAAATAATGATCACTACAGATCACTACTGGCTTTCTTTGAGAAATACGATGGTGATATTCGTGACTCTGACATTATGCTGCGAAATAGCTTGTGTTTTTCCAATGATAAATAAATGCTACAACATTGGATAAAAATTAGGTGAGAAACTATAAAATCATAGAATAACACAGATTGGAAAGGGCCGCTGGATCTCATCCACTTCAAGCCCCCAGGTAGAGCAGGATCAACTTACATCAGGTTGCTCAGAGCCTTGTAGAGTTTGATTTTAAATATCTTGAAAAACTGATGTTCTGCATCCTCTCTGGATGATATGTTCCAGTGTTTTACCATCTTCATTGTAAATTTTTTCCCCTAATACCTAATCAGAACTTTCCTTGTTGAAACTTGCTCCTGTTGCTTACTATCATTTTACTTAATACCTTCAAAAACAGTCTGTGTCTTCTCTACAACTTCTCATTAATATAGTCGGAGACAACAATAATTCTCCACTAGCCTGCCTTTCTCGAAAACAAATAAACCCAGTTCTCTCAGACTTTCCATGGTGGCATGTACTCCAATCATTTCTGTGGTCCCACACTGAACAGCTTCCAGTCTTTCAAGATCTTTCACATACAGCTTCTAAGGTGCTCTAAAAGAGGATAATAAAGTCTTCATACCCCCTAGCTACAGCCAAGTAAGGAAACACAAATTATTTGGGGGAAATGATCAATTAAGTTCAGGTTGTGATGATACCACTGAAACCTTGTTCTCTCACTCTTTCCTTTTAATCTGCCAAAGACTGATCCCATGTCATGCACTAGAATGTGCCCTCATGCTCTATAATTATATATAGAGACAATTAGAATGGAAAGCTCACTAGGACCCATCAGGTCAGCTATGGACAGTGGAAAACTACCAAATCTGGTACCCAATAGTTTGGTTCCCTGGTTGAGGACTAAAAGAATCTAAACATGGAGCGTTGTAAAATACAATAACGTTTTGGCTCACATGCATACACCAGACTATGGTTTTCATTGCCATCAAATACTACTGCAAAATGTCCCCTGCCTGCTAGATAAAATTAGGTCCTGTTTTAATGATGATGTATATTTTTGTAAGAGCTGTATACAACAGCCTCCCTACACACTCAGAATTCATGCTTTACGAACGTAGTGGCACAAGCTTTGTTCACCGTTTAGAGAAGGAGTCACATAAGAGAATATTTAGTTTGCTGTGTATCTCCTTTTTATTACTGTAAACTCTTAGAGGAAAATATTATCTAATACTGACCACTGCTTTTATATTTAATCAACATGATACTTTCCCTTCTCAAGCTGTTCTAAAAAAGAAATATATGGATGCCTCTGTAAATTGGGTATGTTGCAATACTTTTTCTAAAACAGAGAGGGAGACAGGGAATTAAAGAAACAGAAAAGCTTAAGGAATAATATTTTGCAGTAGAAGTACTACTCTGTATGGCCAATGTTTTACTTACGTATTGCCATTAATCCTTCTGCACTAAACAATGAAAAGTTTAGCTGCAATAGAATAAAATTAATTTAAAAATTATTCTAAGTCAGGGATGGGAGTAATATCAGTTCTATTTCAATGAATATTAGCATAATGAAATTAGATTATAAAATTTGCAACTTGTTAGAACATATCAGTTTAGTTTAAAATGTAATCCCATTATTTTATTTTTATTGAAGTAATGAACTTAAATCTGTTCCAAAAGCAAAATTAGGCCAAATACTGTGTTATTCTCCCCCCAAAGTGGTTATATTTTTATATCCATCTGAAAGTACGAGTTACTAGTTGAATATTACCAATGGTTTGATGGACACAAAATGGGGGGGGGAGGGGGTTGTCAGGAGGGATAGATGTATTTTTCGTTAATAGTTTAAGATGTGGTATTTGCTGTCAAATTATTAGGGACAGTAAAGAAAGCCTAGAATCTACCATTAATGTGCGTACTACAGGAAATAGTAGACTTTCATGGCAGTTATCAACAGTTTCATCTATAGGCAAATCCATGACTGTCATCACAGTAATACCTGTGCGACTAAAAAACATCTATGCACTTGCAGTCACAGTAACAGTAAGAGCTGCCAAAACAACTGCATTCTCCACTTACAAGCTGAATTTAACGCACATATATGAAATTTCAAGGAAAAAAAAAAAATTAGACCTAGGTCTCCTTATCTCTGTTGTAGAGCTTTAGACATATGCATGTTTGCCTATGCTATGTTATGGCGTTCACTGCACTTTCGTGAATCTAGGGACAATTCTATGCCGATTCCTATATTTGGTACATTTTTGCTTACATGAAGACACTACTGAAATGTATTCAAAATACAGTGAGAGACCAGATGAAGGACGATACTGCAGATTTGTATTTCTGCAGGACTTGCATTTGAACAAGGAAAGTAGAGAAATAAGTTTCATAAAACCTCGATATAACTGCTACTTCCTTTTAAAAACAGGTTTTCTGATACAGGGCGTCTAGTCTGACTAATTATTTTCTCCAATGAAAGTAAGTTGTGATATTGAACTCATTAGTCCTCTGCCTGGTCTTTCTGGTTAACATTTATCCTAATCTTTTATGTTACTGCTCTCTATTTTCTTCTCTCCATCTTTTCTTTTTTTAATATTCTGGTCATATCTTAACTCTAGACTATCTACTCCAGCTAAGCATTTTTTTACTGTAGAAAGAGATCACTGTGAGGAAAGACAATCTAATCTAAACCCCTATTACTTTTTCCCTGTTACTCCCACTTACCTGAGGTGAGAAAGAGAAGGTGGAGGCAAACTTTCCCATAACGTACACACAAACACATGACCCAAAAGAAATTAAAAACAACCTATCCATAGCCATTTTCAGTAGGGGAAAGAGATAACAAAACATTCTGGAGTTAGAATGTCAAGCTGTGGTACTATTTGTTTGTGAAAATTAAGACACAAGCTATACGACATTTGGACCATGGTAAATTAGTAATGAGCTTAAAGACTGATTTCACCAAGGGTCGCTGAGTCCAGGAATGCCAGCTTTCCTGACAGATACTGATTTGCTATCCATCCAGGAATTCATCCAGTGTGGTAAGGATTTTGACTTTGATTTCACTCTATCCTGAAGTGGTAGCTAGAACATTTACTTTGAATTTTGCAGATCGCATGGTAAATTCTAGCAGGAAACTGTCTGGTGCAATTTACTTACCATTAAGTTCTGTTCATTTTCTCTCATAATTAGTTTGACATTATACTCATGAGACAGAATTACTGTATTCTTTCTCTAACCAAGAGCTGCCTGGACAGTTATGATCTAAGGAATTTTTCTCTGGATTTTCTAGCTAAAGAACACCACATATTAGAAGTCTGGATACAATAAGAATGGGTTGGGGTTTTGGTGTTTTTTTTTTCCATTTCTCATCCTCATAAAAATCCATCCTAAGCTGTTTCCTGTTCTCATTACAACCTTTGTCAGTGAAATGAGACATCAGAGAATTTTAATACCCAGTGCAATCTCTGAAAGACAGTAATATGCTGTGTAACTCTGACCTTTTCAGTGTTCTGTAATTTGATTGGCAGTAAGCCATTCTTGTTCTCTGTTATATTTCTGGCAAACTGAATCTCAAAAGAGCAGCTGTATGGCCAGCTAGTCAAAATGCAAAGTATGTCAGTTGCAATGAGTAAAGCTCAGTAATATAATTTACAGATTACATTAGACACCACTAAGAAATGAAATCCTTATCACCAGTCAATTATTGTATGATAACAGTGTTGATAAACAGTCAAAAGCATAAAATAATTCATTTTCTCAAAGAGGGGTTAAAAATGCTTTTTTCTTTCCAATATGGATGAAAAGGATAGCGTTACTAGGAACAATAAGGACAGTGTAGTAATGCCCACAGGAATAAAAGAGATATATAGCACAACATAATCTTCAACATTTTATAAATACTTTCCACAACCCCTTTAACTGCCATTTTGATCCTTCTTTCTTTTAGTAAAAAAGGAAAGTAAGAAAAAAGAAAGGAAAAGAAAAAAAGTTGTGTGAAAATGAATTGCAAAAGAAAGAAAAGTGACTATTCTCTTGCTAATGAATATTACAGGAAACAAAGATAGCAAAGTCTAAATTAAATTTTCTGACAGCACATCGAAGTTGGTATCCAGAACTTAAACAGAATGAAACATGGACAGAAATCTAGATGTCTAAAAGTTCGACACCTAGGCCTGAGCTAGTCACTCCTGTGTCTCTTTCTAATCAAGGTAACATTCACTTTAGCTCATCAGATGCATTTCCTTCTAAACATGCCTATTTCTATCCACTGATTACAAAATGAAGCCTAAAGTAACTAGCAAGGACTTCGAAATTTAGCTTTCAACAAAGTGGGTTGATCTTCTCTGGCTGCCAGACGCCCACGCAGATCCTCTCTCACCCACCCCCCCTTAACAGGACATGAGCAAAAAATAAGATTTCAATCTCATGGGTCAAGATAAAGACAGGGAGATCAGTTACCAGTTACTGTCATAGGCAAAACAGATTTGAACTTGGGGAAAATTAATTTAATTCTTTGACAATTAAAACAGATTTGCATATTGAGAAATAAAGACAAAAACTAAAACACCTTCCTCCCACTCCCCTCTTTTTCCCCGGTCTCCAGTCCTTTGTTCCTGACTCCTCTATCTCCCCACACCCTGAGAAGTGCAATGGGGATTGGGACTAGGGGGTTGCAGTCAGTCCATGACTGTTCCTCTCTGTTGCTCCTTCTACGTCACACTTTTCCACTCCTCCAACATAGGTCCATTCCATGGTGTCACGGTTTAAAGCAGGGCTGTAGGCGTGGGTAACGGACCGTTGTAACGATGTGACCCCAATATGAGTATGATCGTACAGCTTTATTAGTCAGCAAAACAAGGTTTATATAGCAAAACTATTACAGCATCTGA
>Ga0065711_1040544_pt1 | contig 16869 bp, 6 predicted proteins | sample Hoacrofraction12_FD_59098 | JGI IMG/M metagenome (GOLD analysis project Ga0065711, IMG submission 59098) | Hoatzin crop microbial communities from Cojedes, Venezuela - Epithelial fraction 12 v2 (version 2) | ecosystem: Host-associated > Birds > Digestive system > Esophagus > Crop | place... | reverse complement strand
AAAAAAAAAAATGCCAGCAAGATTTCCACCAAGAGCTAAATGTTGGAAGTAGAAATACACAGTACTGAAATATCTTGAATTCGTGTATTTATTTTTCTGTTGTTCCATTGCGCTATCCTATATAATCTTTGTTCTTACAGCCTTTAACACTGACATTCTCTTGGGATTATTCAAGAGAAGACATTAAGTATTTATAGCCATAGTTAATATCTTTATAAATAGTTTATAATAGGATCTGCCATAATACAAGTTTGAAATAGTTTCCATTATAATTCTTTGTTTTCATATATTCTAAAATTTACAAAATACTTGTTTGGGGTGGGTGAAGTTTTCTGTGTTGTGAGTCTGAAAAGTATTTTTTCCTCTTTAACTCAGAGTATAAAACTTTCAGCTATTTTGGAATTACAGGCAAATGTATAGCAATAATAATAACAATAATAACAATAAAGAAAATCCTCTGCTACACTTTTAACAATACTACAGGGAAAACAAGTTAAGGTTGAAATATGTGGTAAGATCTACTGCCTCTGTTTGCTCTGAGGAAAAAATTAAAAATAAAGTTATAAATGATGGAAAAATAACATCAAACTGTTCCCAGTACCATCTGCTAAGCTTATTAGCAGAAACTAATAAAAACCCAGCCCCTTAACAATGTCGCTGCATGTTCCACTGGCCTGAGGCCGTCCGGCCGTGAACTGGCCAGGCTGTTGCAGCTCCCGGCCGCTCTCGGGACCTTTGCAGATCCGTGGCGTGGCTCTCGCTGCCTGGGCAGCCCCGCAGCCCCGGCTTGGGGGGGTCGGGAATGTCCCATCTTCGTCCCACATGTGAGGAGCACCGCTGGTGCTTCTCCTGTCCACTGCTTCCAGGGCCCCGCAGCCGTGTGGGGCCAGCCAGCACAGCTGAAAAAATGGAGTTTTTTAGCCCAGGGCAACACTGCTGTTTTATATCATCTTAGACGTAGAGCTTTGCTAAGTCCAAGGGTTGGTTTTGTCACGCAAGTTGTAGGTGTTGTCCAGAGACCAGAGCAGCTTTCACATGTAGTCCTTGTCTAACTGCACCTGTGCCAAGCCATCCTAAAAGATACTAAAATAGCGTGAAATTCAAATGTACATGGATTGGCAGCACGGGTTTTACTGAATGCCTGGGCCCTGTGGGAGAGCGGGAGGAGCACGCAGACCTGCAGGTGTGTGGGCAAACAGGCCCTTCTGCATGGTGTCGTTGCCGTGGTGCGTTCGTTCCCGCCGCCCTGGGACAGGGGAACGGAATACAAGATGACGTCTGTGAAAAGCTCTCAAACCCCTTCACGCTCATGTCACCTCGCTGGTCCCGCGGTGTTTGTGCGACATGCCTGCCCTGCCTGTCCGTAACCTGTTGGGCAGCGGAGATACCTGCCGCCGTAGCTGGCACTAATACCAGTGTGACCAGTGAAGTGATAGAAGTGTGATTTTTAAAATGAGGGTTCACCCACAGGGTGGTATAGGAGGTATTTTATGTAAGGAACATGCTAAAAGCCACACATGGATGTTTCGTCATTATCTCAGTCTTCAAAAGTAAGGCACGCAGGCAAGAGACAACCCAATTCTGCAGCCTAGTTAAAGTGCGCAGGTGTGTTGGGAAAAATCTGGATTTTGGCTCCTGCTACCGGGGTTACACCATTTTAAACAGCAAAGTTGCAGGATAAAAATTATAAATAAAAGCCTTATTCAGGTATTCCACCTTTCAGGCAAAGCCTTTAGGCCTTCTCTCACTTGTCCTTACAGGCCCATGGCCTTTGTGTTCCTTGCTATGGCATTGCCTCATTTAAAATGGGCATCAGGCCTGCCAACCCTCGCTGCCCACTCAGCGGGTGGCTCAGGGCCTTATGGAGGTTTGTGGAAGCTACTTGTCTGTCCCAGCCTCACGGTGTCACCTCAAAGGCAAATGTTTTATCTACTGGACCTTGGCCTGTCTCATCACAGTTGGGTGTCTGTCCACGTCCGTTCTTATGGGCAGGCTTGGGACTCAGATACCTCACGTTGAAGTTTTAGTGGACGTTTACTGTGAAGTGTCAGAGAAATTGTTGACAGCTGAAAAAGGAAACTGCTTTATTTTAAATACTTGGGGGGGATGTTAATTCTAAAAGTTCAGCTGTGTTATTTTAGTCATGGCTGCAGTCACAAAAAGAAAATGAAACAGGTTCAACCAGTTCTGGCAGGAACTCATCCCATTATATTCCTTTCACCTTGGTACTCTGTGAATTTGAAGCATGGATGAAGAATATAAATGCTAATGTTTGCTCCTTTTGGTTTTGTTGAGGTTTTTGTAAAAATCCAGATAAATTAACTGAAAAGTTAAATTTGAGATAGTATTAATACACTGTTCCTCTTGCCAAAAATCAAAAGCAAATATCACTAGAGTAATTGTTTCATCTTTTTAAAGTTGCAATCTTCCTTAACTTTTTTGAGTGTATAGCACTACTTATAAGATTTAAAGCACATTTCTTCTTGCATTACGTACATCGAAATGCACGCACACACAGACAAGTAGCTGCACGATCAGCCAATCATGTATTTTGGCCTAATTGATTTTAAATGAGTGGACACATGCTGTTGTCCTCCAGTTTGTCCTAATTGCTGTTTTGTGCTCACGTAAGGAAGAAAATTCTGGTTCCGTTTAGTGGCAACATTCCCAGTTGACTTCAGTTGTTTCAAGAGTGATGAGGTATCTTGATCCTCAGACTAAATCCAATCATGTGTTTTGATTTCTCAAGCCTGTGTAATTCATTCCTTTTTTAATTTTAAAACAATTAATTTAATTTCATTTGCAAGCTCTAGAACTACCATCAACCTTTACTCTCTCATCAGTCTTATTTTTGGTGTCCCGGAGCTTTACATACAATATACTAGTGTAAATGTTATTTTTGTTTATTAAGAAAAAAAGGAAAAAAATTAATTGAAGTTGCGTCTTCTTAGAACTAAGCTGTAAAAGAGGTATAACACAATTGCACTAATTAAGAAGTGCATTTGGTTTTGTTAGCTTTTTTTCCCTGAGCAAAGTGCCAAAAAAGGAAAGATCAATACAGGAAAACCCGTTTCACTCAGGAATTTGGAAAAGATCCACTTGAACTCTTAGAACTGAAATGCTGGAGGCTGATGTAATTAAGTGAACCAGCTGAGAACTGAAAAATAACCTGATCAAGCTAAGAGATTAGAAGTATGAAAGAGCTGATGCACAGTTCTGCATCTTTTGAGAGAGGAAGTAGAGTTTGCTGGGAATTCGGCAATGAAAGGCTTGTCTTTTGTTGACAGTTATTTTGCACTGGAAATTGTTGATTAATTGAAAAATGTTTGAATAGCACTTAGAAATTGCTGGAATATCTCTTGCTGCCCTTTTTTTTTTTTTTAAATAAATAGATGTGGGTTTGGTTCCAAATGGCTTTTCAGTTTGAAATGTAATTTTTACATTAAAGGCAAGTAGTATTCATATGGAAATTAAACGTTCTACAGTAATGTCCACCAGAGTCTTTAATTGGCCAAGTTATTTTTATTAATATTTTTTCTATTAGGTTATTTTTTTTTCAGTGTTTTGATGTTTTACTGGATGATGTATTTTGTTAACATTTTTTCCGGGGCAGGACAACCATTTTGACAATTTATTGCAGATTTTTAGAAGGATAAATACAGTAGGCACAGTTATGCTTTAAAAAAAGCATCTGTTCAAAATCACATCTTTATAGGTGTTGCATAATAAACAGTCCTTCTCCCTGAACAAAGTTTTGATTTTATTTAAATGAAAACCCCATTATTGTTGGATTTGCCACACAATATTTGGTTCATCAGGAGTGACCTCTTCAAGACGGAATTGCAGGTTCATTCACCACTGCTACGTGTCTGTAGTTGTCCTTCCTTCTATCTCCTCTTCCTTCAGTTGGCACCAGGTTTCGAACAGTGGTATGGATGAGTTCAGGGATTAATTGTATAAGATACCCTAACACGTCAGGATCCAAGCTAGACCTTTTTTATATCTGTGCCATTTTTCCTGGAGTTCTCAGATACAGATGCAGTTCTTGCTGCTTTTCTTCAGACTGTGGTCTTACAGGCAGCAATGAGAATGGCGGTGAGCTGGGGTTCCGTGGGTTTGTTTTGTTTTAGTGTGGCTTTTTAGAAATCAGCAGAAGGTCAGGGTAAATAAATAGACTTAACACCAAAACCAAAAGAAGAGCCAGCCTTAATCTTTGGTAATGCAGGTTTTCTGACAAGCCTATTGCCTTTTCTTTTTGAGGTCCCTGTCCTTATTGAGCTGCTGTAGGTGGTGGAGACAGAGCTCTAAGTAAGACAGCACATACTGTACAGTGCAATAACCATACTCAAAAGAGATTACCCTGTTCTGCAGAATCTCAGCTGCCATTTCCCCAAAACAACAAATTTTTTATGGTGTTTGTGAAGAAAACCTAAAAATGCTAACAAGTATAAGTGATGCAAAGACATCTGTGAGCATCTATAAAGATCCCAGGAAAACAGCTCTGAGAGGTTTCAGTTGCCTCATTTTTGTCATTAAATAGTTCAGATGACTTATCATGATCATTTAGAGAATGAGGTTTAACTATTTGCCTTCTCATTAAGAAAGGCCAGGGAGATATGATGCAGGTCTTACAGTGAGCACATCTTTATTTGCTTTCTTAAGTGCATGATCTCTAGAAGGGGCAACTCTTTATATTTTAAAAAACAAAATACTTAAAAAAAATTTTTTTTAAAAGTTTAGTTTTTTAAAGCAAGGTGTCAAGTTCAATCCTTACAAGGAGGAGTCTGGAAGTTGTGCGTTCGCAAGCTACATTTTGAACAAGACTAGCTGGTATTTTGGTGACTGGCGTAGGTGGAGTTCAGAAAGAACCATCCTGCATGCTCTGTACCTTGGAATCAGCAGGAATGCAATGGTCTCATTCCCTTGTCAGGATGCTTGTAAAGAAGAGATGTTGGACTCAGGAAATGGCAGAGACTGCAAGGGGAGAGGGGGCCGAGTGTGCTCGTTTCCTCACCAGAGGTTCGGTTTTGGTGTTTTGGGAACGGAGCATACTGGAGTTCCTCCTCGAGAAGAGGCAGCTGCAATGAAAGCCAAGACTGAAGAATGCGATGGTGTGGGCCAAGCAGAGCTTGTTAGCCTTTGGCATAGAGCTGCTGGCTGCTGACTCTGTACTGGCTCAATGGAAAGACACAGTCTAGAAATACAGAGGTGTAGGGCTCATTGAAAGTTTCTGATGAAAGTATTTTTCAACAGAAAATACTGAGATTGACTGAAGTGACTCGTTTTGTGAGAAGTGGGTTCTGGCTTTGGGAAATGTTTTTCATTAAACTACAGAGCATATGCAAAACAGTAACACGTTGATGCGACTGTGCTGTCACAGTTCCTTCCTAGAGTCTATTTTAGTTCTTGCGTTCACATTCTCTTCTCTGAGATGGGGAGGCTGTAGTGGGTCCTGAGAGACACGCCTTGATGCATGGAGCCATCTTGGATGAGAACATGGGAGCACAAGTGCGTGAACTCCAGTTCCATGTGGCAAGGCATCACTTTGATAGCATTAAATATTTGAACTCTCTGGAACTTTTTAATTTTTATGAAACCTCTTATTTTTGCCTTTTTTTTCCCCAAAAAAAGAAATCGCAATTTCTCTTCACCCCCAATCATTTTAACGACAATCTTCTTGTCATTAAAACTTGGGTTGGGAAAAGACACTTTGGCCTAGCCTTCTCAAATAAGTAGGTAAATAGTTCAACCCCTCCAGGAGATAAATGAAAGTTTGTGGGTTTGGATTTTTTTTTTTTTAAGAGGAGGGTGTTGTTTTAACAATAATGACCCCCGAAATACCCTGCCAAGAAGCTGACTGCTGCTCGGCACGCAGTTAAAGCAGACTGGGGCTTGCAGATTTCTTAACGGGGCAAGACGAGGGCCAGACTAGCGGTGTTGGCAGGGCTGGATGCAGAAATGGGAAGTGCCCAGCTTCCTATGTAGGTTTCAGGTTTAGGTTTTAGTTTAGGTGTTTTCCCTAAATGTCTGACCTGTTTCCACCTTCCTGAGAGGAAGATTGGACTGGTAACTCCCAGTCCCTGCGGATGGCAATGCTGCTTCAAGTAGTAAATGTAAACTCCCTTCCTGAAACAGCCTCAGCCGTCCCCTGCCCTGGGGTTAGCCTGGAGCTCAGGGCATGGCCCTGGAGGACCCTGTGAACATCATTTAGAAGAGAGGCAGAGGAGCTGTGTCTTCAGATGCTATTTCAAACTCAAACAAGTTATTTTCCCATGATTCATCAGCCAGATCTCCCTTATTTATGGCAACAGTGCTAAAACATGCTGGAAGAAGGAAGAGGAATCCTTGGGACGTAAATAAACTATTCTTGGTCAACCTGACCAGTGCTGTGATGAACCATAGCTCTACGCGAGGCTGCCTTTTCCAGACCTGCTTGCATGGCCCATTAGCAAGATTCCCAGTGCTCCAGGAAGGTTTGATTTAATTTGAGAACAGTGGTATGTCAGTGCACAGAGCCAAATAGGGTCCAGTGGTGTACTCCAGCAAAGAAGCTGCCCTGGTTGCCAGTAGCACAGCACCCATAGCCAGCTCAACTCCAGCTGAACGACTTAGTTCAGCAAAAGCCAAACAACCCTAGAAGCACAACGGTGGCGGATCTGAGCTAGTAATCCAGCTTTTTAACTCTACATGGGAAACATTTCTGCAAACCTATCCTAGCAGAACTGAGAGTTGAGTGTTTCTTTAAAACAAGCGTTAAATTTAATTTTGCGTGATCTTGACAACCTGTCCACTGGGGGAGGATTGAATGTTTAGGATCCGTTATACGTTGGGAAGTCTTAGTGGGCTCAGCTCACCTGTTGGGACATTCCCAAATATCTGCAGGATCACAGCCCAAATTCTTAAAGCAAGGTTGAAGTAAATAGAACTTTCCGTTGTGTGTAATTGGGTATAGGAAAAGGTATTGCAAGTAAAGAAAGCTCAAACACGTGTTTGAACGCTTTTGGTAAATCCTAATGACATTGTGAAGAATTAAGATGTTACTGCTGGTTTAAATGTGAAATGTCTCCAAAGGCACATCAGTGTTGTTTATAAGCTATAATTTATTTGTTTAAAAGAACTATTAATCTAGGTAATACCGATCTCCAGTAACAAAAGACTATCAATTAGCAGAAATGAATCTGTCACAGTGATAACTAAAAATTTCTGGGATACTCTACAGGACTTTGCATTTCTACGTTAAAAAAAAATAGTATTGAGGGGGAGGCTAGTTGCTTATTCCTTATGAATCGGACTTGGAGGTACACAAAAGATAAGTACGTTCCTCTCTTCCCCACCGTGTCTTCTGTAGCCTCTTCTATTTAGGGTGTTTATGTGCGGAGCAGAAGGAAATCAAAAAGAGCGTTAATGAAATTGAGTGTGGTCTTCCATAGCTCAGCCAAATTTCTAATGAATAGATTTCTCTGGGTCAAAGCCAAGATCTGTGCATCGTTTTGGATGGGTGAAATCTTTACGGTTGTGTATCTGATTGCTGCACTGGCATCTGTGGGAGGGAAGAAACCTTAAATGTATGAGCAGGGATCATCTGGTTATTTATGGCATGGTAACAATGTGTATAAAGATATGATCCGACACGTATGTCAAAGTAATTCCTGTTGACTGACTTCAGGGAAAATGCATTGTAAATCCAGCCACTCGGTGTGCTTAGGATTCTGATGCAAAGGTAGCTGTCGTGGATGTTTTTCTGGGGCTGTCAGGCTCTTTATTTTGCAGTCAGGCTGATTTTCTCTGGTTTTAATTCATTTACAAAAAGTCTTCTTTGGAAAAGCAAACAAAAAACAACACTCTCCTTTCCCTTCCCTTTCCCAAAACAACCCGCTATATGTGGGAAATGTCATGTTATTGTCTTAAATTAGCAGGATGCATCCAGAAACAGCATTTGTAGTTTCTTGATTTTTTTTTAATAAAGTTCATTTTACCACAAAGTACGTCATTGCTGAAACTGAAGTTTTGTAAGAGGTTTCGCCTTTACCAACTTTCCTACCACCAAATACTGAAACTGCTATTTTTAAAATGCTTTCAGAAGGGTTATTTTGGGTGTTTTTTTAAACTCACAGCTATCAAAGTTTTTTGACTTTTGTTATCATGGCCATAGCAGCAATACGGATGTATTTTAAGTACTCAGACAGGGATGAAAATGGCCTTAAATGTTGCTGTGAATGTCTGTCTTGTTCTTCATTGTATGGTGATGATTGTGCGAAAAGAGGCACAGGGACTTATTAATTATTCAGAAACAAGTCTGTTTATCTGGAAGAAGTACGTATAAAGTTATACTGGAAGTGGTGCTTTCGCTGCCTATAGTCGCCGGCCTTGGTAAATGAAGCCCTTGTGGCTATTGGTGCTTCCAGTCTCCTGATCCTGTGGCAGAGAAATCTGAGCCCATTCTACAGATGAGGGACTGAGGAGTAAAGAGACCAAACCACTTCCCAGGGCCATACGTGGCATGCGTCACAGAGCTGGATGTGGAATACAGCTGAGCTTGTCCTCATCCAGAATCTTAGCAGAAAGTGATCATCCTTTCCAAAGTGGATGAAATTTTCCCCGCCAAGACTACACGATTTTCAATATTTGTTTCTTCTTGTTCTCCATGAAGCACAAACTGTAATAATAAAGACTGGAATACTTGAGGAAGATGTCTCCCAAATCAGCAAGCTACGGTTTCTTACGGAAAACCCACATGTGAGCCATTGATGAAATACAGCAGCCCACGAGAATAAAAGGCTCACCAGGGTTCGAAAGACCTCCATTTATATAAATATGCAGAGACATCTGTTACAGTCATGAGTGACCTGCTGGTTTAAATCATCAGCAGGGGAAACTTATAGTCAATCAGCATTGCCTGCAGTAGCAGGTGCTACTTTAGGCAACAGGAATTACTGAAGAGGTTTTCGATGAACAAAGGCCTTTCCGCTTGCCAAGAAGAGACATATGGGAAATCGAAACAAACAGCACACGCCTATGGTCTTTCATTTGTAACATGCGACAAGCGTAGTGTGTGCTTCTGCGTCCAAATCTTTACGTGATTAGTTATAGGTATGGTGTGGCTGACAAAGCTGCAAAGTTTATGTCTGAGAAGTACTTAGGGCTTTTCAAACCAAACTACTTAAGTCAGATTCCCAAACAGAAATGAATCATCAAGGTTTAATGGAAAATGTTCAAAAAAATTTATCATCTAAACCCCAGTGTTCTCATTATCAAAGTATCTGCCCAAAATAGTACTGTAAAACTGTCATCCTAAAGGTTATGGTTACTTAAGTGAATAATTGAAGTTTAATTCTTACTCACCATTAATCAGCAGAGACATTATAATATCGTAACTTTATATAATGCCAGGATATTTGTATTCCTTGTTGGCACAGGGTATATGGTGTTCTCTCTCTTTTTCTCTCTCACTCTCTCTTTCTCCACTCCCTCGGTAATAAAATTTGTAATCTCATCTTAATTTTAGATTTGTTTCTATTTTATGGGAACTTTATTTAAAGTTCTCTGTGTAACACAGCTTTGTAAGGAAAGAATCTGTCTTTCCAGTGGATGAAGTACTGGACAGAAAATCAGATCACAAATTTGGGGCTGCAGAAAGTTTTATGATTTGGTACATTATACATGACTGTAATTGCCAGCAGTTCTGAAAAGAAAATGCTCACACGGGAAAGAGGAGTTTCCAAAGAACCTGTAGTAAAGCCACAGAAGTAAAAGAGTTGACATTTGCAAAGGCTTCCAAGATCTAAAATTCTCCCTCTGACTCTCTCATACACGTTAAATACTGCTCTTTAATTATAATAGAAGGTACAGTACACTTTGAGTACTTGGTTCCCAATAGTTAATGAGTGCCTCGCATTGGGACGTAATAACTCTAATAACTATATGACATCTTTAAATATCTTAACAATTCCCACCTCTATTTTGATAGCAAATTTCATACTAAATTGAGATAAAACAAAACCTGTTCTTTTCTTTCCCTTTGAACAGAGCGTGGATCCCACTTCTCGGAAACCTCATCATATTGAGGTTGGGCTAAGATGAGCATAACCAGTGACGAAGTGAATTTCTTGGTGTATCGCTATCTCCAGGAATCGGGTAAATTTCCTGTCTTTCCTCACAACTTCAGGTCATAGATGAAATGGAAAAAATGGCTTTTTGCGTGGCGTTGCTCTAGGAATGTCCCATTGAGTGTTTCAGACTGGTAAACTCGGACTAAATATTTCTTGCACAAGCCCATGTTTCTTTGAAATCATGGTCTTGAACATAATAAAAGTGCAAACATACGCAGGTACAAAGTAAACATTGCAGTTAGGCAAAACAAGGAAATAAATAACATTATGTTAACAAATGTTTTTGTAGATTTGTATCATCTCAGCCAAAGTCTTTTTGGCAGCACGGGCACAAAGCACATGGATTCTGTATCTTTTTTTGTTAGCTACTTGAAATAGTTCTTTCAGATACTTATTAAGTAAAGAGGGATTTTCTGAATTGGCTGTGAATGGAAATTTGGGTGCAAGCCTCTGATGTTTTAGAATTTCATTGGGGTAACTGCGTATGTAAACTGAGCTGCACAAGTGTCAGTGTGGCTCTGTCTTAGTATCACTTCCACCTCTATCTGTTTTCGTATTAGAAAATAATGTCTTTACAGGGCTTTTCCTTTTGGAAGGAAAGTTTTATCTTTTCTTAAAAAAAAAAATGAAATTGAAACAGAAATTTAGGTTCTATTTTGTTTTCATAGTCTTGATTCCACTCTTCGACTGCAAGAAGTAGAAGTTCACTTCATTGATGGAAAATGTTTTGTTAGTGCGGAGGTGGTGTGGGAGGTGAGAGACACTGACAAAGGATTTATAGCCAGGATCCCGGTTTACTTGGTACTGGCCCTATGTTCTGGGTTGGTAAAAGTAGAATTGACTGAAAATGTTTGGTGTTTTATATGCTGAAACAACCCATCCCAAAAAAAATCAGTGAAAAATACATGTCTTCTTGTCACAAGACTTGAGCCAGTTTTAGAATAAGCCCTCTGGACTTGAGAGATGTCTTGGACAGGGGATCAAAATCCCAGCAAGTAGCAGATACTGGGTTAGCCTGCTTCTCTTGGTCATGATAACTAGCATTCATTAGATACATTATTTTGATTTGTTTTTTCTGCTTCCAAGACTGTTTCAATCCCAAATCCCCGTGCAAAGAATCTGTACTGAAATTGAGAAGATGAGTTATAATAGTTTTTCAGGATTTGGTCTTTTAAAACACCTCTTTGAGAGTCCAGTTGTGACCTGTGTTAGTAGCTGTTTTCTCACGTTGTATTCTTCTCTCTAATAACGGAGCTTATGAAAAATAGTCTAGTTCTGGTATGCAGTCAGATGAAAGAAAGATAGGAACTAACAAAACTAAAATTTCATTCAGACAAAGTTTATTTTTAAAAATAAACTATTGGGTACGACACTGGAAAGGGCTTTTGAATATTAGAGCAGTGCGCAGGTGGACATAATCGAAGCCTGAAGAATCCTGGAAGTGCTTTACATTCTTATATTTGCATTATAGGAGATTCTACATAACAGTGTATTAATGCAGTAGCTTTTCCTGATGTGAAAAAAAGAAACCCAGCCTTTTATTGCTCTGGATAGATCAGTAGGTGGGTTAGTGTTGTGTAATGATTGAGAAGGAGGCTTTACAAAGCGAGTCAAGAATGGTGGTATGATCCAAATGTCAGGGAAAAGTTCTGCTAGGTAACCCCTCTCCTACAAGCAAACAGTCGCTTTTGCTGGTTTAGGGAGAAATTCACATACAAACTTTCATATTAATTGTGAGTTCTACTGCTGTTATCCTCATAGGTAGAGGGCCAAATGTTTTTGTTACTTAATCCACACATATTAAAGGCATTCACAAAAACATTGTATTTCCACTGTTTCTGTTGTATTTTACCCATATAAAACAGTAGAAGTTGAGGTTAAATATTTGAAGAAATAGTCAAATATGCTTGCAACTGAGTGTATTGAAATCTAGATGCTAGATATTGATTTAGTAGATATACCTGACAGTTTGCTAGTAATTCCATTCAGCAAATAAGAGCTATAAGCAATGAAGAATCCACTAAGTCTTCATACTGTCTGTATTTTCAGATAAAGTAGGGTAATAAGACAGAAATTGTTATACAGCATCTTGCCATTCCACCTGCTAGTATAAATGCCGAAAGATGCAATAGCAGATGAAAGATATTTAATCAGTAGCTTCAGAAATAATGCATGCCAAATTTGGTGGGCTACTGTTTAAATACAGTTTAAATTCAAACCACTACAGTTTAAGGAGTTTGCAGAAAACAAGGTTTGATTATTTATTAACATTAGCTGAACCCAAAGCTTCTAAAAATTATATCAAACATAGCCATAAAGGTCCCTTACAAGACCATACAAAAGTTCCTTTTTTTTTTCCAGGTATTCCTTTAATCTTATCCTGTAAAATTTTCAGGCTTTCCCATAAAATGTAGGCAAAAGGTGGGAGGAAGAGAGAAACAACAAAAGGAAATACATATGGTGGAGCAACTATGTGAAAAGCAAAGTGTCCCTGTAATATTTTAAGTATTTTGCGACTGCAAGGCACAGAAGCACTTGAGATTATTTACAAAGATACTGATGGGTGCTTTACACTTCGTTATGAAAGTGCTTGCAGGTCATTCTAGTGGAAGTTCAGCTCTTCTAAAATTGAAGTTAAAAGTGAAATTCAGTCGTTATATTTCCTCCTTAATTCTCTGTCAGACTAGAAAACTTGCACAGGAGAGTATTAATAGAGTTGAACTGTCTAAACCATTATTGTTGCTTTTTAACAAATCTTGGCATACCAAGGGGAGTTCCAGTGAACTGGAAAAAGCAAATGTTGTGCCAGAATTTTTAAAGGTTAAATAAGATGATCCAGGTAACTGTAGGTCAAATAAAGTCATTGGAGGGTTGAAACTAGATACCTCCAAGAAAAAATGAAGAGATGACAGCATGCCTAATGCCAGCCAGCAAGTTTTTATGGATAATAGATTTTGTCAAACAAACTTTATACTGCTTTTTCCAAGATCACAAAGGGAGTTGACAAAGATAACTGTGCTGACAATAATACGCTTAGACTACTTTATGACATTTGCTTAGTCTTGTTGACACTGTGGTTAAAAACAAAACAAAAGAACAGTGTTTAAAATCAGTGTAATCTAGAGTTACCAAATGGGTTAAAAATGGGCTGACGGAAACATCTTGAAAAGTGATTAGAGTTGGGGAATATTCATCTCCCAGGTTGCTTCTAGCGGGAACTCACAGGAATCTGTTCTTGGCGTAATACTGCTCAATAGCTTTATCAGTTACCTGGAAGGAAATATAAAATGATTCTCAAGTACATTTGCAGATCGAATGACACGGTAAGTTGCGGCACTTGATGAGTTGTACTGACTGATCATGTGGTTTAACAGAAAAAAAAAAAAACCAGCCAGGGAGATTGCTTAGAGTTGCCTGCTGCTGGAGAAGCACAGTTAAGTATGGTTAAATCCATCTAGTACAAGACAGTACTTAGAGGAGTTAAGACTCTAGTTGCTTAGCTGTGTTGAAAGAAGTAAGTAAATAATTGCCTCTTCACATAGGTGACTGTCTCAGGGCTTATCTATGCCCAGAGAAACAGAGCAGGCATCATTTCTGTTTCGGTTCCATGGGCTGATGGCGTAAGAATTCCGCTGCTAAGGTGGCTGGGTGTTGTCACTTCCACTGTAGGACCGTGAATGCCCCCTTTCTTGAGGTATAAAGAAATCAAGTGTTTAATTTCAGTGTAAGATTGTTACTTCCTATCCAAAAGGCAAGTCCTGCAATGTTCAGTTTGCTCCTTTTTGAATATGAGCTTTTTGGTGCGTGATTTAAAGTGACACAGTTCTTAAAAGTCCTGAGTACTTCCAAGCGTTGTTTATCTCCAAAGTCAAACTTGTAAAAGTCAGGTTATATTTATTTGTAGGTGTCTTGATATAAGGACTACCCTTAAGTGAAAACGTTGGCCTCAGTTACTAAAATTGGGCTTAGGTTATGTCTACACGCTTAGGTTATGTCTACACTATGAGTGTGCTACCAGTGTGGAGATAGGATCACACAAAATACTCCTGTGGTGGACATAGCTGTACCAACAAAACAGGTGCATTGACAAAAGTGAAACAAGCTATACCAAAGAAGCCACAGTTCTGGCATCCAAATTACTTTGATCCAGGTTTGCACCTCTTCAGGCTCCTGAGAAGCATACTTCTGCTAGCAGCCAACTTCACTGCTGACGTAGTCCTTCTATTGGTTTTCTTCAGAGTGAAGAACTGTGTTGCTACAAAACCATATGGAATTCAGAATATAGAGTTTTCCCGTTCTGCTTTGTCTGCCCAAAAGAGAAACAGATTATTTGTCTTTTGGAACGGAGGACAGAGCACTACAATGCAGTGGGAGTAATAAGGATTCCAAGGAAAATTGAAAAGAGGGGAGGGGGGTATGACGAAACAAAGGGAAATCAAATTTCTCACATACCTTTTAATCTAAAATGCACTCCGTCTGTTGTGGGTGACAAACCCTATCATAGGTGCAAATGCTACAATAAATTACCTTCCCTACCCAGACGAATATGTCAATTCAGTTATTAAAGCTTTTTCAGATTTGATGTTTTTGATGCATTGGTTGATTTAGTTGTGGTCCTTTTCTAGCACTTACATGCAGGTTGCAGTATAGAATCCACATCTGAAAATCAGCTCCCCCCTGTCTTGTGGCTTATACTGCTCTCTAGTAGGGCATTTGTTGTAGTGGATGTCTGGCAATGTCTCGTTGGAATTAAGGTTGTGCAACAGTTTCCATTTTCGCTCGTACTTTTACTGTTCAGTTTTAATTTTTTAATGTTTTATGGCATACACTTGATAAACTGTTCCTCAGTGTACAATCCGTACCATGTCCAAAGCAATAAAAACACTAGCTGGATGCATTTGCTAAAAAGATGTCAATGAAATTTTTAGCTGCTGACTTGGGACAGTTCACCACTGTACTTTAGAAATGTGATTTGTTTTCTTCCCAGCCATGCAAATTAAGGCAGCTAGTAACGTAGTTGTTTTCCGTCTGTAGATTCAGGAGAACAGCAGCACATTGGTCTGTTTGGTTTATGGCTGACAGATTTTCGTTGTTTTCCTAAAAGAAAAGATTTTCTCTCAGGTATTAAGCACAGGCTCAAGGGCACATATAGCATGAAGTGTTTCTGTGAATCACAGCACAAAAACCTTTGCAGAGTGTGCAAACATGGGCCTTTCCTGTTAACCACATCCAGGGCATCTTACTCTCATTCTGCCTTTGGAAATTATGCGAGAATCCAAAATACGGATATTCTGAAGCTTCTGGGATTTCATCATTGTGATCTTGTCCAAGTAGATACTAGTAGTTGGAATACTATTAGGCTACAATTTTTCCAGTGCTGTTTACGATGTTTTTGGAAAGGAAGCAACAAAATTTGAAGAAAAATATCTTCTTTATGCCTCTTTCTCTTTTTTAACAAAGAAATTTTATACAAAATGTAAATATCGCCGTTCACTTGGGTGAGTTCTCAGGCAATAGGGAATGACTGAAGATCAGTATTCTGTTCTTTTGGATTTGTGCCTTATGCAACAGTCTTTACTTACATAAGCTTATGTAATTTTTCTCTGAAGTCTGTATTTTTTCTGCATGTGAGGTACGTTTAGAGTATTTTGAACAACTGTGTATGGCACAGAGTTCCTGAGTCACAGATGAGAAAAGTGCATGTTGAAAATAATTCAGATTAAGCGCAGCATAAAATATTGGCGTATATAGGTCAGCTAAATTTGCTTCAAAGCTAACTGCTTCCTTTGTATAGGAGGGCTGCTGCGAAGTGGAAGGGGAGTGTACAGTGCATGAGTTTTGCTTAAGTTATTAAAAACTACACCTTGAAGAATAATTGATTAGAAGAATGAAGCACCTGGTCAATAAAAGCACTTGTCCAGTGTGACAGTAAAAACAATAGTGTGCACCGATAGTAGAGTCAGTGGATAATGATTTTTTCTTTTGTTTTTTATGTTTTCTTACAATTTGGCTCGTTAGGATCATAGGAGAGTTCAGACTGGATGGTATCTCAGGAGATGACAGAAACAGAGAATAGTTCAGGTTGGCAGGGGCCTTTGGAGATCGTCTAGTCCAACTCCCCTGCTCACAGCAGGGGCAGCTGCAGCAGGTTGCTCACGGCTGTGTCCAGTTGGGTTTTTAATATCTCCAAGGTCAGAGAGTCCACAGCCTCCCTGAACAGCCTGTTCCAATGCTCAATCACCCTCATTTTAAAAAAGTGTTTTATTTTGTTTCAGTGGAATTGATGTGTGTTTCAGTTTGTGCCCATTGCCTCTGGCCCCGTCACTGGGCACCACTGAGGAGAGCATGGCTCTGTCCTCTTTGCACCCCCTCAGGCATTTATGCACATGTGTAAGGTCCCCTGTGAGCTTTCTCCTCTCCAGGCTGAGCAGTCCCAGCTCTCTCAGCCTCTCCCTGTGTGCCCAACGCTCCAGTCCAGTGATTGTCTTCATGGTCTTTTCGCTGGACTCTCTCCAGTATGTCCCTGTCTGTCCTGTACTGGGAAGCCCGGGACTGGGTGCAGTGCTCGGGGTGCGTCCCACCAGGGCTGGGCAGAGGGCGAGGATCCCCTCCATTGACCTGCCGGCAACACACAGAATCACAGAATGTTCGTGCTGGAAGGGACCTCTGTGGGTCATCTAGTCCAACCCTCCTGCCGAAGCAGGGTCACCTACAGCAGGCTGCACAGGACCTTGTCCAGGCGGGTCTTGAATATCTCCAG
>Ga0065711_1040543_pt1 | contig 16869 bp, 9 predicted proteins | sample Hoacrofraction12_FD_59098 | JGI IMG/M metagenome (GOLD analysis project Ga0065711, IMG submission 59098) | Hoatzin crop microbial communities from Cojedes, Venezuela - Epithelial fraction 12 v2 (version 2) | ecosystem: Host-associated > Birds > Digestive system > Esophagus > Crop | place... | reverse complement strand
TGGATTTTTTTTTTTTTTTTTTTTAAATCTGCACTGTTCTGAACAATTCTGTAATGTCAGGTGTCAGAAGCAGCAAAGTCTATATGAGCATTTTTTAATAGAAGGTGTTTCAGCAGGCCAGTAGCCCGTATGTAGAAAGGAGGAAACTTTTAAAATAAATCTCAGTTCTGCAAGTCTGGATTTAGATTGCAATATTTCTTTTCTTGTTACAAAGTTAAGTATACTGAAAGTACATGTGACCTGAAGGCTGATGTTGTGACAGTGTGAAGTTTCTCAAATCTATAACTTTGAAATACTTTTGTTTTGGTCCTCTGTAGCATATCACATTTTTAGTAGAAAAATCAAACTGACGTGTTTTACAGGATGAAGATTCAGAGTTTACTTTAGCAGCAGATTTTGAAATCGGACACTTCTTCCGTGAAAGGATAGTCCCTCGTGCTGTGCTTTATTTCACTGGAGAAGCTATAGAAGATGATGATAACGTATGTATGCTATCAGCATTTTGTTTATTAGTCACCATGTAGATATAAACATTCTCCTTTTCTGATTAGACTAGTGTTTAGTATTAATTACATGACAATAACAAAAACCTGAATAGATTCCTGTTACTTAGGAACAGGAAAGAAGCATTCCATTTGCTATGAGTTGTTAGTTGATCTTTGCTTCTTGAAAGGAGCTCAGTTTCAGTTACTGTGTTTGAATATGCTAGACCTATTACTACAGAAGATTTTATGCAAATATTAGCAGAGCTAATAAAACCTTGGGTTTGTTTTGCAGTTTGAAGAAGGTGAAGAAGGTGAAGAGGAGGTGAGATGCATACTGTATCTTTTATAGATAACTAATTACCTTCTGCCTTCCTGGTCCAGAAATTGTCCTATATGGAGTAGAAAATAGTTGTTCATAAATGCTCTTGTGTGTGGTACTTTTTTCCAAAAGAGTTCAGCATTCCCGGCTTACAAAATCTATGGCTGTTTTTCCTCTTTACAAAAGTATATTCTGCAAGAACGTTTATCCAGCTTTTTCTAGTATTTTTCTGCCACAAGTCAAAAATTAAAGACAAGTTGTGGGTTTTTTTTTCCCTTGAGTGCTGCATCATAAGAACCTTCAGTCTTATTTTTAAATATCTGTTACTTAGGCAGTAGCGGAATTCAGGTGTCGACTTCTAGTTGTCATAAGCTTGAAGACTGGACCTTGCTAAATGTAAAGTAAAGGAGAGAGCATGCAACTGCTGGAGATAAAGGCTTAATTTAGGCTGGAATGTCTAGTAAACCAAAAGCTGTAGTTCGCTTACAGTAATGTTGTATAAAAACAAACATACTGTGAAATGCTTTGCACAAAACCACTAAACGATACCACACATAAATGAACTAATATCCTTTACAGATAATTATAGTTTTCTTCAACTGCTTTTACTGTTGTGTTCTTGCTAATTGGTTAAAGGTATATAGCTGACTGTCATCATGTTCACCATAGGGTACACCAGAAGTTATTGAGCTGGTGGTCTGATGTGAGCTGGCAGCCTTCAACACGCAGTCTCTTTTTTGTCTTTGCAAGTTGCAATACAGACTTGTGTGCTTAGGCTGTTAAGTGACTAAACATTTTCTTAGTTTTATTTGTTAAACTGAATCTTGATAGAAGTGTATGTGTGTTTTTAATCTGTCTCCAGTGCAAGATGTTACTAGTTGCCTGTAGGTGTGTGTACAACAGTGCAAAACCAGTACAAAATTATGTGCAGGAATACATAGCCTGTCCGCAGTAATCCAGATAAGCAGAGATGCTTTGGAAGGAGGTCAAAACAAAGAACAAAATTAGGCATGTATATTTATTACCCGGACTGTAAAATTCCAAGTAGTGTATCCGGTAGAAGTTAAAAAATTGCTGGGAGATTGCAGCAACTTATATAGGAAGGTTGCCTTAAGCCATGCTGAATCTTTTAAATCTATGCTTTAAAACTTTGTGTAAAGATTCTGCTTTAAGTTTTTGAAGATGCTGAATTCTTTTAAGTCAGCCCAAGTAGTTTTAATGTTGACATCTGAAACACTCTGGAATACAGTGCTAATATTACTTGCTGTTTTGTTTTTTCTCCATTACAGAAAGTTGCACTTTTAACCTGTTTTAATTTCTGTTAGTTTATCTCTATTTTGTCATAGGAGTTGGAGGGGGAAGAGGAGGGAGAAGAAGAGGAAGATGCAGAGAGTGATCCTAAGGTAAGGATTTTTGTGTGCTTAGTTGTAATGCAAACTATAATCATGAGCAGTGTAACTAAGATTATAGTAGTTTGTGAAAAGATTAATAAATTATCAAAAATCAGGAACCACCCTAGTTTCTGACTGTAGTGTTTTCATCTCTTCAGCACTCAAATTGCTCTTAAGAGAAGTGAATGCTTCCGTAAATCCAGGAAATGTATGGGTTTTGTCTTTCAGCCTGCACCACGAAAAAGATAATATCCAAACTTTACTCCTTAACGACATCTCTGTATAATAATGATATGTATTTTTTCTTTAGAAAGATCTTGTATTCAAATATTCTGTGGGTGGACTTCAACTAGTCTGACAAGTCTCAACTAGCTTGTTTGTTTGGTTTTTTTTGTCTTAGAATTGTTCTTTTTGATTGTCCTGGTGGCTGCAGGTTAGCCCCACATTTCTCTACTCCGATAGAAAGAAAGAAGTTAGTCCCCAACTTTGAATTTTTACAAGACCTGGTTTAAAATTCAGCCTCAAGGGTTAGTGGTCCTTCTGATAGGTATTTTTCAGTTCTTCAGTCATGGTGAAGTTAATGCTTGCATTTAGTGAAGCTGGGACAGTGATGACAGACTTGTGTTCATTTAATTCTTCAACCATCAGCTCTCAAATTTTTCCTAAAGGCGCAGAGAAGTAGTGAAGGGCATGAAAAGCTGCTTGATCTTTAGATGAAAGTCTTAAAAGCAACTTAACATGTCACTTTTCTGACATCGAGTTTTATATACATCATCATATCACTAGTAAATGCTTTTTGTTACCATATCAAGAATTGAGCTTGTTTTTCTTTCATAAGAAGTACTGTATACTGAAGAAAGTCTGTCTTGTGGAAAGATTGGTCAAACAGGTTTGAAGTGGCAGAAATGAGTATTCTGACTTTGTTCTGCAGGATCAAAATGCAGTGGTGTACTTGTAATGGAAAAAAAGTGGGACAGCTGAGATAATGCTAGTTCGGAGTCAAAGTATATTTGTGCTAAGTATCAAGTATCTTAAAGGATTTGGTGTTCTGTAGAAAAAAGCTTAGTTTCTTGGAAGATTATAGTTGTTGCCTCCTGTATTATTTTGTACATTTCACTTTTCATTCATGCTGACAGTTCCTTTCAATTTTTTCCCATTTAGGTGTAATTTAAGTCTGTTTATCATTCATACATTTCTAGGTAAGGTGGAATTCCATTCATACCTAACTTCCAAGAGTCCCATTTGTAGCCATGCAATGTGGTCTGTTTTGTAGGGTTTTGGGGTTTTTTTCTTCCTTGTATGGGAAAAAGAAGTGGGGGAATAGTGACTTCAGAGTTTAGGCTTTATTAATAAAAAATAAAGACATGTGTATAGAACTGAATGCCTTTAAATCATATCATTAAATGAGATTTTTCAGGATGACCTCTCTGCCTTCCAGGCAGAACTTCTGCTTGGCCTTTGTAGCAGTCAAACCACATGTACACATAATAAAAAATACTGAGACTTGTCAGACTTTTATTTTTTCCTTATTTCTGATTTGATGCTGTGTCTCTCTACTGTTTCTGGTGTATTTGCAAATTACTTCCTAAGTCTCCCCTGCTTTTCTTGAGAACTCTCGTTAAGTCATCAGCTAACTTAGTACGTCTTTTCCAACATTATTCATATTTATACTGCCTGACAAAGGCGGTCAGTCACTGTTGGAGGCCTTTTGTTGAGCTCTCGTGATTCTGTACAGGTATTGCTCTCCTGCTCATCTGCCTCTGTTTAAAGGAAGAAAAAAAACCAAAGAATAGTTCCTTCTCTTGTATGCTGTCATCTTTCACCTTTCATCACATGCCTCGTAGAGAGGAATGCCTGCAAGAGACTTCATACTTTTTCCTCCTGTATTTTAGGCTCGTATCTTTTTTTTTCCCTTTGGTTACTCAAGAGAAACTGTTGTCTGCATAGAGAATGCCCTTCTTTGCCTTTGTGAAACTCAAAATTTAGCTTTTGTTTTATTTCCAATCTGGTACACTTTGAGAAGTCAGCCACCCTGCCTCGACGTTGTTGCACTGTTGATTCACCTGCAATAGTGTAATGTCCATTGGTCACAACAGCTTATACCTTGTCCTACTGCAATCTGTTACACAGCTGTCTTCCCTTCTTACAATCAAAAATTTTCAGGCACTGGCTTCAGTTTCTCAAGTCAGCTTGGAATTCTATTTTTTTGGCTTTGAAGACTCATACCCCTGATGTGTTTTCCATTCCTGCTTCTGTGTGTCCCATTTTTGGGTCCTGTTTCTCCCTGTCCCTTGCCCCTCTTTACCTTTCAGTTCACCCCCCTGCCATTCTTATATCTAGAATAGCTTTCCTTTTCATGTACACAAAAAAGAATTGTTCTTTGGTCTGTTTTCTTTTCAAATCCAGTTTCTCTTCAGTCATTTCCATATTACCTTCTCCTTTATTGTCGTAGTGCATTTGCTACATAATGTCAGTGCTTTCTGCTTTGTGAAGTTTTCCTCCTTCCTTCCTGTCACTCTTGTCAGTTTTAAGTACATTTGAGTTGTTCAGTTAAAACCAGGTCATTATCATCTCCTAGAGAAAACACTTGCATTTTATGTAAGTTGTGGCTTTGGAAGACTGAGCAGATAATTGGAAGTAGCTTCAGAAAATACTACAAAAACAGATAATGTAGCTTGTTTCATCTAGTGTATTTTTCTGTGTGCTTGCATGGCCCGTTCCTTTAGCTGCCTGTATTTTACTGACATTAAGATTGAATAGAGAAGTATCTGACAAGGTAGTATAGAATGCCGTTTTGAATTGCCAACTAAAAAGCTGCTGTGGGGAGAGACTGTCTGTGCTTCAAGGTGATTAGTCTATCTTCTAAGTAACAGTAGCAGAAGGGCCTGTTACCAGCAAATTTGTTTTCAGAGCCTTTTGAAGGGTTCTGTCCATTTGTGGAGGAGGCAGTTCAGACCCCTTGCTTAGCTCCAGTTAGCTCTGAATTTACTTCCTGGGTATATGTTTGATATCCTTGCTTTTCTTCATTCAGTGTCATAGATTAGAAGATGAACAAAGCTAAACCTTTAGCTTTACGATTCCTAACTGGACTGTTTCATGGTAGGACATTTGAAATATTGAAAGGCTTTCTTCTTTCTCTGCTGGAAGCTTTAGTGCCTGTTGTCTGCATTGATCCCGCTGTTGGCAGCAAAGTCGGTTTGGGAGTCCGATGAGATCTTGATGTAACGGATAGGAAGCTTCTGAAAAAGCTATTTGTAAGGAGGTAAAGACTCAACTGCTTTTTGAATCACCTAGGAATGTGTCCTGCCTAATCTGTTTAAACACTGAAGAGGAATAGAAGTTCAGAAACTTCAGCAGTAACTTTATGTGAAAAAGGCCTGATTTGAAAGGATTAAATTGCTAAGATAAATGGCATGAATGGTTGGACTTCTGCCCTCATCCTGTAGGACACCAGATTAATTGGATGGGTAGAAATATCTGTCATGGGCTGTGTGTATGAAAGTCATGAAATCAATTTTACTTCAGACCTGCTTCTCAATTTTAGCCCTATGATCCTGCAAATTTTAGGTGAAACTCCCTCTTTAAATTTGATACATGTCCTCTATGTCCATAGGCAGCTGATGCAGTTTAGCTGATGTAATTGCTGATGTCTGAGCAAGTGGTCTGTATGTAAGCTGATTAGCTCAAGTTTCTTGCATTGTTTTCCTGGATAACCAAATGCCAGAATAAAAATGTTCATGTCTAGTGTAGCAAGAGTAATTTATTTTTTTTTTAATTCTGAGCAAGTGATGTAATAAATAGGAGGCAGTGGCAGAACAGCTTCATATGGATGCTTGTTAGCAAAAGAGGAAAAACAGGAGGGGGTCTCATTTATCTTGTTTATCTTAGTTGGAACAGTGTCTCACACTGGAGTCAAAGGCCTGGAATAGTTTAAACTCCTTGCACAGAATAAGTAAATATTATTAAATACTTTAAAGATGTAAATATTTAAAAATCCTACAGCTTTTCATATGAACTTAAGTCATTATTCATGACTATAGAGAATCTCTTTATGACAAGGAGAGTTCTTACTTGTCTCTGTAGCACTGGTAGTGACCTTCAGTACATGTATTTGCTGCGAAATTTGTTTTAAAATAAGATGCAGTTCCTCCTTAACTTTGCCAGTTAAAGTCTCTCTAGCCTTTGTTGCCTGGCCGATGCACTTTGCCACCATTTCTAAGATATCTTGAGAGTTAATTCAGGAAAATGTAGCATGAAAGAAAATCTTGCTAGAATGGGGAGATAAATAGCGGAGGGTCTGTCTAAGGCTAAGGAGTAGATTGGTAGTGGTTGGCTGACCAAATGTCACCAACAGTCTGGGCACTGTGGGAAGAGCAGGCTCAGACTTAATAGCCTTGTCCGAGGGAGTATGGATGTAGTATCTTGATCACACTCACGCCTTGGGGTCTGGTCTTACTGGAGCTATTAGAGGCCAAAGATAAATTTCAACATGTATGTGCCTGATGGGGCAGCTGTAACTTGAAAAAAATTGTGGTGAGCTACCTGCACTGTTACCATCTCAGGATTAGACTGAGAGACGCTTGATGTGAGGCCGAGCGGTAACTGAAGGCGATACGGAGTTGAAGTGCTGGCTTGCTCCCTAGGAGCAGTGCTCTGCTGTTGAAGTGGTGGAGGAAAATGGATTATGTTGGAACCTGGGTCTGAGATACTGCTTTGTTACTTATGCTCTGCGTAAACACCTTATGCATATATATATAATATATATGGTCAAGATAGATACGCCCTTAACTGTAAGCTAAAAATGGCATAAACCAGCAGTATTTCTCTTAATTCTCAAAACAGCTGACTCATATCTGAGAACCCCTTAAACTGTTTTTTTTGTCTCAGAGCAGTCATCAACACTGAAAAGTCCTTAAGAAGGACCCTTGTAATCTCTGTGACTCAGTTTTTACAGGATATTTATATGCAATAATATGATTTAAATGTTTACAAAAATAAAGACAAGTATAAAGAGAAGATAATGAAGTTTATTAGAAAATATAGCAAGGATTCTGGTTGATCATTAAAATTTGTCTGAAATGGTTGCAGTGGTCAACCTTTAAGTGATCTAAATATAACAGGTGAATAGGGAGGAAGGAGATGGAAAGATTTTTGAAGTACTTTCCAAATAACGGGTTTGTTACTGGATTATGGCTCTTGTCCAGAATGCATGGGGAGGGGAAGTGATGCTGTGCACTACTCTGTGGTCATGTTCAAATACAAAGCAGTTACAAGAAAAATAGATACTTTTGGAAAGCTTTTTGCTTAAAATGTTGTTACTTTGTCTGCATCTAAATTAAAAGGAATAGCATGCAATGTATTACCGGTGGAAGTCAGAATTTTTTTTTAAGAGAGAAAATGCTAGTTTTATGATCTATGTAAACATAGCCCCCTTTTCAAGAGGGAATTAATGCTGTATTTAGTCCCAGATTGGTGAAAATTAATTCACATCAGTATTGTTTGGAACCCCAGGCAGATGAGAGAGTAGAAAGTTGAAGTTAGCCAGAGGTGCTGAGGGAGGAAAACCACAAGGTGGAAGTCTGAAAGGTCTTTGGCATATCTCTGTGCAGAAGAGACTTTAATCCAGACTTCTAGTGGGAATGATAGTGACCGCTATAACCCTGAAGCATTTTAGGTGAGGAAGAGAAAAACAGTCTGGGTTTAGTGCAGATTAGCAAGGGCAAAACTTATGATAAGGAATCTTAGTTGCAGCTGTTCTTCCTCACCACAGGCAAAATGCTGAAACTGTCTTAGCTCGTGGTCACTCGATGTATAGTGAACTCTTGCATGCTTGCTTCTTTCACAACATCTTCTTTAGGACAGCTGCCAAGAAACATTTTATTTTGTGTTCAGTAATGTTCAAGGTGTCTTGTTTTTATACCTGTATTTTTCTTTACTAGAATTCAGTGGGTTTCCGTGACTGCTATTTTTTTATGATAAACTGTATTAAGAATGGTAAAGGGAGAAACAAAAAAGAAATGCACGAAACAAATTCTCCTGCTTTCTAACAATCCTATTTTATGACAAAGAAGCAAGAAGTGCAGTGTAAAACCTGAAGTTCTTAGCTGTTGAGTACTTGTTCTCCTTCCCAAATACACTTCCTTTTGCCAAAGGGGAAGTTGTTTTACTACCTAATGAAGGTGTTTCTACTTTCACATACTCAGATTAACATGTGGACTTCTTGCCCAGTGTTAAACTGTTGAATAGTTACCTGCTGGTGATTAAATCAACACATTAATTACATTTTTATCACCTTAGCAGAAAGGTCAAGGCTTCTAAGGAAAAGCTCAAAACGTGCTGCGGAATAAGCAGCCTGCCGTCCCTGCCTGCCTCCCCCCTCAGAGTTAGTGAGGAGGCGGCAGTTTATTGTCAAGCTGTGCTAATAGGAACTGAAAGTCAAACTGAGCCTCTGGTTGGGGGCAGTAAGGGGTGGTTTGCTTTCTGGTTTGTTTGAGCCTTGGCCTACTGGATGGAGTGTAAAGAACACAAATGCAGATTAAAAGTATTATGGGGTACCAAGGGGGGTGGGGTGGGGAACAACTCGATAAATACAGTGACTGCTGTTCGGAAGTTTATGATCTAGCTTGAGTTTCCATGTAGCTTTTTTGTACATGCTAATGATATCTCTGGCTAGTTCAAAACTGCATAGTCCATGTCTTTTATTTGTTGCATTATTTTCTTGTTTGCCACTTTGATTTTGAACTGGGTTTTTTTTCTTCTTCTTTTTGCATTTATACAGAAAGATTCCAGCCAACCTGCTGAATGCAAACAACAGTAATAAGGAAATACCACTTGGAAGTGATATTTGAACAACTTGTAACAAATATTTGGATACCTGGCCTGCAGTTCAGGATATTCCATCGCTGCAGCACAATCTTATTAACAATGCTTAAAACTAATTTGTTTTAAAATGCATGATTTTCACTAACTTTTCTTTATTGCTTAACATGTACAGTGGCAACTTCAATGCATTTGGGAAATATGAGGTTTAAATAAAGCACACTCTACAGCCGTTGGTACACTGTAGCTGAGTATGTCAGTAGGCCTTTAGAGCCTTTTGCCCTATGCATAGGGGAGTAGTCCAGACTACCAAGTTAGGATTATCCATTTTCTTGTTAAACATTGACAGTTGTGGAATAGCAATGTGCCGAGAAGCTAAAGTAAATGGATTACATGTACGGTAGCACAAACAGATAGAGCAATATGACTTTTTTTGCTAGTTCCTTCCCCCGTTTTTTAATGTTTCTTGCAACCTACAAATTGAACTAGTGCTTGAGCAGCTTTAAATGTCATATTTATTATCTCAGTAAAACCAATTGAATTGAAGTAATTTTACTTCATTGAAGGGGGTGTCATATTTGAAACTTAGTTGTTCATCTTACTATTTATTTATTCATGTTTGTATGTACTTTGACAGAATTAGTGCTTTTTAATGGTTTTTAATATACTTGAAAATCTTCTTCCTCTTTTGCATACAATATGGGTACTTGTAAAACACATAATTTGAATTGGTCTCAATGTAGTAGTCTAGACAGAGGAAACGAACTTGCATCAAAATGACAACTCTTCTGGATGAAGATCAAAATGCACAGGACAAGCTGTTGCGGTTGGTGGAAGTGGGTTGCAGCCAAAGAACCAGAAAATTTCTAGTGCTCTTATTGCTTAGTGTCCAGCATGGAAGGACCTGTCACTACGAACACAGAAATTGATCAAAATTCAATTCAATAAATCTGAAGTTTTGGTGTCTTTCTTGCAACACTGAAATTATTCCATTCCACAATTTATTTAAAGCTCTGGAGTCTTGAAAACTACTTATTGTTGTTGCGTGGCACTTCAGGTACACGTTTCTAGTTTCACCTTCCATTGCCAGCCTCTGGCAGCAGTTGAATAGCAGCTGTATCAACACTGTGACCAGGCATGTAGAGTGCTCCAGCCTTACCTTACACATTTGTAACTTAATACCGTGTTTTCAATTTGTACAGAATAGATAGAATATTCTATTAAAGTTGTGAAACATGATCGTTGGTGCCCGTCTGGTCCATAATGAATATCCCTTTGACTTTGGGTAGTGGACGATGAAGCGTTCAGCAAGGGCCATGCCAGCTGTTTGGTCTCTGCCAGCTCTTGCCTGAACATCCTGCTGGTTTCCTCTTGTCAAAAGCCAAAGAGAAGGAGCCCTTGTAAATATTGCATTATGGGGTTCTCTGATGTAAATCAGAACAAACTTCCTCAATTTGAAGTGAACAGTTTCCTTAACTTTCAGCTGTCTGCAATGTTTTGTAGGAGTTGGGTGGGTTTTTGGGGCACCACAATTATCAAAGGTGCCACATGATCTCTGCAGTTTGGTCATGGACTAAATGGGGTGCTGGGCAGCACTAACTGGTTTACACCATGCTGAGATGGCCCCACATCAATACCCTGCAGTGAGAAAGTGCGTGGCACTAATGCTCGGGTGCCATAGGGTTAAGGCAGGAGCAAGGGACGGGAAGGCAGCAGGACTAGGGATAGGTTCTGAACTTTTCTTTAAAAAGAGTTTTTGTAACCGGTCCTTAGACTGTAGTCTGCTGCAGCGGGCACAGGGAACAGTGTAAAGGCACATCCCTGGCGTTCCCTGGTGACAAGGGGAGGAACGATGAATCGTGTTTGCGCACGTGCAGACTGGCTAATGACAGTGCTGGGTGTGTTAGGCACATCAAATAGAGGTATTTGACCAGCCTTTTTTCTTTTTATATCAGAAGAAATTAAACGGTATTTCCCCATCCGAAAGAAGTACTTTCCACTACATGGTTAAACAGGAGTGCTGCTACCTGGAGATAAACATCTGCAAATTAGCAAACCGAAGGAATTTATGTGCATGAATCCTGAAAAGCTACCTTTAATTTTGAGAAAACGGGAAATTCCAGAACATGCAGAGCAAATGTGCCAGCAGTCAGGGAGCGCAAATGAGATGGGTGGGTGGCGAGGCTGCCTGGCGAGATGCTTGTCCTCAGGAAAGTGATGGGAAAGCTGAGCTGGGGTTTGTTAAAGCGGAGCTACGGCCAGTCGACACAGCCTAGCAGAAAACAGATCTTGTCAAACCCGGCTGTAGCCTGGCATTACAGGTGTAGCTGGTAGTGGCAAATACAAGCATTTCATAGACTTCTCTGTTTTCAGAAGGTTATTTGTAGACTATGTCTGCGCTAGCAGGTACTTCAACAGCTCAGCTCGTTCCTTCAGCAGAAAAGAGTATGAAGAACTGATGGGTTGGTTGCCAGAATGTCACAACTGGGCAGATCCAGGCTGGGTGGTAAATACAGGGAGTGTGGGTGTGCGAGAAGGAAGTAAGAGTGATGAACTGTTGGAAAATTTAAAAAAATCAGTATTGGTATTTTCTGAAGATTGTGCCTTAAGACAAATGAGTTGGAGGCCCTGTGTAAAACTAAGGTGGGAAGTTCTAAAAGTGGTGAGGCGATACCAAAAAAGTGAGCCTACATGCACACATGCCTGATTACCATCGCAGCAACCTGATAAAAGGAGCTGTGAAGTTTCATCTGTGGGAGCACGCTCTTTTGATGCAGTCTTCATGTTGGTAGCTTCTCATTTGGAGGAGGGGGAAGCTCCATATCTGGGTCTGAAAGTTGAAGCAGCTGGAAGGGCTCCAAGCGAGAGTAATTTGGCATGTCGCCTACTTGGGCTGCAGTGTGATTAATAGCTGCGCAGCACCTCAGTTGTCTAGGAAGAAAGCCTTGCAGGTGCTACCCCGCTGCCCTATCTGGTACAGAAACAAACGGCAAATACTCTGCTTCCAGCTGAAAATTGGACACGGGCTGCGGTTTCTCCAGCGTCTTTTGCACAGTGTTAGGGTACTTTCCTGGGAGCTTGGTTTCTGGATAACAGAGAGCTAGAAGCTTTCGGGCCGGTTCCAGAAAGTTCAGTTATCTGGGGTTTGCTATCTGGTTAGGATTTGCGGTAGCTGGAAAAATTAAAATGGTCTCTGCGCGTTTCCACTCTCCTGATTCAACAGGCTTTTCCTGTTTTAAAATAAAGGAGACTCGTAATAAATTCATCCTCAGTGAAATGCTGCCTTGGCGGCAGTTCCTGCAGGAAATGAGGTCTCACGGAGGCAGCCAGCTCAGCAGAGCGCAGTCCGGAGGAGGCCCACGCTGGAGAGGAGTGCGTGAGAAGAGGTCAGACCAGTTATGGCACGAGGAAATGGCTCGCTCCTTGCCGGCTCGGCGATCCGGGAGGCGAGTCCAAGATGTGAGACGTGCCCCGGCTGCCTGGCATTACGCTGAGGTAGCACATAACCTTCTGACCTTGCACCTGAAGTTTGCGCCTTCTTCGGAAGCATCTTTGCTCAGGCCCTTTTGGAAGCAGCGATAGCTCAGCCAGAAAACAGAAGAGCCAGCCTTTCTAAGTGAGCCTATCAGAGCAAGCAGTAGATGATGCAAGATAGGTGGGAGACTGGCTTCTGCTGCTGGAGCCCATGTTATGTGCTCCCAAAGCCTTGCCATGGCTAAACTTGAACGGGTCCCGTGGCTTTTTATGTCCACCAACGTGTGGCTTTGGAAAAAAGTGAAGTAGTTCACTTTGGGCTCCTGCAAAACACCTCTGCATAACGTGTTGTAAATGGCAGTATGTTAAAAAAAACCACACACAGAAGTGTTGGATTCACCCTTCTTCACCCTCTGCCTCTTCCCAGTGATTGAGACTTGTATTATTTCCTAAATGAAGTCTGGGAGGCGTTGATTTTGTGTCAGTACAGTATCTGTTCACGACAGCTCCTTTCACCTGTGTTGTCCCTGTTTTTCACTATAACCTGTGTGCAAACAGCTCTGTCACTGTAGCTGTGATCTGCGCCTGGAAGAACCTTCATCTGCCTTTCCCAAGCAGTTTATAGTCATCACACTAATAGCAGGCACAGCTATTTTTTTTTTCCATATGCTCATATTGCTGTCCTAAATACCTCCAGCCTCTTGCAGGCCAAGGCCAGGAAGCCCAAACAATAAACACTGTAAGTCACTCCAGTTTGACAAGCATCCAAAAAAAAAAAACCAAACCAAAAAACAAAAGAATAGAAAAAATAAAAATGCAAGCCTGTGCCCTGTTAATGAAGCATCGTGTGAATGAAGCCTGAGCTGTTCGCCAAGTGCCAGCTTCTGTTTCCGGACCGGCTTTCCTCTCTGCTCGTTCACCTTGCCATTCATTACACAAGCAAAAACGCACGCTCCACCCAGCAGCGTGCTTGCCTCTTGCGCAAGCTGCCTTGCCCTCCGGTTTTTACCGTGGGAATCTGGGCACCTTGTGGGGATGCCAGCCCAGGTTAACACAACCCAGCGAGCCTGTGTGCCAATCGCCAGCCTCCCGGCTTGTGCCAGCCGTCCCGGTAACAGCCCCGTTTATGAAAAAGAACCCAAAAACCCTCCTAGCAAATTTTCCTTTTCCGAAGGAGCCATCGTCAGTGATGCCGTGGCCTCTTGCTGACTTGGCCCTGCCACACCGCTTGCCCCCAGCATCGGAAAGTTAAAAATAACCAATACCAGAACCATCCCAGCTTAAGAAATAGGCTGAAGCGAAGGGAAATGGTACAGAAAGGATTTTACTCGTTATGCAGCATGACCCAAAGAGGGGGGGGAAAGAAAGATTTGCCCCTGCTTGGGGCAGAAACCAAAGAACATAGGATGTCGCTGGAAAAGAAGGACCATTGGTCTACGCAAATCTTCTTTGCACCGTGCAAATATTCTTTGTGAGCTATTAAATTGATCTTTTTGCAAAGCAAATTCCCTCCAGCGGTTGTAGAGTCCATGCTTGCCCACCTTTTAGAGGTACAGGAGGAACGTGCCTCAGTGTCTTAGCATTAATGCCTACTTGACCAACAGTGTTAAGGTCACACTTAAGAAGGCTTTGGGATTTTTTCTCTTCCTTTTTCTTATTATTTTTTATTTCACCCAATTATCTAGTCTTCCTTCTTCCTTTTCAGTCTCCTGATTTAAGGCACATTAGAAGCTCTGATGTGCCTGAACAGAAAGAACGTGTCAGGAGAGTTAGGTACATAATTGATATCAGAGCCACTACCAAAGCAAACGCCTAAAGGTGGCGATGGGATATACCTTGTTAGGGGAGTTAAAGCACTTGCCGTAAAGGTCATGTAGAGCTCCTGCACGCAAGTGAATAGTTCACGGTGTTTTGATGCAGAGAAAAACCAATTAAGATATAACTACTGCTGACATTCCCTTAAGCCGTTTCATCTCTTACCGCTTAAAAAAAGCAGGGAAAAACAAATTATGTACTTTCAATCTGAGATTTATATAGGATGAATTGTTGCTTAGACTATGAAAAGATCAAAAAGGAGATCTTTGAAGACTGATCACCTACAAAGAACGCTGGACTGTTATTATACCAAAAAAAAAAAAAAGGATAATAAGTACGGTTCAGGTCAAAACGTAGGCAAGCGCGGTGTGTGCAACAAAGCGTTCGCAAGGGCTGCTTGCTTGGGCGCTTCAAAGCTGGGCAGCAAGAGGGTAAATCACTGAGCCAGCTTCTCAAGCAACAACGCTGCAGCGTTGCGTGTGGATTTGGCTCTGTGGTTGTAGGCTTGGTAGAGCTTCTCCAGCCAGAAACTCCTGTGGTGGCTTCACTTGTCTTGGGATCTCCTGGCCAAGGAGAAGAGGGGGATGGAGCCCTCCCACCCGCCACCCCCAGCTTCACCAAGTGCCTTCTGGAGACTAGGGGGTTTCGGTCCCTTCCCCTCAGTGAGGCTGAAGAGGCGGCAAATACCCTGTTTCATTTGGGACTGAACCCGCTGTGAATTCATTGCTTTTATGGCTGGGGATAGCAAATGAGGAGCCCTCCACACGCACAGCCCCATCTTGCAGGGTGAGGACAGTGTGGTTCCCAAAATGGAGCAGGGGTGGGGACCGCCCATGTGGGTGCTCCTGGCCCCGGCAAGGAGCTGCTGGTGGCTTTGAAGTGTTGCTGGGAGATGGAGAGCGAGAGGCAGAGCTGCAGGCAGCAACCCAGTGAGCCCCGGGGCGAAGGGGCCTCCTTGCCCAGGCATGGAGGCATCTCGCTCTCCATCCCTCTGCATCCCCATGAGGATCCCTCATCCGTCTGAGCATCCCTTCTCCGCACTCAGCCCTGTCTGCGGGTGCAGGGGAGGAGGAGGAGGAAGAGGAGGCAGCCTGGCCTCACTTTCCCACCGCGACGTGTGGCGGCCTCTCCCAGCACCCAGCCCAACCAGTACGCAGGGTCTGGTGGGCACAAGGAACCCTCCAGCGCTGTTTCACCCGGGGTCCGATTTCAAAGCCAGCCCTGATTAAGACGTTGGGTGAAGGCGAAGCAAACAGACACCGTAATTGCGGTGTGTGCTTTCTCATCTCTGCAGCGAGTTGCAAAATGTGCCGCCTCCTCCCTCGTCAGCTGGGCTTTAATTGGCTTTAATGAAGAGGCAATTAAGCGATTTCAATTTTTAATTAAAGGGGTGGTTGTGCAGGGGAGGTGGGGACCAGCCCCCTTTGAGCATGTTGGTGGCACCATGGGAGATCTCCGGACATGGTGTGCTGTGGGGTTTGAGGGGGCTCCCCTGTTGCGGCCCGGATGGACAGGGCTTTGTAGGGGCCTCTGGGGTGACTGGCGGGAGCTGTTCAAAGCTGGCTGCCTCTGGGCCACGCTGCTGGCACTTTCGGATCCTGCACCAGTACCCCTGGGCAAGTTGCAATCAGCTTTTCTGGTGTTGAAGCCAGCACATCAAAGGGGCAGCGAACAACTTGAAAAAGCCCCAAACCCAAAAAACCCTCCGAAGCCAAACCAAGCCCTCCCCACACACAGCACCAGCCAGAAACGCGTCCTGGATATAATACTGGGAGGTTGTTGGCAGGGGGAGGAGCTGCTGTGGGAGAATAGGTCTCTGAAAGTGAAAGTAAAGCCACAATGCGGAGCTCAAAAAGTAATTTTATTTTATTTTATTTTATTTTATTTTATTTTATTTTATTTTATTTTATTTTATTTTATTTTATTTTATTTTATTTTATGCCAAGCAGCAGACAGCCATAGTCTGATAGAGACACCCTCCCTGTGACCCTGCACAGCGAGCACCGAGGTGGGACTAACCCACCCAACCCACATGTACATTTTTCTTGCAGGCACCACCTTGTCCATCTGTCATAATGCATGACCAGGGCAGGAAGAATGGAGGCACGTGGTAGAAATCTCCCTTGGGAAACAGTGATAATTGCAGGGTCCAAACTGCCAGCTTGGCCCAGCTAGTCCCACAATGCCTCTGCTTTTTATTGCTCCCTCTGGCAGGCGGGAGGGCAGAGCTCTGGCCTTGGCTTGGTCCTGTGCGCCGGTCCTTCCTCCCGGTGTTTCAATGGGAAGTAATCACTTTACGACTTCCTCCTACCAGAGTTAAAATAATAATTAAGAAAAAAGCCGGCGGCTTTGTGGCTGCACCGCGCCCTCGGCGCTTCCCCTGCCCCTGGCCGGCGCTGCTGGGCTTGCCCTTGGCTGGCAGGGGCGGGCAGCTGGGGACCACCGTGCTGCCGGCCGCCATGGACCTGGCTGGTGGCCCAGGCATCACCGCCCCGCAGCGCAGTGGCTGCGGAGCCACTCACGGGAGTGCAGCTCCAGGGAGGAGAAGGGGCGGAAAAAAGAAAAG
>Ga0065711_1040538_pt1 | contig 16869 bp, 8 predicted proteins | sample Hoacrofraction12_FD_59098 | JGI IMG/M metagenome (GOLD analysis project Ga0065711, IMG submission 59098) | Hoatzin crop microbial communities from Cojedes, Venezuela - Epithelial fraction 12 v2 (version 2) | ecosystem: Host-associated > Birds > Digestive system > Esophagus > Crop | place... | reverse complement strand
TTTTTTTTTTTTTTTTAATCTGTGGGCCGTATTTGTTGCATTTATCCTAAGGAATGTGCCTGCCACAGGTTCAACAGAATTTTAGTGCAATATATGAACCCAGAAAGTTTGCTGGACTAACCCACCAACCAAATTTAAAGTGTTTGCTGCAATACTGTACACAGGGTACAAATTCACTAGTTTGTATACTTTAGCAAAAACTTCTATCAAAATATTTTATTTCTCATGTTAGCAGGAAGCCAATAATGTAAACAAGGGGTCAGAACTATCTCAAATTCTTAGTTTTGGAGTATCTCACACAGACAGGCTTCCATTTGTTAGAATCACAGAATTTTCCTTTGGGTATTGCATACTTTGGTGTGCAGTAGTGCTCTGTCTCAATGTACAGTAAAGAACTACCCAGCACGAAGTACAGGGACCTAACATTATTAATTATAACACCAAACACACAAACACCTCTAAAACAATACATACCAATGTACAAAGCTGTGCCTGTGCCTTGGATTTTACTTGAAACAATCCTTATCAAATTTAACGCTTCTTTAATTATACATATATTTGCTTTAAATCCACTACAGTATTTCTGCTAATTAAGTCACGTTAGGCCCAATGTAATGCTTGTATTTAAAAATAATTTTAAATGCACTTTTAAAAACCTTTGGTGATGGCTGCATAATTTAGAACACATCAGCTTTATATCTACTCTTGCTTTTCCGAGAAATGTTCTATAAAAAACAAGTGGAGTTAGGCGAAAACTTCTTTCCCCCAAGCCCCCGTCAGTCCTGGTGCTCGTGACCTGGAGGTGAGGCCAACACATGGTGCAAACGCACCAGCTGCTGCAGCACGCATGCGGCCTCTCGCCATTGCTCTCCACCAGCAGGTCGGTTCCACCTGTTCACAGTAGTGCTGGCACTTTGCACAGGGGCGGGGGGGAAGGGAGGTGCCGAGTGTCTCGGGGCCAGCGAAGTCAACAGGATAAGCAGACATTCGGCATGTCTCTAGCAAAAGCCACGGGCAGCTACAGAACTCAAGCCCTGCCTGAAGCAACTTCAGCCTACGGGGAAAACGGTTCAAGCCTTACTGACAGACACCTGGCAAGATAACAAGAAGGCTACCATGCAGTTTTCAGTCTCCTCCCCATTTCCGTAACAAAACTTAAAAGGGTCACTTGGTCTTAGATGAAGCGAACCACACCATCACACATCCACGTGCTTCAAGGAGGGATATGAACTCTCCAAGTTTGTTCCTGGTGACGTGGCAAAACTTCTGATGCAAGCACAGTGAAATGAGGCCCCCGTAAGGTGCTACAGCTTGGCACAACTGTTTGTTCCTGCAGAAGCGCCCACAGACTGGTGATGAATTGGGGCAAGAGCAACAGAAGCCGTAGTACGCCAGCACCTCAAGTGCCAATGCAGCAGCACAAGAAGAATAAGCACCGCCAAAACCTGACCAGTACTAGGATCTCAAGTCACTAGCAAAGACTGAAGAAACAGAAGACCACCAAGACACTTAAACGAAAAAAACACCGATCACCCGAAAAATCTGAGCATCTTCCCCTTAAGTAAATCTAGGGGGCCTTACTGTGCCTCCCCCTTCATAAATTTATGACCCTTCATTCAAAAAAGCAATGCCAGAGAGGAAAATGTTTTCTGCTCTGTTTTCTGTTTTGCAAGTGTCAGTTCACAGGAGAAATAATCAATTTTACACTAAGCTTAAGGGATGGTATTTAGCATCCTCAGTGCACTGCTTTTCTGTGAAAGCTGCCTCTGCAAGTCCTCTTTCTAGCATCAGGGCCTTGGCTGGTTAAGTATCCCTCTCTGTTTTCACCATTAGAGAGATTATGCCATGCTGACAAAACGAAAGGTCTTTTTTGGTTCAAGTGAACTAGTGTGGCAGAAGTCTAAATCTCATTTTCCAGAGGGGCAGCTAAGGACTTCTATTAAAAAAAAAAAAAAATCCGATTCACTAGTCCCGTCAAATCACTCCTGAAAATGGAATTCAGGCTTCTAAAAGAGTAAATACTTTTAAAAGAAATTTTACCAAAAGAAAGATCACATCTTCCTGTGTATCTGTAAAGTGCCTGGCAGTATTATGGCTCTACATTAAATACTTTTAGATCAACCACATTTTCTAGTATTTTAATCATCTTTTGTTTGAATGAGAGAGTAAGCAAGAAAGACAGAAAGGCTCAACCTACTGAAATACAGAGGAAAAAACACCTTCCTTCACCCTCCACTATATTAGGAAAGAGCACATTTAAAAAATGAATCTTTAAAAACAGTATTTTAATGAGCTCCAGCAGCTCTTTTATTGAAAAAAGAAAGAGGGAAAAAATCACGTTCCTTCCCTAGCATTGATAAATAATTAAACAGTACCTATCACTTTAAAATAGGGTGTTATGCCTAGATTAAATCTCAGTGCTCAAAATCTTTTCACTTGAATTTTACCTAATATAAAAGCACTAAGCAAGAACTAAAATATCAAGTATGTCGTGAATGTTAATAGATAAAATAACTACATAGATTTATTTCTCTTAAATAAAAAATTTAGTGCATCTTTCTTTCTCCTTGATCACGCCTGTTACGTTTTTCCCATCTCTGCATTTTACTAGGGACATCAGCGGCACCAGGGCTACACAGCTTCCCACAGTCCCCCACCGAGCAACACTCAGGACAGCTACACGGTGATCAGGCACCTGCACGTCAGCGGTTCACCTGTACCCACTCCCCACCACTCACCTGTCTACAGGCACCCTGCACTTCAGACCTGAACGACAAAGGTCAGTAAGGGTCATCTACTGAGAAGTAACAAGCAATACAAAGTATGGAAAGCCTACTAACGAGCCCAACTTAAAAAGCCTCAACCATAGCTGTCACTGCTGGCTGGCTATTAACCACTTCTTTATTTGCTACAATAAGAATGTTGAATGGGAAACACTATAAAATTCAACTTTTAATACTGGCTCTTTGATAGCCCATGACCTTCAGAGATTTGTTTAAAATTGGTAAGACTGCCTTTTCCCTGCTGAAGAATGAGCAACGGGTACAGCAAACTTTTTTAAAAATGCCACAAAACATAGCAAGTGTTTCTGCTGCGGGAGGCACTTCCATTAAGACAAATACAATACGTCTGTCTTTAGATACAGTGTGCTACATACATATTACAAAACAAGATTAACCCAACATTTCAACAGCAGGATGATCCTTACTCTCCATCCACTCAAAACCTGATGTAGTCATTGAGTTAATGGATTCATTGCAGATCTGTTGAAACAAGGGGTCATTTTTTAATTCCTCCAGTGTAGCATCATCGTCTTGTCCCTGCTGACGACCTGGATCGAACAGTAGATTTGTGTCTAAAGTGTTCAGATCGTTAATGCTGCCTGAGAGCTCGGAAGACAACCTGATGTCGCTGGAAAAGACAGATGCAACGTTATTGAGATCTGATGCCACCTGATTCACCAGCTGCTGGTTTGTTGGCAGACTGTCCTCCCCTAAAAGGTCTTTTACAGTGCTGCTAAAATCTAACTGCTGCTCTCCGATGTCTGATTGTGCTTGGTTATCTCCAGAAGAAAAACTGATCTGATCGGTGCTGCTGTTTTTTGTGAGGTAATTTGGTGTTTGGAATTCATAAACTGAAGTGCTGGAATTGATCATATTTTGCGGGTTGGCACTAGGAAAAGCGGCGGATGTCTCCAAAATCTGAGTGAGATTCATCCTGGCTGTGTAATTTGAGGGCATGTTGTTCATTCCCAAACCTCTCACTGCATCATCGCTATCAGAATCCAGTTTGTTTAACAACACGTTGGTTATTTTTTTAGTGTTTGTTTGTTTCTGCAGAGACGGGAAGGCTGTCTGCATCATCACAGTCAGCGGGACTGACTGGCTTCTTTGCGCTATGTTGTTGGCACTGGTGTCTGCATGCATATTAGCAAATACATTGTGAACTTCCGGAGTCACTGGACTTCCAAAAGGTGTCGGGTTAGAGCGTGGTATATTTGAAACAGGGTAAACAGTGCTTCCGCTGAGATTACGCTGGCGATGGACAGCAGGGCTCACGCTCCGGCATCTCAGACTGTTGTTGAGAGAGGAACCGGTCCCTTTGTTGTCCAAAGGAGCAGGAACAGCAAAGCCCTCTTGCTTGGTGGTGCTACTGACGGGGGCTGCCTGGTGCTGCACAGGCGAAACAGGAGTCACACGACCAAAGTGAGTATCGTGGTGGCGTGGCTGAGATTGGTATGACTGGCCAGGAACAGCAAAAGCATGAGGCTTCCTGAAGCGGTCTTCCACCAGCTCCTGATAGCTCGTGAGGATGCCATGGTTCGCGACCGAAGAATTGCTGACACCACTGTAGCCGTTATTCATCCACTCGAGCTTGGTTTTGTCGGGATGGGTAGCCATCGGCCGCTGCATTGGCTTCACAGGGCTACTTGATATGATGCTGGCATCGTGGTAAGCCATGCTGGAGCTGATGGGAGTAAATGCAAATGGGTTTCGGCATTCCACAGGACTGGGAGGGACACTGCTGCTGCAGTTCGAATGCGGTGTGCCAATGGGCGTATGCCGGCTGCTTCCTAGAGCACTGTCTACGGGAGTTGTCTGAGCCAGCCTCGAACAAGGGCTCTCTCGGGACATGTTCTGAGATCCAGCGATCATTTCGGAGGTGGGTGTTGGAGTCGGGGTCGGGGTGGGAGTTGGAGTGGGGGTGGGGGTGGGAGTGTGAATCGGAGTGCTGTTGTTATGGATCAAATGGTAAAAGTGTGTGCTGCTTGGATGAGATGACACGGGAGCTCCTGGAGCTGCAGTCTGACTCTGAAGTGCCATTCCTAGACAACCACCATAAGGATGAGAATTATTCATGGACATTTGCTCCTCCATGAGCACCAGCTCCTCCACAATGCTGTCCTGGGTAAGGTCATCATCAAACGAAAAGAAGTTTTCATTTGACTGGGGGACCGTATGTTCAAACTCTTTCAGCTCAGACTGCAGAGGTAACTGATTTGAAGACTGTGCTTGTATCTGACCCAAGGAGGAGTCCTGGAGCTGGCTCTGCAGCTGCTGATTGTATGCGTCCTGCTGTATCCCTTCGCAGTGCGCTGGCTCCCATGCCGATTCCTGTAAGTCACTAGAGCCAGAGTGCCCTGCAATAGTCATAACACTGATATCCTGCTGCTGTTCACAATTCACAGATGCAAAGTCGGAGGTTTTGGCAATATGGTGCCACGTATTTGGGTTAAAGCTGCCATCAGATTTTGAATCATTTTCTATGATAAACATGTTTCCTTCCAATTTTACTTTTATATCTGGAGAGGATGCTGATCCAAGCTGCTGTCCTAAAGTCAAATCACTGGTATTTAAATCGGTGCTCAAAGAAAGGTCTGTCGCTAAGTTTGCTGCAGCTGCAGAAGGTACAGGTGCCTTGCTGGGAACTTGAGCAAGTGTTGCTGTATTGTCACTGTTAGCTAATGATCCAGCCTTTGGAGACTTCTTAACACTGTTTGCTTTTTGACCCTCCACAGCATTACCAGCTGAAAGCTGCTCCACCAGTGGTTTCTTTACAGGTGGTACCTGGGAATCCTGAAGTGTAGAAGGTTGTCGCTTTCTTGGACTTTTAGTGCATGTTTTGTCTTTAATCGTAGACTCACCGGTAGGAGGTGAACCAATGCTGGTGCTGGACAAGTTCTGACTGGCAACTGAGAGCTTTAGAGTGCTTTGATTATTGCCTGCTGAAGAAACTGGTGTGATCTCATTAGATTGTGTTTTATATTTGGTCCCTGCTTCTTCAGCTCCCTGATCACAGCCCTTAACTGGTTTTGCCTCCATGACATCATCAGCTGAAACCTTCAAGGTTGCAACCTCAAAATTAATCAGTTGAGCAGGAGGCAGGTCAGGGGTTGCCTTTATGGATTTAGACACGTCAGAGCTCTCTTGGCCCTGTACTGAATTCTCATCCAGCAATGCTTCTGGTTCCATTTTGATCTTGACTGCAGGTGCAGCTACAACAGTGCTAGGCTTGGATCCCGGAGACTGAAGCGAAACAACAGATCCAGTTTTGATCTGTGGACCAGTCCGCCCTTCCTCCGCTGCTCCGGCACTACTGCTAACTGAAGCTGTCTGTTTGACGGGCACACTGCTGCTGCTTGGGGCAAGAGATATTGCTGTCATTTTTACCACATTTAAGGAATTCACATGTGGAGCTGGCACAACAGTTTTGATTGGGCTACTGGTAAAGAGCACCGTCGTGGGAGAGCGGATGGTGAGAGCACTGGTATTTGCTGGCTTCGGTAAGATCTGCGGATAGCGATGCCGGGCAGAGCGGTCACCAACTGGGCTGGCGGGAACGTTCTGGGGAGTCTTTGGTGACTGCTTGACTGATTGCATGTGCTGAGTGACCACCTGAACGTTGAGTGGCAGGACCTTGCTATCAGACGATCCCACAGGACTTGGAGATGTCACCAACTGCCTGGTCCTTGGCACCTGTAGAGAGAGAAAAAGACAAGGTGTGGCGATGAAGCAAGCAAGTCCCCGACACCCACAGACCACCTCATCCCCAACCGCTTCAAAGGCGAAGGACAACACAGCTCAATACACCAAAGCTAGTGAATGTCAGCTGGAAACACAACAAGCTCTTCCACTATACACAAGACAATTTCTATTTGTCTGCCTAAGGACTGGAAAACAGATATGCTGCCTCACTTGTCAAGGCATGAGACACTGGTCTACACACTAGTCTGCTCTTCTGCTAATGAAAGGGTCATTCTTGTACAATCCTTCACCACATGGCAAAAAAAGACAGACATACAAAGGTTAAAGAGGAGAGGCTGTGCTCAAAATACTGCTCACTGTTCAGGCTTCAAAAGCAAGTTAAATACAAAAACACTATCAGGCGGAAAAATCGGCCTACCTATTGAAATCAACACCACAGCTAACATCTTAAAAACAAATAACCTCCCCCCCGCCCAGTTTTGTATGGCTGAAAGACAAAGATGCTCCATACTACAGACATTCATGCAAAAATAAAATTGTTGCTGTCACTAAATGCGCCAATGAAAGGCAATTTAGATTCCACACTAGGGGCTTAGTGACCCACACAACTGGTGTCAGCTCTCTCATGTGGTTAAACTTAAACTCAAGGGCAATTATTCCCACATACAACCTTAATTATTGCTAGCTGAAATCCCACTGTCAAGGACTTCAAAGACAAACTTGGCCTATGTGATCAGAATTCTGCTGCCTCTCTACGGATCCCATAACTCCTATGGTACAACATGGTTGCTGGGACAGAAAAGCATTAAGGGACCCAAACCTCTGAGGGGAAACTGTTTTTCTATCCCACTGAGACTGCTGCTTAGTCACTGACAATTTATAGCCCTTACATAAGGTGGTTTCTCTAGAGAATTGCTGGAGAACATTACCGGTATTGGGCTGGGGACAGCTGCCACAACAATGCCAATAGGTGGAGGAGAGAGAATTGCAGGACTTCCATTCGATATACTGGTCACGCCGTTGGTCGTGGTGCCTTCCGTTTTCTTTGCTGGAGACTCTCCTGGCAAAGGAGACTGCAGTTTCTGTTCTTGCTGCTTCTTCTGGATCTTACGCTGCAGCTGCTGCTTGGCATCAACAGGAGACGGCAGAGTTTTCACTTGCGGTTGAAAGGAATTACTTTCAGCAGTAGGTATAAAAGCTGAGGGCTGGGGGTTCCCTTTTATTCCTGAATAAAACAGAAGAATGAAGTATAACCACACACAGGAATTATAACCACACATACCCTCTCTGCTGCAGTGCCATTTCTGTATCTAACTACACCGAATAGACAGCAGGCATCTCCACAGCCATTCTGGGAACACCTCCTCCATGAGGTGCTCCCACCATCCACTTCACGCTCAGAGCTAGTCAGTGTTTCAGTTTATTTCCACATTTGTGGCAAAACCTCTCTCTGTTAGACAAGCTGGGCATTACACGCTAAAACACTATGTACTGGCATCTTCTTTCTAGTGATCCCAAATGCAACTTTTGTGTCAGCAAAATCTAAAAACCAATGCATTTCATTTAACTGACAGTAGAGGGCAGCGGATAGGTTTTAGATGAACCTTCCAAATTCATCATCGCCTGTGTTTTTGTTTTGTTATCAACGTCTAAGGCAGCTTTAAAAACGAAAAATTTTCCCAGAAAGCTGCGGGTCTGCATCACAGAGGAGCAGCTCTGAGCAGATGATACTATCGAATGGCCAAGGCATTAAACACAATGCACATATCAAAATGGGTCACCACCTGTGTGTGTTCAGGGATAACAGTGAAAGAAGGGCAAGAAGAGACGTGTCCGGGGACAAAACAAAACAAGAAGGAGGAAAAGGTGAAAAAACTATGGAAATTAGAATGAGAGAACACTTCTTCTGGAGACAATGCCTTTGCTGATCACAAGCATGCAAGTGGTGCTTTCAGGGAGAACAGCAGGGAGTTAGTCTCATCTGTGCAGCTGGTACCAATTTCCCTTACAAAACCACACCACATTTCTGATCTTTTGTTTACTAGCAGTCAAGAGGATTAGCATGCTCTCTCAGTGACCAACTAACCCTGCTGAACTGCCCCTCTAAAAATCCTTTAACACTGTTTCATTTGCACTTCACAGGTTTCACAGTTTAAAAAAATAACTTTTGATTATAAATTAGACACCATTTTAGGGCAAGTATTTGGGTTTAGATACCTAGTACACGCTTACGAACTGCTGGTCTGGGAGTCCACCCTCTCAGCAGCAGTCTGCACGTACCACAAGAGCTTGCACACCACAACATGTCTCTACTTTCACAATTCCTTCTTCACAGAGCAGTGAAATGCCCAAGTATATTGCTATTATGGGAAACAAGTCATCTACGTGGGCTGAATACTGAAGGCAAGTAACATTGATGAGAAAAAAAAACCTCAACAAATTTTTCGTTGAGGGTAAAAGTTTGCTTTTTCCTCAGTTAATGCACAGCACAATTCCTTGCAATGAAGAGGAATGGGAGTATTTTATTTCCCATTCTAGATGGAATCTCTCCTGAAATGACTATCCAAGCCACAGAGGCAAGCACTGGAAATAACTGCCCTTTTCCTCGAAGGAAGCCATCGTTTCTTGAAGCAGGAAGGGGGAGAAGCTACATGAGTTGAAGAGCTGTACATATAACTAGCATCCCTTCTAGTAGCACGGCAAGCAGAACCAATGAAGCCAAGCGACGACAGGTAAAAAACGAGCTTACAGGCAGCAAACCTGCCACTGCCACCCGTCAGTTCCTAGCTGCAACATAGGAAAGAGAGCTGGAAGGAAAAAGAACACGATCCAGAAAGGGATCACCCCAACATACAGCCCTGACCACCAGTTTCCATTTGGAATCGCTTGTCTCAAGTCAAGAGATTTGCCTTGGTCCAAACACATTCTGCTTGACAGGCCTGGGCAGCACCTCCCAGAGGGAAGTCAGGGGGGGCATGTTGTGTACCTGAGCTTCCCTCCTCATCCCTCATTTTTGTAATGTACTCCATCCACAGCCACAAAAAAACACTTTACATGATTAAGTGACTGATTTTGAGCATGAAGAGGAAAACAAAGAAAACAAAAGTAGATGTACAAACGACTACATCGAATTTAAGCTTTCCCACAGACTGAGTAGCACAGGAATTCCTCTGATGTAGCAAAACACAAAATAACTCTTCTCTTTACCTCAATCCTTAAAGATTAAAAATCGAGTGCTGGAATTTCAGTCACACAACTGCCCCCGGAGAAGGCTCTCCTGACCCTCTCACTGCCCCTCAAGCCCTTATTTCTAACATGATCAATAACAGCGGCAGCTGACATGCTTGTACTACCTGACACTGATCAAACGTCTCCAGAAAATTTGCATCTGACATATCAGAAATGCCTGTAAGAAAATCTGCTCCTGAGAGAAAATTAAGACAGACAATTGTTTCCAAATTAGGGCAAGTTATCAGACAGAAAGGCAGCTACTTCAGCAGTTTGTCTATAAACCAGCACTGTACCAGATGCCTGCTCTAGCAAAGAGCATAAATTCAGCACCATTACTCACATGCCCTGAAATGCTTTAGGAGACCAGGGTCCTCATCGGAGAACCGGGACAATCACAAACTAAACCCGAGACCGCTGCTTATTCTCAGATCTCTTTACCCAGACTAGCAACAAGAAAAGCTATTTGCAGCACTGTGGACTAAAACCAGGTAATGTATGCTCAGCGCTGAGAGTCCGTGCTCCAAGTTTGCCCTGAAGAGATGTGGTTCCTTAGACCAAGATGCTCTTACTCTTTAAAAAAAGATCCCCCATTTCACCCATTCAGCATTCCGCGATCTCCTTACCTGCTGGTGCACCTGCCATTACTGTTAAAGCTGCCATTGACTTGGTACCAATATAGTGACTTTTTACAAGGAAACGAGCCAATTCCAAGACTGTATCAAAAGGCTGGCTCAGCACTTTCTGGGCCCATTCACAAACAAGCCGGCAGGCTGCAGAGACAACTTCCTCATCAGCATTTTGCAGCTGTCCAGACGGTTCTGCCCCATCCAACTAAAACAAACAAAGGAGGAGAGATTACTTTAATTATTAAGGGTCATTAAGGCATGGAAACAAAAATACAGAGCAAACAATGATCAGAAACACACAAGAAGTTGAGTATGTTCACAGTTTTTCAGGAAACTGGGAAAACGCAATCACAACAACATCACTACTATCCAAAATGAAATGTCTTAACATTAATCTACTGGTTGTTTCCAAAGGCGTTATACGGAGCTGACATTTCTTGAAGAAAATCATGGACAGAACCCTAATATCCGGACCACCAGCACCTGATGCTCCCTGCATCCAGAGTCCTGTCAACTCAGCAGCCACTGTTACCCAGGAACTGCTTCTTTCACTGGGGTTCTTCTTCCCTAGCATTGACTTTAAAAAAAAAAACACCAAACTAAAAAAACCCCAGTAAAACCAAAACAGAATCATTTAAAAAAGACAGAGCCTGTGGGTGGCAACACTGTGAAAGTCTGCTTCACCTTCTAAATCAGTTTTTTTAACAGCACTGCAATTCGTTCTGAGCTTTACAGAAAAACATCACAACATGATTCAGAGTGTAAGTATCATAAACAACAATCTTAAACACTACACAGCTCTTTATTTTGAAAACTTCAGGCAAAAACCCAATGTAATAAATGTCACTTTGCAGAAATACATATAAATAAGCAAGTACATATCATACCCCATCTCCAGTTTTATGAAAGTCAAGGTTGGGCAGTGTTGGCATATGCACAAAAGCCTTCTTCCTCAGTCCACTGTAGCAATATGTGAACAAGAATTAAGGACTAAATTATCTCTGCCTGTAAGCTGGGGGATAGGAAGGAAGGAAGGGCAGTAACTCCTCCGATACCCCTCGTAAGCTTTGTAAGCAAACTCAACAACAGATCTAAGAACTACTGCCATTAAGACAGTCCCACAGCCAGCCAGAAGCAAGAGCCTATGTAAATGGCTGTGTTCTTGGGCAGGTCACTGGGCTCCTCCATCCATGCAGAGGAGCAAGTGATGCTGTGATGAATTTCATTTGATGGCCTAGAACCACCACTTAATCATGCGAAATAGTTTCAATCAGCTACTCGATATTTAAATCATCAACATAAATTTGGACTAAACTCCTAAAATGGGCCTAAAACCAGATGGAGAATGCATTTTCAAAAGTTAATCACTATTAAAAACCATGCTCCCAAATTTTGGTTTTACTTTGAGTTCTTTTTTGACTCTTTTTGCTAAATTTCCTGACATTTCCTTCTCCTAAGGGACTTCCACAAATTGAAGAAGTTCCCCATGACAAGATGAAATGGCTGATATTTCTTCCAAAAATGTCACACAATATTTGTGAATCTCTCCCCATCCATGATAATTCTTCTTCTGTAAAAAAATGGATGCAAATACTCAGATTTGTTCTTACACTGATCTCATTAAATCAGTACACAAAATTACACTCCCTCCATTACTCCTACTCCCTTGTTTATAGGTCTAAAAATCAAATCAGCCTTTTTTCCTCTCCACAGCATTACTGTGGGAGTTCATATACATTGTCTTTTCTCCGTGACACAGAAACCCTTTTCAGGATCACTAATTTTTCACGTTCTGTAAATATGTCTATTTCTCTTTCCTAGACCATGGCTTTTGCATTTGCTTGCATTAACCTGGAAGGAGCATAATTACAGTAAAACAAATGTAAGGAGGCTAGGTATTAAGGTAAGTGTGAGATAAGGTCACATTTTAACCATTCTGAATTTAAAACTTATGAAACAGAACTGAAAGAGATCCCCTGGGTCAAGCTACAATTAGATCACACAACTTCTTCCTTAAAGCTTCTCTAGCTCTATCCAGAACATTACTACTAAGTTTTGCACTCCACTGTTTGATAGTCCAACACTGTATTCTATGAAACAATATAGCAGACACATGACTTCTCCATTAACTACTGCACGGAAGGTTTCTGTCTCTATGAAAGACCAGTCACTCTGGGATGCCCGCTAGCATTTAACCCTCTCTGTAACTGCACGCTTCAGGTGAGACCCTGGCAAAGACCAGCATTACAGTGAGTCCGTATCATTACTGATGGTTCTTTTGAGTGGTTTTTAATCAGAGCCTACAAGCACCTTGATGACTTTCGGCCTTTTGCTGCTCTCCCTCCCGTGCCTACTGCAGTGGCTTAGCCTACCCAGCACATTGGAAAGGAGCGAGCACCGACCCTGGGGGATGCAGCAGGCATTACATTACTCCATGATGGCTTCCAACGATTCTCAAGGGAAGGTGTAATTCTTAACTTGGAAATACAAAATTCTTACTAATGAAAAAACTACTGACTTTAAAAATCAGTAACAGTTTTTGTTTTTTTTAATGGAAGACTCAGCATGCTAAAGACTAGACGAACTACAGCTCAGTCTCAAAAAAGCCTGAGAAAAATTCACATTCTTGTAGCCTTTAGACTTCATTATTGCATTTCTTTCCTAGCAGAGCTTCTTGCCCCTATACTGCAGCAGCAGAACCACCAGTGCTATGAGCATACTCTTTTGCACAGTATTTTCCCTGAATTCTTCACAGTGGCTGCCCATTAATTGATAAACTAACCTGTCCCAAGATGTAACTGTGTATCGCTCCGCCTGTAACAATTATGTCTTTTTACACTATGACAACATCAGGTTTTTTAAGTACTTTAAGGCTTGTATTAAGTTACAATTAAATGGGGTAGTGTTTTTGCACACCCTCTGGGATGGACTATTTCTCTAACACAGGAAAGGAGGGAAGGAAGCAGATTCCAACTCTGGGCACAGGGAACAAGACTCTGCAGTCAAGAGAGAGAGACAGTGCTCCCCATCCTAGAAGCTGTTGCTCAGAATCGTCTTTCCTATCTCAGGAAGCCTGCACCACGCAGTGAAGGAAGCTGTCTCCCCTCTCTGATGGCAGGAGAAGCCTCGGATCATGCCTTCCAAGCCTGAAGTCAGCTTTTATGATGACTTCCCAGTTCCCTCTTCTTTCTCAAGCACTCCTAATGGTTGAGGAGAGACAGTTTTATGAATTCTCTGTAGCACAGCTTAAGAAGGATCTTTGGCTTTACAACTAACTTTTAAATTACTGGTGTGCACAAGTATAACACAGAAGCAAAAAGTGTTCTGATAACTGAGCTGTACTACTGATAAAATACTAGTTATTGCACATATATAAGGCAAGTTCCTTCATTCCAGGATCTCCCTTTGCAATGAATGATAAAACTTCTTTGATTCCTCGCTACTGTGACAACTAAGCGTCAGAACCTAAATTTAAGTATTTGTTTCTGAAGTTATATCTTGCAACCTAACAGTACTGCAATTAAAAATTTTTAAAGAATGTTGGGAAAGTGTCTGCATTTTTTATTCAACATTACTTCTACATTTAGCTGGTAGTTAAGCCATAATGACAGATGTTCTCCAGGCAAGTGCAGAAGATGTTACAGAGAAGCGTTCTAGCAAAGGATATTTTGATTTGCCTCTTGTGCCTAGACGACGGGCCTTCATATTTGGAAAGACATTTTTCATGATCTTTCCAAAGTCAGCAGCACTTAATGGGTGGTAGCCAAGATTGTCACAATAGCTCCTGCAACAAAAACAAAGAAAGCGTGAATGGAATCACAGTTAATACAAGAGGCCAGCCCTCATGCTAGACTCCATCAAAGGTTTTCAAAAGAAAACACTTATACCCATCCATATTTAGAACCACATTTAACATTAATGAAGCTCTCAGCAATGAATTGAATGCATTAAAAATGTATAAACAGAGCTATTAATACCATAGTTTTTGCCTTGTTCTCTACTGAGTTCAAAGACAAGTCATGCGGAGACATAACAAGTAGTGGCATTATCTAGAGCACAGTTAAGATTTACTCCACAACTTACTTTGAAGCGTATGTTTCAATTCACTTATTTTAGGACACAATAAAAGCAGAGACATTGCTCTAGACAGAAGTATAGCTTGAGTGTGGCAAGGCCTGAAGTCCTGCAGGAATATTTGAAAAGCCATAGGTAAGAGATTTGTCAGTGACCAGAGCAAGACTCTGCCTACACAACCTCAATTTAATAGCGCTTAACAGAACTGAATTTCATAGAACATACCTTCCCAGGGAACCAGCTTCACCTTTATAGGTGGAACATAAACATGTACTGAGGACCTAGTCCTCTTACCACTGTACCACAACTGAACTATGAAAGTTGCTAAATTATAGACATCCTTATAACAGTCCTAAATTAACAGAGATTTCAGCTGCCTCTGCAAACATAGATCTTCATGCAGCTGAGTGTACAACTTGATAATAGAGGCGAATAAAGCAACAAATGGTAATTATTTTGCTAAGTTTACTTATTCTAGTAAAATAGACACTGTTACTTGCCTTCAGTTCTCAAAAACAGCAGAAGGAATTTTGTTTCAATGTGTACTCAGATGTTTCAACTTCTAAGGTATTAAAAAAAGTATCCCCTTGACGCAGAGGACAAGAATCTTTGATTTTGCTGCAGAACGTGAATGTTCCGGAAAATCACAAATGTGAAAGCAGAAGAGAAAACCGGGAACCGCCCCGGAAGGTTTACCTACACAGCAAGTGCGTAAGGCTGCGCAAAAACATGAATGCCATATTGCCCTTTGTTCAAGAGTCTTGTGGTATTTCACAGACCTTAACGTGCTAAGGCCCAAAACATACCATTAAAGCATTCTCATTCAGGCTTGCCACAGTCACAGAGTCGGCACTGGATACTCGACCTCCTTTCCTGTGAGAAGTCCTACCAGCAGCACACAGAAACAACCTGCCTCTCAAAAGGCGACTGTACACGCTCCTCTGTGGGCATCAGCTGGAGAGCAGAACAACAGCACCTTCATACACCATATCACCTGCTACTCTCATCAGGTACGCACACGCAAACAAATCTCTGCTCATAAAGGAAGAAAAAGAAAAAGCAGCACTTCTGAAACAGACGTTTTATTTCCAGGATTACCTAGTAAAAACAGTAACAATTAGCAATGGCATTTGCATCCAAGTAGGCCAGTCAAAACTTCTTCTCTGAAAACTCTAGCTCTACAGAAAGCAGTATCTATTTCTCAAGATGCTTCCACTGCATTTATTCTCTCCGTAAAAATACTAGTTATTACAGAGCAAGTATCTGCTGCTTTTACCTTGGCTCTATGTAGGTATCCTCCACTTGGAAGGCATCACAAATGTACAGGATTTTGATGATGATAAACAGCAACTTTCATGCTATTTGGTTCTGACATTTCCCTGCAGAGCCTGTGTGCACCTGCTTACCCTGGCTATTGGGCCACTCTGTCCAAACCAGGAGATGTTGCCTGCAACCTGGTATACAGTCAGCCATTAGTCTAGTTTCTGGAGGGGACATCCAGAAGTTCTCAATCCAACTCGTATACCAACATATTTCATCTCAGTGTGTGTCAGTCACAGAATCTGGCTATCTCCCTTTGAAGTTAATACAAAGGAATACTTCTCCTGCCTCCCTGCACCCTCTTAGGAATCAGACATTGCTTTACATCTAATAGATAGATCTCTGTGTGCCTTTCTTCCCCTTACATCTTGTCAAGCTCCAATGGTTTTTAATTTTACTCTGCAAATTCCTAAAAGGTGGGTCTTTGTCGCTTACTGATGCTGATTACAGGACTTTTAAGTCTCAACTAGCACGCAAAGGAGGGCTCTCTGAATTTCTCTGCCACGGTCAGCAGTATCTTTACTGAAACTCAACAATGACAGCAAAACAAATTAAAAAAAATAACCCAGCAAACAACAGGATTAGGGACCTACCAATCAATAAAGTTAAAATTATTCCCTCTCTAAGAGAAAAGAAACAAATAAAAAAGGGGAAAAAAAAAATCAGTTCCTCAAGTCCAACACATCTGTTTCAAGACAATTACTTGCTAGCAGCAAAACATGCAGTTACACAGTCCCCTCGTACCCATACTGGCAGCTCCTGCAAGCTTGTGATTTCTGATCTGTTATTGTTATCATGTAATTTCAGTTTTCAGACAGATCATCCCACAAGGCCCCTCCTCCTCCTGGCTCAGCCGAGAACCCTCCATGTCCATCTGTGGTCTCTTATTGACTTGACAACACAGACCAGGAGTCTCTTCCCTGAAGCTCTTCTCTCTGCTACTTGCACTCTTGGCACATCGCTGAGCCCAGAGTTGTTTTCCTTATTTGAAGGGTGGGTGGGAAAGGGATGGGGGAGGGAAGGTCTACACAGAGACAGGAATGACAAGGGGGACACGGCTGCTTACACTCCTTTGTACAGAGCTCCCCTATGTGATAAGGCGAAAAGGCTTTTTTTTTTTTTTTTTTTTTTTT
>Ga0065711_1006599_pt1 | contig 16870 bp, 7 predicted proteins | sample Hoacrofraction12_FD_59098 | JGI IMG/M metagenome (GOLD analysis project Ga0065711, IMG submission 59098) | Hoatzin crop microbial communities from Cojedes, Venezuela - Epithelial fraction 12 v2 (version 2) | ecosystem: Host-associated > Birds > Digestive system > Esophagus > Crop | place... | reverse complement strand
AAAAAAAAAAAAAACAAAAAAAAACACATTTAAATAGGCTTTATTAAATCTTTAAAAAAAACAAAATTCTCCTCAAAAAACCCAAGGTCCCAATTCAGCAAAGTATTTAAGCATATGCTTAAAATCTTTCAGGTTTGCTAAACTACACAAGCAAGCACTTACATACTGTTGAGGCTAATTGGAATAAAGTATGTGCCTAATGAATAAGGATAGGCAGCTGAATTGAGATTCAGGTGCAGAAATAATTATCACATCAGCTCAACAGTCTGTAGTTTATTACACTTTCTCCTGAAAATCTAATTTCTGGCACCACGGCCTAGGAAAAAAGTCATCAAGCTCTGTTCAAATCTGGCTGCTTTGCAGATCAGTCCACTTCAAATTCCTTGTGACAAAGGGAGGAGGGGGGAAAAGGACACCACTGCCCCACAATGGCTGAAAACACAGTGTTAGCTGGCTCTAGCATATACAACATGCAACAGCAACAAAGAATGATTCAACAACTTCTATTGCCAGTGCACCAGTCAAGAACATACCGAGTTAGAGATGGCAAGCATTTGACAAGCGCATCACAAAATGAACAAAGTGGTATTTAGAGGAAACTTGCAATTACTAAGACAGACTAGGTTACTACTACCCTTGAAAAGATGTGTGAAAAGAGCATTTTTTGTAAAATATTTTCACAACATTGCAGAACCACATGGCCACCTAACAAATCAACGCTCAGGAGGTGAGTGGTTCCCAACACCCACTCACTGGAGAAGGTGATTTTGCATTCATCAGTGATTCCTCATTCTGTAAAGAATGCATGGCCTTAACTTCACTTTCCTACATTCGTATAAATAGATTAAAAAAAACCAACCAGAAAATCTATCCAAAGCTTACACACTATAAAAACACAAAATAATCTTATTTGGTTTTATTTAATAGTGTTTGTTACTTGGGGAGAGGGGGGAGAGATCTAAGCTGAATCACTGGACCTAATTTTGATTTATCTCAGCCACATCAGTTAGATATCAAATGTATATTTACCCCTACCATTGACAACTCTTACAGCTTACCTCTCCCAACAGCATGAACAACTGATGGGCCAAAGCCCCGGATTTGGAATCCGAGTCCATCTGCAGAGTCAGGAATCTTCACTGTCCTGATACAAGAAAAGATTCAGTACAAATGCAGCAAAAGGTAGCATTTTGTTATTCAAGACTGAAGTGGACAGCAGTAAGGCGGTTACAAGAGTGTAAGAGTGCACACTTTCATTCAGTTCACAGTTGCAGATTCATTACTATTCATATTCCAAATACTTCGCACCACTGACATCAGAAATAAGAGCAAGCTGAGATACCGAAACCTATCAGAGGCAGGCAATACTATTTTGCAGGGAAATTCAATATGCTGATTATGACCAAAGCACCACCATAGCTTTAAAATTCCTCCCAAAGGGACTGCAATTTGGGTAAATTGCCATAGCACAGCAACACCAAAAGCCCTGGGAAGGCAGGCAGTCTCTCAGCCAAGAGGACAAAGCCTGGGGACCACAGATCACGGCAGGCCTTGTCAGATGAGCTGCAGAAGACTGTGGAGACTAGGTCTGTACTACAGTGTGTTAACAGCAAAGTGTCTACTTGGTGAGTTTTACTGAAAAAATATTTTGTTGCAGTTTTTCTAAGCAGCTATGCAAAGTACAAAATTTTGTAAAGCAATAATCACCTACTACTGTTCGTGTAACTTCTAAGCACATTGTGCTATGCTCCCACTTGGTCTAAGTGCAACTGTAATAAACCTATTGGCAAACATAACCAACAAAAACACAGTTCTGAGAACGAAAATTCACATCTACTCCTCAAAATGAAACCCTGAGCTTGCCCAAAGCAAGCTAGCATATCTACATATCATCAGCTCAGGGTTCCAAAAAAGCAAAACAGCTGCATTAGTCCTTATCAGAGCTAGTTAGGTCATGCATAACAGGGCACTGATTTGACTTTGCAGCCTCTGCTTCCAGAGACAGTTTTGTTATTATTTAAGGGATCTTTGCCCCAAGCTCCATTTGCCAGGGTAAAAGCAGACAAATTCAAAGTGATGCTGAGAAGTTATTTTAAAATACATTTGGTCTGTAATAAAATTGATTTACAGGTAGTTTTGAATAATATCATTGCACCATTTCTTGCACTTTCATTTTTTTCTGGTATACATAATGTTTAGCATTTGGAGAAGATTATCAGCAGAGGTGAGACCCAAAACCCATTCAAGTCTATAAATTTTTGAAAAAATATTATTCTTGAAATAATAAATTTTCATTTGAAATACTTTCGTAAGTATAGCATCACTTAGTATACTTATATGTTAACTAAAGTTGATACAATCTACATATTTTCATTCTGGAAATGTTTGTGAACATGCTAATGAGCTGTGAAAGACTGTCACTGGCAGTTCAGGCTAAGAATTTAGGACAGAACTGTCTCTTCTGACAACAAGGTTGTGCTACCAGCAGCTCCTGACAAAAAGCAGGCAGCACTGAGAAACAAATTCTTCACCTTGTCTGAACTCCTCATTCACTAGATCATCTCCGTCAACATTGACATTCACCCACATTTTCACTGGCAAGTTGTGTCAGAAATTAAACCGAGACCTACATTTAAGAAAGGCCAAGATATGCCTTTCATGTTTGCTACAACACTAACATCTACTGGTTTGGGGATTTTTTTGTTGTTTTTGTTTGTGTGTTTGGGGGTTTTTTTGGAGATAATCATCTTTATGCCATATTTCTCTTTGCTCTTTTCCCCTTTCTGGGTGCCATTGTATTTCTCAAGACACCTTTGTGAATTAACAAGAGAAATATGTCTCACTGTACCACTGACCCAAAGCCATTTCCAAGGCACTCTGTGTGTGTGATCCGGTAGCAGAGGATGGTTCCTCCTGACTCTAAAAAATCTGATCAAAATTACTCCTGACTACTTTTTCTTACTCTCCTCTTTTTTCGGTATGTATAAACTAGTAATAACTCCATTAACTTTATTAATAGACCTATGCTAATTTACATATTTACTGAACCCAGCCATTAGGCCTCACTTTGTATTTCTTTTAAGTAACAAAAATTGCATTCAGGTGGGAATGGTCAAAAACTGCGTACAGAAATGCAACTGTTACATAAAGATGGGGAGCTGTTTACTTGCTCCTGGCGTTTACACAACCAGCACACACGCTAGTTACACAACCATTACACCACAGAGTCCCACTTCTGCCAAACCAGCAACTAATCCCCAGACAGAGGAACTTGTTTAACAAACATGGTGAGAGATAAGTGATCAAAACTGCCCATATAGTCAGGGAAATTTGTGGTTCCTGCACACATTTCAAGTGGCAGAGCTGATGCTCTGAAGCACGTGTGCTTTGCTTCCGCTGACTGACAAATGTAATAAAACAAAATCAAAGCAGATCAAATCGCTTGGCTTTACAAAGTCAGATTAGACACAGCATTTAAAATAACTTTACAGTAGTGCTGTCTGAAGTTCCAGCGGTCCTAAAATTCACTGCAATTGTCGTTTGTAAAAAATTCTCCCAAAGGAATGACAACTTACTCCCGTGGTTTAGTGCTCACAAGAACCCGCAGGGGCTTTCTGCTGTTTAAACATGCTTTTAAGAAACAATCCACTTCACTGAAGGGTCGCAGAAAAACCAGGTCACCGTTAATGGCAAAGATTTTTTTCCCAACTTCCAAGCCTGCCATCTAGAAAACAATAACAGTTGTGTATATGTTTGCCTTTTATAACCACTAACATTATTTTCTTCTGCTGGCATGCAACCCCAATACAAACAATGACATGCACATTTCCTTTGCATTCTTTATGCCTGCTGCACATACCACACACAAAAGACTTACACCACAAAATGCTTCTAGAACTGGTTAAATTGATGTGAAGGGTACAGTAAGCACTCATTCTGAAGAGACCTAAATACAAGAGCTAGTCTTAATCAAGATACTATGACAGTATTATAATATCAGATAACATTTGTAATAATTAACACAACAGCTTTCATTGAGCCAGGTTTTTTTTAATGACATTACCTAATTTGTTCATCCACCATTCTCCAGAGGAACTAAAGCTTCTTTTCATAAGGAAAGACCTGATTAATATTTCAGTAAGTGAGTATTTATTAAGTTCCAAAACAAAACAATATCCTTAAATGCTTCATGGCCTTTGAGCCAAAGGTATGGCAAGCCCAACTGCACACAGCTTTTAAACTCTGGTCTAACAAGAAAGAAACTGTAACCCGCTGGATGGCAGGAGGACACAGAGTGGCACTGGGCGAGCCTTGGCACCATCTGAGATCACGGCAGAACCTGACTGCTAGATATCACCCTGCATATAGCTCTGTGGCTGTGTTATATTATTGGTTTGCTGTATCTATTTTTATCTTAAATTTCTATTCTACCACGAGATTTAGAAAGGCTTGAAATCTAGGTCTAAACTTTTTCTCTCGTAGAAGAGACTCGTTCTCTACCTTTACATGTATAGAGACTCCCATGCAGTTCAGTAGAATATTAATTTACCCAAAGAGCATCTAAAGCAGTACTAACAAACAGAAAGGGTGTAATTTATTCATTTGGATTCTCAAATTCTAGACTTCATCCAAAGCTCGATACATCCTTTATTATGAAATATATCAAGTGCAACTCACAGGCTAGCTTTATAAAAATAAAATGGTAACTTATAAAGGCTCAATATAACAATTTACCTGAGCAGAAATGAGGGTTGATAATGGTCAGAGCAATAGTTTAAACAAAAAACCAAGACCAAAGAAAACAAGATTCATAACCACAGCGCTCTCAGAAAGTTGTCATTGTTACCTTCTACTACTACAGATTTTCCTCGCTGATGTATAAAACATACACCTGTGATCAAGAGAATGAAACTGGGAAGATAATTTATAATACTTGATACCTCAGCATTTGATCCTTTCTCCACCACTTTAATAATTGGCACTTTATTTTTATCTTCTAAACCAAACCCGTAAGTGCATTCATTAGATTTAATCTGAAAAAATAAAATTGTTCAAAATATTGTTCAGAAAGGCATTAAGAAGAATGCAAGCATATCACAATTAAATAACATACAGTGCTACTACGTTGTCGCTACAATCAATTTTTTTAATTCAAAGCATACAATCATTGAGTTTCACTCACCAGCAATGACTTGGCTATGACATTTTCAACTACTTTCAGATCATGTTTCATGAGTCTGTGCTTCATATTTGACCCTTCCATTTCTTCATCCGCATAAAAACGGAACAGCAGTGGTTCATCTTTAAATTCGCTTTTCTCTAACACTGTATGATACAAAAGTACATCCATTCACCCTCTTTTTCTTTTGAACTTTTGAATACCATGTCTTTCATGAACCATAAAATACTGAACATGCATACACATGTTAAATGCTAGCAAACTATTTTTCTGTGTGAATCTAGGGAAATCTTAATTTTTAACATAAACAACAGTTTTTATTAGAATCCATTACAGATAGGTATCACTAAGCTTATTTTCAACGACAACATCTGGATTCCACCAAGCTGAGGAAGACACATTAGCCTGAAATGGTTTTAGTGAAAATGTCAAGCACAAAGTTTTTTCCTAAAAAGGATTTTAAAACATTTTTTGAAAAGTTCTGCTGCACAGCTGCTGGAGATGCTCGCCACCAAGTTCTGGCACTCTCCAGGTGGTGAAGTATGCCAGGTTGAGTATCAGAAATGGGTATGGTGGGGATGTGGATGCAACAAGAACAGCAGATGAATGAAGTCTGTACATTCAAAAGTCAAAGGAAACAGAATGAACAGTGCCAGAGAGGAAATTAATTCTCCCTCCTTCTCTAAACAAGCTGATGAGAAAATCATTTCTTCCTCCTTTTATTTCAGTAAATGATCCACTGCTTCAATCCTTTCACTGAAATCTTCCCTCTGATGGAGTTAAACATGACCTTGTTCACCTTGGTTTCGGCACTGCACATATCTCTGCTTTCCTCTCCCTTCCTTCTTTGTTCTCCACTGTCCTTATGATTTTCTCATTTTTCTACAGTCCAGTTTCTCCTACTGTCACCACTTCATGCTTTTTGAATGATGCTTCTCCATACTTTATTACTTCCACCCAAAAATGTCTCCTTTCTTTCCTACATATTTCCTGTTTTTATTGTCTCATCTGTGCAAACATGTATTGCCTGCTTAAGAAATTTCTTTCAAAGTGGCTAATAAAACAGCCCCCTCCAAATACTCCAGAAGATGAAGCCCTCAGTGCATGCTATAAAATTGACTGAAAATAATTTTCAGAGTATACAATAGCAACTTTTTTTTCTTGAAGATTGTAGCACAGGTTTCTCCAGTGATACAATGAAATAACTTCCCATCCCTTCTGTAATATCTTTACCAGCCCCTGCGTTTCCTTCCTACTATGCAGATAGCATTAAACAAAAGGAAAGCATAGCTTGTACAGAATGCCTTTACTTACCATGGTGCATAAACCCATTATCACAAAGAGCTACACCGAATATCATAGCTTCTTCCCTCGTCCGGCAATCCCCCTGTAAACCATAACATAAACCACAGTACATTTTTTTTAATTTATTTTAATGTAGCAGCAAAATGGATTCTGTGCACAACAGCATAACCTCGCAGGCCCAGCAATGGTTGTAGATTATATTTACCACTGCCATCTTTACATACACATTTACAGCATACATATAAAACAGTATATACATGTATGTATGCTACACCTCTTTATAGTCACAAATAAATATGTAAACATTTTAGTAACACTGCATTCTCCACAACTACTAAACATAATAGAATCTAAAAGTATCAAAGTTTCGAACTTTTATTTTATAAAACTGGTGCATGTTGATTGAGTGAGCAGGATACAGTGTTCTTGTTCCTAGCTCACTTAAAATAAAACAACTGATAACAGCAAATTAGTACTGACTTTTATCCATCTGGTTTGTAATTTATAGTTTTCAGAGCCCATCCATTTCATTTTAAGTCATGAACAATGTTACATGCTGAATCACAAAGCTAAGTCTCATTAAAACATTTAAAGTTCAACTGGAAATGAAGATAAGCACAAAAGGGACGAACAGCATGGCTGCTGACAGCTGATTTCTGTTACTTTACTAGTTTAAGAGGATTACATTTACACACGCTGTTCTAATAACCCTTACACAAAGTGTTTGCATGTTATTCTACTTAACACATCACTACCTTTCAAACTGGAATTTAAATGCAAAGAGTACATAAATCCAAAGGTGTATACTTGCCTGGGCAATCAACCAGTCTATGAGTTTGTTAGCCATGACTACAGATTTGTAGGTTCTCAGATGATAATCTTTATCCCTGTTGAAAACAAAACAAAACAAAATTTAAAAATCAAACAAAAACTCCAGAGAGCCTAACGGAAAAAACTTTTCTCTTATAAACAAGTTGTGACAAGCATGAATTAAGCATTTTGTAATGGTTCAGAAGTTCCCTCCAGAGAAAAGCAAGTCAAACCTTTCAGTGTAGATAGAAAGGAGGAGGCTGACCATATCTTACTTGGGCGATAACGTCACCAGCTCATAAAGGCAGTTGTCTCGTTACAGCTGAGACTCTCCAAACGAGGTAATGGAGTGTTAGTAAAGAAGTATATTAACATATACAGTAAGCATCTAAGCATACCCATCAGGACCTAGAAGGCTCTAAAAAGTCCGTAAAAAAAGATCATATTGAACGGAGTTTGCACTCATTTAATAATTCAGTTACACTTTTTCTCTTGATAGCCCTTCAATCTTCTTCAATTACTCCCAACAGACCAATCTTGAATGGACAGGTTAGGTTCCTACATTCAAACACAGTATCTTGAGATTATATACTTCCAAATGACTCTCTATGGATTTCCCAATTGGACTCACCTAATTACTGGGGTAAACAGACTGTGAAGGCGACAGTACAGTCGTACACCCTGTTAAAGAGAAAGATGAGGTTAGCTAACCACACATTCACACCACAGAGATCAGAAGAGAAATGGATGCAGTAAGGAAGCCTGTATGTTCTAAACGCACTTCTTTTCGCTATTAGAAAAGTCTGTTCGAATTTCTACATACCTTCATGTGCCAAACCTCCAAATTTGCAGATAACAATACTGATGAATAAGTTATAAGAAATAAAACATTTCTAATCTAAGCTTCACTGAGACACATGTAAAAAGGATTAGCTTTAAGGCAGCATTAAAAAATTCTGAAGGTATAGTACTTTGAAAGAAAGATACACAAAACCCAAAAGAAAAAGCAATGTTCCCATGCATTAAGGTTTTCCCCAATCACTGCTTGGTATTTTATACACAGAGTGAGTAATTAAAGAAAAAAAACACCACATTTAATATATGCATAGGTACCTTATGTACAAATTGAAATTATAACTAACCAGTAAACTTTAAACAAAACAAAAGGCAAAAAGATTCAAAGGTTTGAAATGTTATCAATTAGAAACAATGACACAAATCATTTGGAAGAGTTTAAAAAACTGCCATGAGAAAAAGCTCTTTAAAAGAAGAAATCACATTAGTACTCCTTAGCAGACTATCAAAAAACAATTATGTTTATAACATGCAAGAAGAACCATGTATAACAATTAAAACTGGTGTCAAATTAGATTCCATCCTACTTTGCTGTGCCTGGTAGTTCAGTATCGAAGATTTTTCTAGATATACCTTACATCAACAAATGCCAGCAGAAAAGTGAATGACACCGTAACATAACACCTAAATGCTGACATTTTGTACTACCTCAAAATCATTAGAATTTTGAATATTAATGAGTTTAAAGGCAACTTTCTTCAATGATTTTATTATGCTCAGTAGTGTAGATGGATAGCACTACCTATCTGTGTTTAAACATCTACGTGACTGCAGGTTTAGTGCCTTAAGGCACTAGTAGACGACACTCAGATATGAGAGAAAACAATTTTCAATGTAAAGCTTCATATCTATTAAAATGGACTGAAAAAATACAATAGACTGAAATATCAGCTTCATAATCACCCAGAAACACAGACAATGCATCCTGCATATGAAACCATTAAATAACAAAAATAACTAAGAAATAACAAACTTTAATTTTGTATTTAAAATGTGTAACAACAAGCAAAAAATCTTCCCTTACAAGTGGAAAACTGAATTTGATTCACATAAATATGAGGTGGTGTTACTTATCCTAGCATAACAATTTACATTATTTTTCAAGCAGAATCTCCATTTCTGATGTGTTCTTCCTAATAATAGCAACTACTCTATGCTGTACCTTAGAGATCACATCCTGCATCTCATTTCTGGGGTAGTATGTTCCATCGTCATATCGGAATCTGTACAGCATGTGTTCAGGTTTGAACTGGTGCTTATCTGTAACTAAATTTAAAAAAAAAATAATCATGTATTGTTAGGTGACTTTCAGAAGCAATCAACAAGAGAGAAAAGGGCTAACATAATTTCTTCTAATAGCAGCCCATTACACAGCAATAGGTAGATTTCAGACAGGGAGGGCAGGAAGCCCAGTTAGATCATCTGCCCTAAGTTCCTTTATGTCATTGGTGACAATATTTCTCACAACATTTAAGTAGCCCACAAGAAACCAAACAATTTCAAGTCACAGGGCAAAGAATAAGAAAGACAAACAGGCAGGGAATGGCCTGAAAAATTAGGCATTCAAATCTGTTTTAGTCTTCAGCACTTTTGCAAAGCTCATCGACCAAACAGCCAAATAAAGCTTCTTTTGCAACTATTCATATTATTGTTCCACATTACTCTCTGTTAACTCTCGCTGAGGCCAATGTCAGATGAGTTAATAAAGATACAAACCCTTTTCAACACATCTGACCAGTCTTGCACTGGGGAGGAAAGGGAGAGGGAATGTCTTCCTCTATACATAGCCAGCTGAAGGTCTGAAGAGCAAGAGACTTGCGAACATTACGAAGGTGTTGATAATCTGTTTCCCCAAAGACCGACGAAAAAGGATCTTAACAAGTGATCTTCATGTGATTCCAGCAACAAACCTCACAATGTGTTTGTCAAAACAGTATACCATATGATACAAAATTTCTCCTGGAAACGGTACTAGAGGAAGTCTTTCTGAAAAACGTATGATTCATTTGATGGCTGAGGACAGCAGGATAACTGTCTGGTATTAATTACTGTTTTGCTTGCAGATGTAAGCTTTAGTTTTAAAGCTAAATTTGCATGTCATCAGCTGATAAAGGAGGCTACTGTAATGTCTTCATTAATCAGAGCAACAAACCTGACAGTGTTAGGTAATTCTTCTGTGCATGCCTTCCTATACCAAGTGATTAAACCATCATCCATTATTCTCTTCAAAAAAAATTAGTTAGGCACCATAAACTTTGTATAGTAAGGTGCCTTCTGTCTGCATCATTTTTCACGCTCCTTCAAGCTCTTCAGTACCACCACACATCATCTGATACATGGGCATAACAACTGGACTTCATATATTAAGTGGTTTCATGAGTGTCATGTGCAAGAGCAGAATGACTTCTTTGTCTGTATTTGATATATCTGCTAGCAGTAAAGCCCAGGACACTATTCCAATTGCCTTGAACCGACAGTTCACGCCACAGTCATTATCCAAAATAACCCCTAAGTTCCTTTATGTATCATTGCTTCTCAACATATCAGACTACAAAATTTTCACATACAATGCCTAGTATAAGAATCTAAATGAATTTTAACGGATTGTGACCATTCAACTCAGGAAAAGACATTTATTTCTGCAATTTAAAATAATTTCCTACTGTTGAAGAAAAAAAATATTCCACTAGATCAACATATATTAACAGTTTTTAAAACCAGCATCTATAGAAAACAGAAGAACCACCACCAGGACAGTATTGCTTAAGGCCAAATTGTTCCTCACCGTTACAGAGATGTGCCGGGAGGGAACCATGACTACAAAGCACCTTTCCAACCCTGCAAGCCCACGAGCAGGCTCTGCTCTCTGAGGCATGCAAGCACCACTCCACTCTGTCTTTGCAGCCCCTACTTACAGACAGTGCACCAGAAACTAAGGCAGTAGGTCCACAGAGCTGGCACCTGCTGAGCTCTGGAAAGCAAGCATGCTTCCAACTACAGTATTGTGTACAATACCACATATATCCAGGGAATGCTGTGTGGGAAGCTGTAAATCGCTATTCATTTTTTGTGGTTTTGTTTTCTATGATAAAGATGTGATTTGGCTTGTTCCACTCAAGAGGAAGGGTAGATGATCTAACAGCTACTGTGCTAACATGGAAACCTTTAAAAAAATTACAAAAACATTTTGCTTACTGTATATCTTTTATTTTAACTAGGATCAGCTATACATTTGCAAGGCCATAGTTTCAAACACTTAAAGCTGATAAAACACATCATTACCTCTAAATAATACATCATTATACCACTGGCTAATAGAAGTCATTTCAAATATTAAAGCATGCCACCAGGAGGTTTTAGAATAGCAATATACAGGGTTTTTTTCTTTTGCAAAACTGGGGGGCGAGAAAGTAAAAAAAAAAAACACAAAACAAAACCGAGGGAAAACCGTAACTCTTCTACTTTCGAGACTTCACACACCAGGAAGTAAAACAACGCCCATCACAACATGGGTCTGGCATTGCTAGAATGAAGCCCAGCACAGTGAAAACAATGGCCAGCACAGTGAATATACGAAGTCTAACAAAGCCCTCTATAGCATTTGCAATGAGAGTAACAGCCAAACTTTCTTTCTCCCTTGCTCCCTCTGTGAAAACAGATGGTTCATTCAACTTTATTTTAAGAATTCTATTTTCACTGAACCACAGCTGGATCCGCTATTCAAAGTAGCATGTCTGGCTCACATTTCTATGCTCTGATATAATTACCCTTTTATCTCCTGAAATTACACAATATTCATTTAACTCTGTATTGAGAAAGTCTATGAGTGTATTTGGGATATAAATTACAAGATCAGGAGAAGAATCTTTGGCAACAGAATCATTCCATTGAAAACAATTCTGTGTGTGTAGTAAACATAATAGCATCTGACATTTGAATGATGGTGGAGGAAAATCATGTAGACTGACATTAAAGAATTAAAGACTACATGACTACTGATGAATAACCTTAATGTTTTTCCTCCTACTCTGCATATGTTTAAAATGCACACAGCTAAGTGACACTTTGTTACTCCCACTTTCTCTCCAGTCAAGGACACTGAAAACATCGTGGCAAAGAACTTACAAAGTAAGTATTAAATTCACTGCTGTCTGAAGTACAGAAGTATTAAAATGTGTATTAGCAATGACTCCCTCTAAATTTACATCCTGATTCTACGCTGGAACATCAGCTAACTTCACAACTGTTTCATTATTTGTGTCTTTTTAAGTGACTACCTATTGCAAGCCAAACATGCCTGCATACCCAGAAATTTCTCCAATTTGCATATATGGTCCTGTTGGAATATACTTGTAAAAGTGACAGAGATGAATACCCGCTCTGGTAAGAGAAAAATGTTGTCAGTGCAAATTACCTCCAGAAGTCAAACCTCAAAAACAACCTTTTCAGTGATACGTATCTCCAGAATAAGCTAAATGCAGACAGCTGACTGAAAGTTTCACCATAGAAATATCAATTTTAGTAACTATACTGTGTAACTATACTTCAATATAGTAACTATACTTTAATGTAGTAAAAGTAATGCCTTAAAATTCAAAAGATTAAACTGTTGCGTTCTACGTTGGATTCCACCAGCTCCACTTGTCTTTTCTAACAGACAAGCAGGCAAATTTATCAACAGCCAGCTGTGACTCACTCACTTCTACAATTCTTAGTTGAACATGTAACCGTAAAAAGCCTGGCCCTTATAAAAGGTTTAAATCCTTAAAAGCAGTCTACCGTTCTCTGTTCCCCCAGAATTTATTTTTGCTTACAAGAGAACAGCAATGTTTCTCTAGGTGCCTGTTTGCAATGTTGTGATCCCAACAGCATGGATGTAAACCGATTAAATCAATGGAGCCTCTCCCAGGAAATCTGCTAGGCGAGGACAATGGCCCCATGAGGTCCCTGCAAGGATATAATGCAGATTCAACAAGCTGTCTTGCCTTAACAAAACCATCTTTTTATCAAACAAAATTAAGTCCACTCTAATTATAACAATCACCTTGAAAACAAATAAGTTAAAGCTAATTATATTTACCATGATGGATAATGCCATTCTCTAGTAAAGCTTGACCAAGATGAACACCTTCTTCAGATTTGTGTATCTCTCCAATTTCCAGCAACCAGGACACAAATTCACTGAATTAAAAACAGATACAAAAAAGAAACTTTAAACATCATACCACCACACCTACTACATTTCCCTCTCAGTTACTAGTGTTTCTCGTCAGCCTAGTAAATGATTCTTAGCCTAATGATCTTCAGAATGCCATACCACCTTTAAAAAACACACTCGTTTCAACTTTTTCATTATTTCGACATAAATACATATGGTTTCCCTTGAGATGTCTTGCCTTTTCTGTTTAGAAGTTTTACCTTTGCACATGGTGCACCATTAGCAAGTTTGCTGATGATACCCAACTGGAAGGTGGTGACGACTCTTGAGGGACAAGATGCCTTGCAGAGGGATCTAGGTAGATTGGAGCATCGGGCAGTGATTAATGGGATGAAATTTAACAAGTTCAAATGCCGGATTCTACACTTAAGACAGAGTGATGCTGGGCACAAGTATAAATGGGGAGAGGAGTGCCTGAAGCGCAGCCCTGCAGAAAGGGATCTGGGGGTGCTGGCCGACAGCAGACTCAGTAGGAGTCGGCAGCAAGTCCTAGCAGCCAAGAGGGCAAACCCCATCCTAGGGCGCATCAAACACAGCATGACCAGCTGGTGACAAGAGGTGGTTATCCCGCTGTATTCAGCCTTGGTGTGGCCTCACCTGGAGTACTGTGTGCAGTTCTGGGCCCCACAGTTAAACAAGGATGTGAAGGTCCTTGAACATGTCCAGAGGAGGGCAACAGAGCTGGTGAAAGGGCTGGAAGGCATGTCCTGTGAGGAACAGCTAAGGACTGGGTGTCTCTATTTTGGAGAAAAGCAGGCTGAGCAGTGATCTCATTGCTCTCCACAGCTCCCTGAGGAGGGGAGGCGGAGCAGCAGGTGCCGATCTCTTCTTTGTGGTATACAGTGACAGGACGTGTGGGAATGGTTCGAAGTTGTGCCGGGGAGGTTTAAACTGGACATTAGGAAGCACTGGTTTACCGAAAGGGCAGTCAAACTCTGGAACAGGCATGCTAGAGAGGCGGTCGATGCCCCAAACCTGTCAGTGTTTAAGAAGCATTTGGACAATGCCTTTAACAACACGCTTTAACTTCTGGTCAGCCCTGAAGTCGTCAGGCAGCTGGACAAGATGATTGTTGTAGGTCCCTTCCAACTGAAAAAGGCTATTCTGTTCCCATGCTTCCTGGGATTTCCTGAAGTAGAATAGCCACATGTGATCAGACTGTCAAATACAACGCAACCCCGGGCATATCTACTGCACCTGCCCAGCGCAGAAATACCACGAAGGCAAAACATAATCACAGTATGATAGAACAGTAGGCCTGTGACTGCTGACACGTCAGACACATGGACATGCTCAGCATATACACAGAGTATATAGAGCACATGCAGGAAATACCTGGCATATTTCAAGATAAACACGATGCAATTCAGAGACATGAAATTTATAGCACATGAGATATTTGTATGTGCGTTACAAATCAAATGAACCGTGTAGTGAGGTAGCGCAACATTCACATTCATGGGCTTTAACTGTTGACCCAGGGACCAGAAAAACTGTTCTTCAAAAGGGTCCACTTCAAAGGTAGCACAGAAAAGCAGCCTTTCAACAGTAGGTTGAAACGTTTCACACATGGCTCGTCACCATGCGTATACTCTTTACCCGCTTCCAACAACTTCACTGAGGGTTTCAATTCTCACCAGATATGTGAGACAGCACATAAAAATCTCCCAAGTTTCACTTCCACATTCGAACCTAGCCATGAGTATCGTCACCATAATGTCTTTGCGTGAAACAGTCACTGTACTTTATAAAAATACTTTCCATACTTAACTGTCTTACGGCCAAATGAAATAAGTAATAACCCCTCTGTCGCCCAAACTATTTTGTCCCACACACATTTTTAGGGTACCTATTGCTTTCTCCTCCTCTTGCATTTAGTCTCCTTAAGCCACAGGTATAGTACAACATTCTAAAGATTCTCCTGAAAATAGAGGTAAATTTTTCAACATGTAAACTGCATTTTGTAACTCTGTACCTGACATTCAGACAAGAGAAGGATGGAAACAGTTTGAGACACAGATTTTTTTAAGTGGAACAAAGCAAATCTGATACTATAAACTAGGCATTTCATAGACAAAATGCATTAAGCAAGTCTGGAATTATTTGTTTAAAGAAAGTATTTTATTTAGTGCATTTTCATATTTTCAATATGCCTTTGCAGCTTTGTCCCTTTACAAAGCCATTTCGGAATAAGAGTACACATCCATAAATTTCAGGAAGATCAATTTCCATTTTGGCTGAATTCTGGGAGGCAAATAGGCCGAACAAACATTACAAATAAAGCATGGTTTCCGCAGAATCCCAAAGAAGGTGTAAAATGTGTTTTCAGCTCGTTAAAATTCATACTATAAAATGCGTATAATACCTTCCAAGAAAGCATTTGGGGAAAGTGGTCAATTTCTTCTTCCTGTCTTTGATGAGATTCCCTTGTTTGCACATCATTTTGTACAGTCTTTCTCCTTGCTCAGAGATCATCACCCAAGTGTCCTGTTCCATGCCCAATTTTAAACCTGCCAAAAACGAATTACAATTTTATGAAGTGATATTACCATTATATTTCAATAACTTTCCCAAAATGGAGAAGCAATAACAATATTTTACATACAAAAATAGTACAGGAATTGTTTTCCATTATTTCTCTCAGAATCAAGATTCATATATGAACACCTAATACTCATGAAGCATAATCAAATTCTATCTATAATTTCCTCAAAGTGAAATTGTTACTGATACGGGACACCTACATTGACATCATCATTGATAGTCCACTAAATACTAACGCTGTAATTTTCAAACATCAGTATACGAACATTTGCAAGGGAGTAGTCATGTCTTCATAAGTCACATGAAAAGTGCCTTAGTTTTGCTCTTACCATGTGATAATAAAAATGTTTTCATTTAAAGGAAACTTTTTCACATTTCCAATAAATAGTAACTCATCATCTGTTACACATTTGTTAGTTTCACATAAGATTAATTCATCCCTTTCCCACAAAAGCATATACACAAGTTTGGGAAGAGTACAGCAACGTGGTGAGAGCATGCAGGGATGCGATGAGGAAGGCCAAGGCCCACCTGGAATTGAAGCTGGCAAGGGATGTCAAAAACAGCAAGAAGGGCTTCTTCAACTACATCAGCAGCAAAAGGAAGTCTAGGGACAACGTGGGGCCGCTGCTGAACGAGGCGGGTGTCCTGGTGATGGAGGATGCGGAGAAGGCAGAGCTACTGAATGCCTTCTTTGCTTCAGTCTTCAGTGCTAAGACTGGCCCTCAGGAATCCCAGGCCCCGGAGGTAAGAGAAGAAGCCCACAGAGAGAATGACTTTCCCTTGGTCGAGGAGGACTGTGTAAGGGATCGCTTAAGCAATCTGGACCCCCACAAATCCATGGGCCCCGATGGAATGCACCCACGAGTGCTGAGAGAGCTGGCGGATGTCATTGCTGAGCCACTCTCCATCATCTTTGAGAGGTCCTGGAGGACAGGAGAGGTGCCCGAGGACTGGAG
>Ga0065711_1040540_pt1 | contig 16871 bp, 8 predicted proteins | sample Hoacrofraction12_FD_59098 | JGI IMG/M metagenome (GOLD analysis project Ga0065711, IMG submission 59098) | Hoatzin crop microbial communities from Cojedes, Venezuela - Epithelial fraction 12 v2 (version 2) | ecosystem: Host-associated > Birds > Digestive system > Esophagus > Crop | place... | reverse complement strand
CCCCAGTGAACCCCCCCCCCCAACTCAAATCTCCGAACAAAAACAAAAAAAAAAGAGATTGAGGCCTAACTCTGTGGAGATGTTTTCACCACAGTCATTGCACTTTTATTCCATTTGTTTCATTCCATTTCCTACAGTGGGAGTGTTATCATGTTCTGTGTAAGAAATAATTCTTCATCCAGTTGTCCTAAAATTTTACTGACATGAAGATATAAAGCTGGTGAGTGACAGATGAACTTGATTGCAGGGTGTGGAGCAGAATGGTTGTGTTGGGCAGAAAAGCTAGTTCAAACCAGAAGCTACAGAATAGGAGAGTTTAAGCAAAACACTACTTAAATTTCTAGAGAATGGGCATGTACCCACAATTTTGGTACACACAGCTGAACGGTATATACACATACATCATGTATGCACATGACTCACAGCATATACTATGTACACACTTCTGCTTTACTGCACTGTTTATCATGGACACCTTGCCTGTTAAAGGAATTGTTGGTGCACAACTGTTCTGTGATTTCCAAACTCACTAGCAGCTCTTTCTGCTCTTTAAGGCTTCAAATATGCAGCAAAACTACATGAAATCAATCTATGAATAGGCCAAAATAAGGTCAGTGTTTCTTCTACTGGTAAGGAGTTTTATACATCGAAACAGTCTTCTTTTACATCTTTTTTTGCCAAATCTTGTGGTGTTTCACAAAAAACAAACTATATTTAAGAAGTAGGTTAGTGTTCCTTTTTTAATACAGATTAAATAATAAATCACAAGACAATTTTTTAAATTATTGTTGTAGTGTCTGGATTGCTGAATGTGAAAGTTGCCAATGGACAATTCTGTTCCACTGCTCCAAATACATTCTGGGAATTGTAATGTTGTAACAGATTTCCCAAGAAGCAGGAGCCATGGAGATTGTGTAGTATATAGCCTCCAAAGTCTTATTTGTTGTTTTTTTTTAATTATTTTAAAAATGTGATGTATTATTAGAAGGTTAAAGATGAGCGATATGAACAATAACTAAATGTCTTGATATTTCAATTTAAGAATTTAAATTATTTACAGCTTAGTGGAGTTAAGAAAACTGAAGAGATGCATTCCTCAGCTCCAGGTTTCATCTCATAAAGAAACACTACTGGATAGAGTAACATTCCGGCAAAAGTTTGAATGCATAAGAAGCTCTGTGGGACTATACTGGAAAATCTCAAATGGATCATATAGACCTAAGCCTTTGGTCAGTTGATTCTTTCCCCTGCCATAGAAAAGACTTCTTAAAGACTTCAGTGTAAAGTTGGTGTGTAAATATATGTTTGATAATTGTAAAGCACATACATACACAGAGACATAGACACACGTGCACACTGGAAAATAACCTTCTACTTTTGTTCCCCCTATGTACTATGATTAGTGCAAGAAATCTCAGCCAAGGGCTCTAATAAATTTAAAAGAAAATGGTTAATAATATGAACATTTAAATTGTCCACTTAAAAAATAAATAATTCAAATGATACTGAACATGTCTATAGTGTGTTCATTAATTAGTGTTATGACAGTTACTTAACTGGATAACATTTGTGAAGTTTTCTTTCCTTTATAAGACTGCTGAGTTTTGTTTATTTGTTCCAGATCTTTTTCCTCAGTTTAGTCACCAACATTCAGCAAATTTCAATCTTAAGCAATTACATTTGAGCAACTCAGTATGATTTAAGGAATGTGTTCCCATTTAATATCTACAAATTCTGAATGCATGTTATTGTTATATTTTTGGGCGAGATGGGTAGTAACAATTTTAGGAAAGAAGTTATAGATCAAGATCTATGGGAAATATCATGGAAGAAACTTGCATGTTATCTGCAAGATACATAAGAAGCCTACTTGCATATTGTGTTACACAAGCAGGTACTTTGCACAGATGTCTGTGCTTAGAAATACATGTCTAGGAATAAGCACATATATAAATTCTTGAATAATGCCTGAAGCTGGTCTCCTAAACCTGTATTTAAAGATTGAAAAAAAAACCTGAAAAATATGTTCCCATTTTTGTACTATTGAGTTCTCAGCAACTGCCCAAAATCAATACAAAATTCGGTCTGGCTCATGCTTGTGAAAATTTAGGATTTAAGAAAAAGCTACATTTTTTTTTAAAGTAACTATATAAGGTCATCTATCAGCATAAGTCTTATTGATAGTTTTTCATTGAAGTTTTCTTGAAAATTTCATCCATTCGGACTATAACAAGGTTCTTTCAGGCCATCCTCTAACTGAAATCTTTAAAAGTCTGGATGTACATTAAGAAAGGTGTGACTCTTGTACAAACAGCATAAACTCATAAAAATCACTTGCTGGAGGATGCGAGACAAATAATATCCCTGGAATTTAAACAGAATTTGACTTAGAACCCTTCACCCCATTAATCATTTCTGAGACCAGCTGAAAATATTTGATAGTGCTTCCTTCATTTGCTTCTCAGCATTTTTACAAAATGCATCAAAAAGTCCCAGTCTTCCTTACCTTATGTTTAAGAATCCTTCTTTTGACCCGTTTGAGGATATCTAAATTCAAGCTAGGATTTTTCTAAGTGATCTGGAGACTTAGGCTAATGATCAGCTGGGACTGCCAAGAGAACTACAATAATCTTGAATGCAGTGCTTCATGCAACAATCATTTTCAAACTTGCTAGAGGATGCAACCATAACCAAAAATACTCTGAGGCTCGAGTAATGGGTTAAGACTTTCAAAACCATTCAGTCCAGACACAATCAATAATGGAGAAGAATCTGTCTCATTTTGAAGGAGGTATTTTATCTCTCTACTGAAGACATTGGGCCCCTTTAAGCATGCCGTGTCAACTGTTACACCTGAAGGACAGAGGCAAAAGAGCCAATGAGGCTGCGCCTTGAAGGTATAAAAGGTGTTATGCCATGCAAGGAGTATTTAGGTCTTACTTGTAATGAGAAGATACTACTGCCTGCTTGTGATGTTTGCAGTCAAGCTGCTAGACCTGGTGAGTTTACTAAAAGATATATATGGTAATTGCTAGTACACTCCATAGAGCTAGTACAGGATCCTCTAAACTTTGTTCACATCAAAGTGCTATCATTTGCTTGAGAAGTTGCACAGTATTTCTAGTCTAAATTGCTTTCTATAGTGTAATACCCTATTGTTAGCCAGCTGAATTGTGAAAAAGGTATATAAGGAGTCAGGGCTTCCTTTTCCAAAGAAGGGACTATTAGATGGTATGCCTCCTTCACCTCTAGCTTTCATGGCACTGTGGCCATTTCAGGCTAGCGAAAGAAGTGACAAGAAAACACCAGCATTCATTAAAGCATCGCTTCATGGTAAGAAAATTAAAACCAAAAGTGTAGTCAATTATGAGGAAGGTAAGAGACATTTTTCTATTAAAAAATAAATATTTATTCAACTAAGAAGGTTCTTCCAATGTAAGTATTACAGGCAACCTACAATAGAAGTGGAGAGCCTAGGATATTTCAACAAATGCCTAAGGGTATTTCTAAAGAAAATGAGTTGGTTACATTTCTCATTGAATGAAGGCTATCTCGAGAAGGAGAAAAGAAATTGAAGGGCTGCCACGTGTTCCTACTTAACTTAAGAAAAGCATAGGCATGGGGAGAAAAAAGCAGTAAATAACTAAGTTCAAATACTCAATTCACATAATCATGTCCTCTGAATAACAATTCCTTGCTATCAATCATTTAATTCCTACGATGTCTTTGATCTTAGTATTCTGAGAAACTCTGTTTCGTCTCTGAAGAATTTGAGATTTTAAAATAAGTTCTGTTTTACACATAAGTAATTCTGTTTTCTGATGTCTAAGAAAACTGAGGCACAGGGAAGTTAAAACTAAAAAGTCTGGGCCAAAGACAGGTGCTGAAATGAAATCCCTTGACTCCTCGTCATCTACCTGGATAAATCATGCAATTAAAATTGCATCTATTTTCTCAGTTCTCAGGTTTGTCAGTGATGCAGCACACTGCCACCTGAAAGAACTGCATTAATACAGCTGGGATTTCACTTCACCTGGGCAACAATGACATTCATGGAAGAGATGGTCCATCTGCTGCAATAAGAATGCCATCTGTCCTTTTATCATTTGCACTCCATACAGCAAAACAAGTTTCAAAGGGAAAAAGGTATCCTTAAACAGTCCTTATCCACAGATATGATTGGTTACGATTTTCCAAGGGTGGAATAGTGGAGACACTGAGGGTCAGTAAAGTAGGAGAAATACTATCTCTTGGACTCTTCCCAAATAGAGGTTCTAGCAAGCTTAAAAATCCATTGCCCCATCCAATCCACCTCAATCTGTCTAAAAGGATCAAGTACCCATAAAAGACAGGATAGATAATGAGTAAAAATTATTAAAATTTTCCAGTATTAACCATACCCTAGTAAAAGATTTTTTTCCTAGAACTATTGCTGCAGCTGTTATTTTCGTTTATCATTGCATAACACTCTTTCACTAACACTGTCAAGTATTGTGTGGCAACCAATTGTTTTCACAAAGAGTCAAAGCCTTGCTATTGATTTTTCCAATGTTCTTAATTTTTTCCTTCTGCTGGTTTTTCTCCCTCTTCTATCCTCTATTGAATACATATACCTATTTTATTTTTGCCTTATTTCTGCCCGTTAATTCTTGCCACTAGGTGGTTGTTTTTTCTGGAAACTTTACCCCTCAGTGTTCTCCTAATCTTTGTGTATTTTCCCATCTTTTGCATTTTAATGATCCTACTGTTCCTGGAGGATACTAGTATACATCCTTAAATTTAGGAATCAAAAATAGTCTGCAAGTGGATTTGCTAAAAATAACTGCATTTTCCTAAATTATTCCTGTTTGGAGAAACACCAGGTGGCCTGGCATAGAGCTAACTGGAGTCACTGACCACTTCTCAGTGAACAAAACCAACTACACTTCATGCCATATGCAAGTACAGCTTATGTTCCTTTAGTCTAGTGTGGAACATACTGCTCTATTGGCCCTGTAAATTACCTCTGCTGTATAAAACATCAGGATTCTAGTCGGGGAATGGTATATTAGTTGCTGACTTCCTCCAGCTGATACAAGGTCCTATCTCATTATCTGGATGCGAGGTGCAGAAGTAAATGCAGAGAGGAAGACAGACAGCTTCTTATAAGCAGCCATCTGTATGTTAGTCCATTCTACAGTAATTAAATTCCGCTCATGGAGTTATCTTCCAACATTTAAATACAGCATGTACATTTTTATATGTATGTTATATTTTTATCTAAATAAAAGCAATATATGGCTCAGAACAACACCTCTTTCCAAGGGTAGTAACTCAGAGATATGCATTTACAGAACAGAAAAAACAGACATAAATATCAGGTTTTATTCAAAACAGACATAAATATCAGGTTTCTAATAAAGTGACTCTCCTTACTTACATTTAAAAGGAAATTGCAATGAAGGCACTGATGCACAGAATTTACCAAATAATTAATTTTACAATTATTTAAATGCCCTCTTTTGATACTACTAATTACCCTTTTCTGCTTTTTGAAGGCAAAATTCCAGAACCATTCCCTGAAATAAGTCCCAGTGTTAAAGATAATTTGATTTGGAAAACCTGATTCATATCTGCCACCAGTACCTGAAGTGGGAGAGATAGAATGAAGAAATGGGTATCAGTCTTGGCTCAAGAGAAGCCTCCCTGAAAAGCAACTACCACTCAGAAAATTGTGGTCTTTCTTGTAAATCTAGACAACTTTCACTAAGTTGGGACTGTAACATGATTTGGAAGCTGGTCTTTGTCTGCCAGAGGCTCCTGCTCATTTCAGAGCTGCTGTGAACCCTTTGCCTTCAATAAAGGGCAAGGTTTTAACAAGAGACACTGCTGCAGCTGGCTCTCAGCTTTTGCTGAGTTCTCAGCTCAGCAGGGGCTGGATAATCAATCCACTCCAGGAAGCAACTTGATTTCTCCTTGTGTAGTATAGTGTCACATTTCCCGATTACCACCAAACTGCATTTACAGTTGTGGCAGTTCCCATCAGTGGCTCCTGACCTAAGATGATACATTCAGATGCCTGCAAAGACAAAGATGGAACAATGGCAGTAGACCTGACTGGCAGTATGGTGTATCATTACGTATCTTCTGGCGATGTGTTTTGATTTATGTGGAATTCTCAACAGCAACGTTTTATGTTTTGGCACCACCAAGAGCTAATGTTGCTTACTGCTACAGTAAGTCTCTAAATAGAAATGATGGTTCTAATAAAATGCTTTCTATATAACCCTTGTTTTTAGTCCCTGCTTTTTAGAAAGTGTCTAACTGCAAACACTGAAGAAAAAGCCCTCACTTCCTTTCAGGGCCACATGGATAACTTTTTTTTTAAAATCGCTTTTCCCCCCCCTAGAACTTTTATTCCTCCTCCATTGAATGTTTTCTGCTTACGTAGCTAAAATTCCAACCCTACTTAGTAAATGCTCTGAGTTTGGGAGATAGAACCTAAAAGCAGTCAGGTGTTTACATGTAACATTAGTTGTAGTTTACATCTGTAAGTCTCAAATTGATATCTAAAATGGTATGTACAGCAGCCACCAAACCCTGAGGCAATTTTGCTATTTTAATTTAAACCTTTCCAATCAACTTCAGTTGTGTATCATCATGCACACATCTGAAAACTCCACCAGCAAAAGCAGGCAACTGGTAAGTTCCTGCAACAGCCTGCTAGAGATCTAGCCACAACTGAAGGTTAGAGTTAAAAATAATGTTCAGTATAGCAAGGACTGAACACCAAGTGTTATTACTGAATTATGCAGTTCCAAAAGGGCTAAGAAGATGACCTTAGCCAGTATGGACAAATGGTTAATGATTAATAGTGATCTGCAAAATTTGGCAACATTTATTTACTCCTGCTATGTTTTATTCTCCTGTAAGTTTCTATTATGATCCACATATTCACAGGATGATATCTAGCTGTCTACACACGTAAGAGAGAGAATTCTTTAAAGGCAGTCAGATGGGTCAAAATTTAATTAAACCAAGTCCCTGGCTCATTTGATTTGAAAATCTGTAAAATGGCTAGCAAAATTAAATTAACTTCTACAGTGATGTTCACAAAGTTGTTTAGCGCACCATATTAATATCTTTCATATGGATTCAATGATTTAGGACTTCAAAAAGGGTTGCGTGCATGTGAAAATACATCTTTGCATTTTTAGAATTCATGCACACTCACTCAGGAAGGCTTTAAGCATTCATTTAATTCTTTTTTTAAGCACCAGTAATGTAACAGAATTCCCACAGACAAGATATTTTCCAATAAATGTAAATGGTACGTTTTTTAAATTGATAATTTCTATCTACTGAAATTTCATTTTAAAATTATAATTTTCATCAATTGGATAACTTTAACATTCAGATTAGAAAACTATTGAAATTATAATAGAAATAATAGAAATAAAAGTAACAAATCAGCATAAATTCCCTTAGGGTATAAAAGATTTAGAAAACTATAAATATACATAATAAACATAAAGAAAGCATGTAAAAGGTACAATGCCCTATACTTCCGGCAAGTCAAAAACAAATTCTCAGCTTGGATTCCTCTATTTAGACTGAAGCATTTAAAAGCTAGATGCCCGACTGATGTAATCAACCCAGCTTCTGTTTATGTCACTGGAGATAAATGGACATGACCAGAGCAGAACTCATCTCATCCTAAACTAAGCACCTATCATATGTCAGACTTTTTGCCCCTTTAGATACTGATTTTTCTCCTGCTATACCTCATATCTACCAAGTCCATTTCACAATATTACCTAAAGGCAAACAATACTTGCGTAAAATATCAGAAAAAGCAAACTACTTCATTGTTCCTTGCATCACCCCAGGCTTTTTTATTCACCACCTGAAAGCAATGTCAGTGTACGTTCAAGAAGCAGTGCCTATGAGCCTAAGCTCAAAGACATATTAATACATAATGTGTGGAATACACAGCACAATGGATGGTGCCCTTACTTGCTCATTTGCCCCCTCCTGCACCAGTGCTTGCAAGGAAAGGAGAAGGGATAAAACAAGTTTCACAAAATTTGTACCTCCTAACAGCAGAAAAACTTTCTACAAACCCTGTGTGCTGTGAAATCAGTGTACCATGGTGAAGAGCTGATCACCACTTTGAACAGAAGAGGACAAAATGAATTTTTGATGCAAGATTCTGAAATACAAATTCAACCGTACAGTCCACACAACCTATATCTGGAGCAGGTAGCCTTAACTTGCACAAAACCTAAGAAAATTAACACATCTAGTGGGACCAGTCCCATCAATACATAGACAGGCCTATTCACAGATACATTATGTTAACACGGGGCGTTTCACTTATTATCTATGCAGAGCACTTTCTGTATTTTGCCTAAGTATTCTCACTATTATTACACAATTTGTAGTTTTTAAAAGTGCAGAAACAGCTCTAGAAAACATAGATGTCTCCACCAGTAAAAAAGATGACAGTCATAACTTTTAAAGTTTTCTGATAGAACCCAAAGAATAAATTCTCATAGGAAAACTAACTAAAGAAAATTAGAATGAGCAAAAATAGAAAAGATATTGTTTTAAAATATAATTTTCAAGGAAAATGGAATAAATCTGGAAGATATTACATAGGGAATCAGGTAAATTCACCCATGTGCTTTGCCTATTCGAGTATTTAACTACTGAAAAAATCCCTACCTTCAGGTAATTTTGCCATCATTTCAAAAATCTGATGTGTGTTCTTCCGACAGATATCTACTGGATCATCCAAAAGCTCAGTGAGGGTAGAAATCACTTCATATTGTATCAACCCTTGCCTACAAACAACAATGGAGGACAGATTTAACTAAGCATAATAAAACTCATACATACTTTTGACATGCTTAATCTTAACATAATACTCTTATTTACACTGCAGGTATCTTGCCAAAAGTTAGAAATTCTATTTTTATTTCACACTTAAATATCTTTATCACTTCCCATATAATTCAGTAAACTCTGGAATCACACCTACCTGCCAAGATTATGCATAGCCATTATATGGAGGATTTGTGTTGTTTTTTGTCGGACAGTACTGTCATGATGTAGCAGCAAAGTCTTCAGGTTATCCAAGATTCCTATAAGACACAATAGTTCATTTTAACATTTCTTACCTTCAGCATTAATTTAAAATAGCAATACTCATTTTTATCTCACAATTTGAAGTGCAAACATTCAGAATTTTCATCCTGTCCTGACCATGAAACTCTCATTGTCATATCTCAAGCAGAGAAGAAACTTTCAAGTTTCGAGGCCTACTGCCAAAAATGCCATACTACAAACAAGCTGCTGACTTCTGTATCAATTTACATCCTAATCTTGCAAATATTTATGAAGTGACATAACTCTAAAAATAACTCAAGTCAGTGGAGCTATTGATGTTTTTAGAAAAGCATGTGTTTGCATGATTGACGCCTATATTTTTTTTAATTTTCTTAAGGTGTAGCATGGGCAGTGTAAAAGCACACAGTGTTGCTTTTCACACATAGAATAAATTTGGTGGATCATTAATGATTATGTGTATACGCACATAGCACTGACCAGAAAAGAACCCCAAACAACAACCTCACATTGTTTCAGTAGTCACTGTTGTTAATGTTCCACTGTTAACTATTGTTAATCAAACAATAACTTAGTAAATTTCGAGCATGTTTATTGGTATCCTTTACGAGGAAAAAAATATGAAGGAATTAAATGGGGAAAAAAGCAGCGGCAAACTGGAGGACTTCTTCAGTGTTACATAATGAGCTATGTAGATACTCAACAGACAGTTAAACATTGTGAAGATAAGCTTGTGTTGCTTTTTTTTTTCCAAAATGCAAATTTAGGATTCTTCCAAGTGCTGGGATAAAAACTCTTCAAAATAGTGGTGGCCAGATATAATCCTGATGAGTATGATAAATTTGGTTATATTGTCTCGTATCTTAATTTCTCATGAAGTTCCAGGGGTTTTTTGTTATAGACTTATTCTACAATCACTAAGATACTTCCAAGGAGGAGTTCTGCATAAAAAGCACTGACGTTTCATCTATCTGGTAAACTTGTATCTGGATGTGCCACGCTATCCACTGCTGAAGGAATGAATGGCAAAAGACTTCACAGATTTTGCAAAAGAACTTGTAAACCTTATTTAAATATATTTTTATTAATTATTCATTAAAATGTTCATCAGAGTTTTTTGTCTGTTATTATTATGGGATAAGAGTATTTTGAGCACCTCAACCATGAAAAAAACAGGAAGGCACCACCGTAATGAAGGGAAAAAAAAAAGGGATTTTGCTTTTTTTCCTGCTCTAAGATAACTAAAAGCTTTTTCTTTTCCCTTTTCTAAATAAAATATGTTTTGTAGTTTTATGTTATTAGAAATTCATAAATTCACTGCTTTGTTTTTTTCAGAAAGGTTCATGGATAATAGGATTAGAAAATATTACGGGCAAATGAAATTTAACTAAGGGGCAAGGGGTGGTGTTGATGGGGTGTTTCTAATGTTGGACTAATTAAGCTGTATTTTTTTTATTAGCCTATGTTAGGAATTAGCTAAAAATCAGAATAAACAAAATTAAAAAAAGATTCTGCGCTATTTTTATATTTAGGGGTTGATAAAACCTATAGTGAACCATTGATAAAACCTAAAGTGAGGATACTGTTAAAATAACTGCCATGTATATGGCATTATAATACTCTTTATCTTTTTAAGGTAAAACAGGCAGAGATCAAAACCAAGAAAATTTTCATGGCCATTTTGTGTCATCAAAGATATTTCAAGGAAAAAAGCAGTGCACAAAAATAAAGTGTGGGGGTTTTTTTCCCCCCACGGTCTCCAAGCTTATGACAACAGATCACTTACCTACTTCTATTGCCTGGTAGACATTTTCTGGGTCATGGACCAGATCACAGAGCGCCATCAATGCCCGCTGCTGAGTCAGCAGCTCAGGAGACTGTAACTCCTCGTTCAGTTTAGGAAGGGCCCTCTTTCCAAATGCAATAGGAGCTTTTGTGGGATCTGTATCAGGGGGCAGGTTGGCTGAGATACGAGCATGTGCCATACTAAATTTTCCTGGGAGGGATCCTCCCTTATCCCTAAAAATACTCCAGAATGACTGTACCTGGTGACTGGACAGACAATGTGCCAAAAAGGCAACTACTGACTTTAAACAGTGCACTGTGTGTGTCCCAGAAGAGCTATTTTAGCACACGCTCATTGTTAGGAAGCTATGAAAGAAGAGGCTGGAATGGTCCACGGTCATCAGCATCAATGGCTGTTCCTCAGCTGAACTGTCTTATCTATTTTAATTCTCCACTGAACGCTGTAAAAAAAAGAAAAAAAAAACAAACAGAAAAAAAAAATAGAGAAAGCTTAAAATTGCAAGGTGAGGGAGGGAATGTTTTTCAAAGGGTTAAAGTGCAGTCCCGAGCCAGAAAAGGGGTGCAAAATAATATTAAAGGAAAAGCAAACAAAATGCCACTTTTTAAAAAAACAAATCAACGTTCTTTTAAAAGGGGTCTAGTTTAAACTGGCCCTCAGAATTCGTTAAGGTCTGAAAGAATCGGTGATGGCTGACCTCCCGCTTCCCTCAGTAAGGAAAACGGCTCAGCTAACAGAAGCATACAACCTCCAATACTGAAAACTGCTCAACAAAAAAACAAGCTGCAAAGTTAAAACAACTACTAAACAACTGCACTTCTCTCGTCAAAACAAAAGAAACAGATTAAATAATCGCAGGCGCCCCGTCCCACCAACTCGTCGCCGCCTCAGCCAGTCCCCGGTTCCCGCTCCGCAGCTCCTGCTAGCTACGCCATCGCCTTTCGCGCCCGCGTGCGCCAGTTGCCACAGCAACCAGCTCTTTGCGTACGTCCCGCTCCGTGAATAAAAACTACGCAGCCAAGCACACTGAGCCCGGTCCTGCGTCGACAGCGTAAGCACCGCTTTTGACGGTGGCTGCTGTGAGACAGTCGCGTCAATGGCGTAGTTGGCGAATTGGGAGCCGGGGCGCTGCTAGCGCGGGGCTGGGAGCGCTGCTGTCGAGCCCCGTGGGCGCTTGGCCTGAGGCGCGGCCCCTCAGGGAGGGGAGCGTGTGAGGAGAGAGGGGGAATGCCGCCTTGGGGTTGCAGTGTGGAGGCCGTGTTACCTCGCTTCTCTGCTAAAGCATGGAGGGAAGCTGTCTTCTCACCCCCTGCTTTTCAAGTAATTTCAGCTGAACAAAATTGAAAAATTTCAAATTGAACAAAATGGTGGTCGAGTTAATAGCAGAGATACAGCAGGCGAGTGCCTTCAGGTACAAGGGTTGAAGGGAGCTTAGTAGCTTTGGACTAGATTTTCTTTCAAAGTCTTCTCCAGAATGTAATTACAAACAGCTAGACTGTGTAGCAGGGGTTTCTGTTATCACTATGTAGTTTCACATAACTGTATTTAAAGACTTGGGCATCTTTTTCTGTATGATTCTGCTAAAAAGTAGAGTGTTGTTCAAAGGACGGTACACGGAGAATGTATCATTGCAACGTTGCTAGCACAATTTAAGGGTGCTCTGGATTGTCAGATGTGATCTGGCATCAGGAAAGAAGCAACTCTAAACAGCTTGTGCTATGAAAGATTATGGCCTCAGTGCAGATAGAGAAGTCATTGAGATGGTTTTCATTATGTTGGAGTAACAATTATAATAATCGAAGTTCTTAAAATGGATTTTACAAAGCCAACGTCACTCTGATCAGCTGGATTAAAATACAACACAGGAATAGATTCTGGTCTAGTGATCTTCAAAATCCATAAAAGAAAAATTACTACTTTAAAAAGCATTTTCTGGAAAGGATTCATTTTTCTGCAACATTTTAAAGCGGATTATTTAAAGCAGAGGTTATTTTCATAAATTACATTAGACTTCTACTGACTATATGTTCATAAAGTTTCGCCTTATTTCAGTAGGAAGAACATGAACTTTTCTCAATGTAGAAGCAGCAGGAGAAGACCAGAGACCTCTCTGGTCCTTCAGTGGTAACTCTGCTGTCACCCTTTTGGAGTGAGTTGTTCTGTCTTGTCTTTCACCATAGCTTGGAATACTCAGTTGGGTTAGTGGTGATGGCATTAACTTATTTTATGTACAGCTTCTGAATGCCTTCCTCAACTCCTTTGTCTATCCACAGAATCTGCTTGTGCTACTGTTCCTGCAACTTTGATGTAAGGAATGTTGTGATGCCATGGAGACACAATATTCCCAGTGCTCCCTGGTGACTGAATCCTCTTCAGCTCTGTAAGGAGAGCAAGTCTGTAGCTCAGTACTGATCATTCTCATTATTTTTAGGAGCTTTGTACTTCTTAATTAAATAATTGATCTTTTTTCTCTAATGGTGTGGCTAATTTGTTGATTTGGTAAATTGGGATATGTTCTTGTGTGTGTGAGATTTAAACTAAATATACTAAATGTAAGTGAAGATGGCCTCTCAATTTTAAAATGTTCCTGTTTTGTTGCCTTGGTCCGTCCTGTACTTTGGATTCACTGAGGTTGCTGAATTGATTTTTTTTGTAGCTTAGTTTGTGAAAGAGCACTAGGAGATGAGCAGTGAGTCAGCCTATGTACACATGACATTTTACATGCTCAGAATGTGTTGAAATCTAACTAGGAGAATATGGACAAAGCAAGTTGGTGTTTGAAACTCTTACCAACTAGCAGAGCTTTTCTTTTTGTTTTCAGAGCTATTAAGACATTAACATTGCCCTAAAGTCATTCTAACTTGCCAAAAGGGCAGGACCACACCACAGAAAGAAGTCTAGATCTCCTAGTTTTATATGGTCACAAGTAGCATGATAAGTAGAACTATGCATATGGTAACAAATGAATACTGTAATGTCACCTTCTTTGGTGAATAACCCATCAGCTGCAAATCAGGATCTTTGGGGGGAGGTGGGTGTTTCAGTATGATTGAGATCACATGAGTGCCTGAAGTGATTTAAAAGCAATTCCTCACAAAAGAGAATAAAACACTAATTCTAAGTAGTGGACTAGCAATTTTGCTGAGCATTATTTTTGGCAGGCTATAAAACACAACTTTAGGGTTTTTGTTATATACTTACTCATTGTTTAAAATTACTTGTCCAAATTGATTTTTTTTTTTTTTAACATTTTTAGTCTGCAGGAGGAATGGGAGAGGCTTGTCTGCTGGATATTAAGTGGTCCAAGCCTGTTCCTGTGTTATCCAAATATGACTATTAGAATGTGAGTGTTTTCTTTTGTCCTGAGATTTGGAAATTTAAATCCTAATGAAATAAATAGCAAAATCTTTTAGAATTCTAAATTACAATCTAGCATACTAAATGCTGTCTAAACTAATGAGTTAATTAACAATACTTGGGCAATACAAAAGAGCTGTGTGATTTCTTATTTCTTTAGTGTTTGGTATGGTAGAGAGCAAGATTATTAATGACTAGAAAGACATTTATTTAATTCAGAATGTCTCATTAGTGGTGTGCACATCTTGCCTCTAAAGCTAGAGATAAAATCAAGTTGTAATTCTGAAAAAAACCCTCAGGAGTTTCTTTATAATTACCACTATGCTTAATATTAGCGCTGTAACAGGGCCCCACTCTGCTAGTTCCTTGACTGCTGGGTTAATCCTGTGCTTTGTATCCATATATACAACTATCTTTGAAGGAAATGGAACTATTTTCTCATACAGAATTAGGGGACCATTGGGTTTGTTAAGGAACAGTTTCTGATGAAAGGAATCTGTATGGCCACTAAAACCAGTTTGTTCTTTTAAAACGAGGGCCTTCTGTATGGTTAAACTACTCCAACTCTGCCTTTCCCGTCTGTGGGAGGAGGGGAGGAACGGAACTGTTGCAAGCCTGTTGCTATGGTCACGCAGCGGCAGGCTGAGCTGTTTGTGTGGCTGGGATCTTGCTGCATCAACTGCTGCACGGTGAGTCCTTCCGTACGCTTTGCTACATGATGAATGTTCTTGTTAGAAACATTCTTTTGAATGCCAGTAAGAAATTGGTGCCCTATTAAGGGTCCCCTCCCCCAACAACCCACGAGGTTTCATTGCATAACCAAATTGATATGTCTCCAGTGGGATATCTAAATGCATTTGTGATATTCATGTGAACATTATTCTTTCTCCAAGTCAGCCTATCTACTGAATTTATTCTTTGAGATGATGATGAAAGTTTGATGTTGTGCCAAGAAATGGGGCAGCTTCATCTTTCCTCCTTTCTTCTGACCAGATGAAATCTGGTATCCCCTAACATTTATTAATGTGGCTAATGCAGAGGCATTTCAATGATAAGCAACATTTTTAAATTAAACACTGCAAAATCCTTTGAGGGCTAAACTGCAAGCACTTATGTTAAATTGAGTGAACAATTCTTTGCCCTCCCAGTGCCTTGTAGTTTCAGAAAGCCACTGGTTGCTACTACAGCTATGCCCACAGAAGTGATCGCTTTTACATAACAAACAGGTTTTCTTTAGCGCAAATGAAGAGCTTCCAGTTGTACTGAAAGCAAAAAAAAAAAAAAAGACGAGTCTGCAAGAACTGTTAATTTTTTTTTTTTAATATGTTTTCCCTGTATTGAGGCAATTCCTGAATACTGTTTCTCTTTACACCTTTCCTGTCTGGTAGAATTTAATTGAATTTGGAGGATGAAGTACAACCTAATGCATTTGGTTCCCCCAGTGAGCAGGGACAGAATAATCTCCCAGTTTCCCAAGGTAAGCATTCTTTATTCCTCTGGTCACAGTAGGTAGCACCTGCCATATTGAGCTATCTTTTCCTTGTGCTCATTAGTATTTTAATTTAATGTACAGTTGTTGTCTTCTGCTAAAATTACAAATTGTTTGAGGATTTCTTTCAAAGGTGAATGTGACCTCATATTCCCATTCAATGCTTATACCTTCAATAATAACCTTCATTTCTTCTTTTAACCTTTACAGAAAGTGACTCGCCACAAAAGTGTGATAAGATCTATCTTTTTGTTTCAGCAAACATTAATAATTACATGCTTAAAGAGTTTCTACATCGAGGGGAAATAAGGACCATAGCTGATATTAAATACGCAAAAAGTCTAATTAGATCTACATGGATGTTTTGGTTGAAGAATTTGAGGGAATTTTCATTTTGTGTTTGTATAGCAACCTTAGTCATACCACAGATCGAATGTAGTAGACACTGTAGAAACATACACAGAAAAGAGCACTGATGTCCCCAAAGAGTTTTGGACTTGAAGTGTGATAGCAGAGGTAAGGACAAGGAACGACCATTCTGTTTTTTCAGTTTTTCAGAAGATCCTTTTAAGGGAGTTAGCATTTTTTCTGAGTTTGATCTCAGCCACATGTTTTGCTTTTAATTTTATGAAAACTACCACAGCTATTTGAAGCAAATAAAAGGCAAAATATGTTTTCCTCATCTTTAACTAATGCCTAATTAAAATAATAGAATCATAGAATGGTAAGGGTTGGAAGGGACCTTAAAGATCATCTGGTTCCAACCCCCCTGCCTTGAGCAGGGCCATCTTCCACTAGACCAGGTTGCTCAGAGCTCCATCCAACCTGGCCTTGAACACTGCCAGGGAGGGGGCAGCCACAACTTCTCTGGGCAACCTGTGCCAGTGCTCACCACCCTCATGGTGAAGAATTTCTTCCTAATCTCTAATCTAAATCTGCCCTCTTTTAGTTTACAGCCGTTCCCCCTTGTCCTATCACTACACACCCTTGTGAAAAGCCCCTCTCCATCCTTCCTGTCGGCCCCTTCAGGCACTGGCAGCTGCTCTAAGGTCACCCCAGAGCCTTCTCTTCTCCAGGCTAAACAGCCCCAACTCCCTCAGCCTGTCCTCGTAG